>Ga0265293_10009804_pt1 | contig 13624 bp, 17 predicted proteins | sample Munlanlewell138R_FD_192505 | JGI IMG/M metagenome (GOLD analysis project Ga0265293, IMG submission 192505) | Leachate microbial communities from a municipal landfill in Southern Ontario, Canada - Leachate well 138R | ecosystem: Engineered > Solid waste > Landfill > Unclassified | place: Canada...
AAAAAGAGAAGGCTCTAGAAGAAAAGTCTTTGAGGAAGAGGAAAAAGAAAAACTAATTCCTCTTCCTTATCCTAGATATCAGCTGGCAGAATGGAGGACAGAAGCTAATTCTCCAGATGAATTAATTACAAGGATAAGAGAAAACTTTGTACTTGGTGGGCACAAGGCTGCGGCAATAGCTTTAGTGCTAAAAAAGGCCCAGATATTTATGGTGTCAGAAATGGATGATGATTTGGTTAAGTCTATCTTTATGAAACCATACAATTCTGTTCAAGAGGCCTACAATGATGCTGCACAGGAATTAGGTAATGAAGCTAGAGTTCTAGTAATGCCTTATGGTGGATCTACCCTACCTTATTTAAAAGAATATTAACAATAATCATAAATATATGCTAAAGCTTAGGTAAGAATGTTAAAGCAATACTAATATAGGGGGAGTTGCCGTGAGTCTAAGAGAAGAGGCATTAAAATTACACAAGAATAACCAGGGTAAAATTGAAGTTATTAGTAAGGTGAAGGTGGAAAATGCCAAGGATTTGAGTTTGGCTTATACTCCAGGTGTTGCTGAGCCATGTAAGGAGATTCATGATAATCCTGAACTTGTATATGAATATACTAATAAGGGAAATATGGTTGCTGTTGTTACAGATGGTTCTGCTGTTTTAGGGCTAGGTAATATTGGTTCAAGAGCGGGTATGCCTGTAATGGAAGGAAAGGCTGTATTGTTTAAATCCTTTGCAAATGTTGACGCATTTCCTATCTGCTTGGAAAGCCAAGATGTAGATACTATAGTTGAAACTGTTAAACAAATTGCCCCATCCTTTGGTGGAATAAATCTTGAAGATATATCCGCACCAAATTGTTTTGAAATAGAAGAAAGATTAAAGAATGAGTTGGATATCCCAGTATTTCACGATGACCAACATGGTACTGCAATAGTTGTACTGTCTGGAATTATAAATGGATTAAAGGTAGTAAACAAGAAAATAGAAGATGTTACAGCTGTTATAAGTGGTGCTGGTGCTGCTGGTATAGCAATAGCTAAATTACTTATCAATGGTGGTATCAAGGATGTAATCATCTGCAATAGTAGGGGTATACTAGACAAGGAGGATGAAAGCCTTGACCCAATTAGAAAAGAGATGGCTATAGCTACAAATAAGATTAATAGAAAAGGAACCTTAGTTGATGCTATGGTAGATACGGATATATTTATAGGTGTTTCTGCACCGGATATCGTAACTAAAGAAATGGTAGAAAGTATGAATGATGATTCAATCGCCTTTGCTATGGCTAATCCTGTACCTGAGGTTTTACCTGAGATTGCACTAGAAGGTGGAAAAAATGTAATTGGAACTGGAAGGTCAGATTTCCCTAACCAAATCAATAATGTTCTAGCATTCCCTGGAATATTCAGAGGTGCATTTGACGTTAAGGCATCAGAAATCAATGAAGAGATGAAGATAGCTGCGGCAATCGCAATTGCTGAGTTGGTATCTGATGAAGACTTAAACCCAGAATATATAATCCCTGCTGCTTTTGATGAAAGAGTAGCTCCGGCAGTAGCTAAGGCAGTAGCTGAAGCAGCTGTAAAGACAGGCGTTGCTAAGAAATAGTATATGAAATTTAAAACTTCTAGATAGAGGACGTGAATAGCTTTATTCTTTAGAGGAGAGGTTAATCCAAAAGTCGATATATCGTTTATAAATGAAAAAAATTATAGCATAAAGGATTAATAAATCCTTAGTGCTATTTTTTGTTTTTTAAAGATGGGAGTATAATTTGTTAAGGTAAAGATGACAAAATTTGTGTAAAAACATAAGCTTACTATAAATTGAAATAATTAAATGGGAGTTATATCAATGAAAGTAGTTTACTGTGGTAATTGCAATGAAAAAGCAAACTATTCTATAAGGAGGGAGATAATAAACAAATATAAGGGCTGTGAGGTTAATATAATTGAAAAAGTTGGGGGTATGTGATGCCTGCCAAAATGATTTATACATCCCAGAATTTGAGGCTGAAGATTTTAAAAAACTTTTTATAAAATACAGGGAGCTTACTAATATAATATGTCCCAAAGGGGGCTTGCTTCTATATTGAATTTGGAAAAAATGACTATTAATAGATATAAAAGAGGGGATATTCCAGTTCAAAGCCATAATGATTTTTTAAAGTTAATGATTTCTAATGAGAATATATTTAAAGAAAATGTTGAAGGGGCTTTCCAGTGTGAAAGAATAACAGATAAGATGTAGAAAAGAACCAAAATAGTTTAAAAGATTATCTAAGATCTATATGCTTTTAGTACCATCCTCTTAGCTTCATAACATCTGCTATTTTTTTCTGAATGTAGGTAGGCAGTTTTTTAATACTTACACCATGGATTTCTTTGACCTTCCAGAAGTTAGCTATAATATGATTTTTCATGGTAAATTAATTATACAAAAAAAGCAGGTCTCAGAGCTATTGCTCTTGGACCTGATTTTCTTTAATGGGCTCTTCATTTTGAAACAGACCCTTTAATTTTTCTTCTTATTCTGCTCTTTTATTAGCTTCTCTGGAGTTACATCATTGCCCATAGGGTCAACAATCTTAACCTGCATTAGTGTATCCTTAAAAGAAGACCTGAAACTTTCTATATATTTTGTCCTTAGTTCTTTTTGTTCCTGCTTTTCCAACTCATCAAGGCCTATGGTTTTTTCTTTTCTGGCCAATTCATTTATTCTAGGAATTAAGTTTTTCAAAATATCACCTCATAGGAATTATACCATGATAGGACCTTATGAAAAAGGGTAAAATATAAATAAGGATTTCTTGCATGGAAATGGTGGTGAAATAATGGAGGACTTATTTAGAAAATTTAAGGAAGAGAGTATGACTAAGGAAGAAAAACTAACCTTTTTAGATGAATTGTATTGGGTTGACTGGGATGAATTGGAGAAGGTCATCAGTTTAGAAAGTGTATTTGCCTTCCTTGAGTCAGAAGACTTGTCTATAGAAGAAGTGTCTCTGGTTCTAAAACTATACAATAATCCAGGTGGAGATTATGTAAAAGAGTTTAGTAATATTATTGCCAATATTTATTTAAGGGATAAGGTGGAATTTATCAGGGCCCTTAACTTGGAAAAAGATGAAATCTCAAATCTGGTTTATCTATTTAGGAATGATAGGATTTTTGAAAATGAAAATGATGAATTAAAAGAAATTCTGTCAAAAGGTATATTGGTTGAAGAGGAGGAAGATACAGCAAAAAGATTCTTTAAAACTTATGAAACAGTTTGTTCAACCTGAGTTTAAAAATATAGCCCCTAGTTTTAGGGGCCATGGGATACTAGATAAAAGCCGGTATCCCTTTTTGTTTTTTACGATTTTGGTTTTCAATAATCTTAACTATTGAGTAAAATGCAAGTATAAAGATATTAAATGATATTATTGCTAAAATTGAATAAAGAAACTGGGGTAGTGTTCTTGCTAAATCTTGAAAAAATGGTGGTGTAATCAAATAATCATAGTTAGCATCAATTAGGATATTGAATAACAATAAAACTATATGGTAAAGGGTAGTTAGTTTGATTGTAGCCATCAAATTATTTCTGTCCAAGCTATATTTATCAACCACCAGTATAAAGAGTGTGCCCCATAGAAGGAATATATGGCCTACAAAAAAAGAAACCAGGGTATAGTGTGGGAAGGAAAAAGGATCTCCAGACACTACTGCCAGGGCAAGTATGCTACCATAGACTCCCCAATATACGCCTACATTCTTAAATAACTTTTTATCAGTTAGAAGTCCTATAGCTGTAAATATAATAGCAATCCTGCAATTGTAAAGTGGCAGGGATTCTTTTATGCTTGAATATCCTGTGAAGATATACCATAGATATAAAATTATCTGCTGGGAAAGGAGCCCGATTCCAAGTATGTTTTTAATTAACTTATAGTAATTTCCATTCCTTATTTTATTTTGAAAGACAAGCAAAAAATAAGCACCTATGATAACAATAAACAACATAACAAAGTGCCATAAACTATAATTTACAAAGTAAACCCCATCAGGTTCACCCCTAAAGAAATACCAAAAACTTTGCATATATCAACCTCCGTAAAAGATTTTATGAATATCAATTAATGAATATTTGGAGAATAAAGCGACCCAGCGGGCCAGCAAAGCTAGCCCCTAGTACTATATAGTTATAAATAAATTCATTACTTTATTTGTATCCGGTATAGACACCAGCCATATTATTCTATATTCTTAAATTGAATAAGAGGATAAATGTGCTAGCCCCTGGGAGAAACTTAATAGTTTCTATACCCGTTTCGTAGACAATTACTCCATTCAGTGTGGATATATGAGTTGGCTGGTTGGGACCGGACTTCGGTATACCTGTGTCACATGCTAGGTTGTGTTCTCACTGGTTAAATGGATCTCTTATGTCACTGTATTATCTTATGAAAGGAGCAAATGTTAATGTATCCCTTTAATTTTATCAGTGTTGGTATGGATGTATCTGCTGATTTTAGCTGGATGAGTATTCTTACTCCTGATTACAAACCTGTTGGTAAACCTTTTAAAATTTATCATGATGACCTTGATTCACTTAAGATGACTTCTTCTATAATAAAAAAAGCAGAAGAGTCTAATTCCATGAAAGCTCACATCTTTCTAGAATCTACGGGTATCTACCATCTCCCACTCTTCTGCTACCTGAAGGAATCAGGATTTGAGGTTTTTCTCCTTAATCCTCTCATTACTAATTCTAACAAAAATTCAGGAATAAGGAAAGTGAAAAATGATAAATTTGATTCTATTCGCATTGCTAAAATTGGTTTTTCTCATGATTTAAAGGTTTCTTTAATTCCTTCTGACCTTGTTCTTAATTTAAGAGCACTTGTTAGAGAATACTATTACCTTATTGATTCTAAAACTAGTTATGTTAACAAGCTTCATAAGGAGATTAGAATGGTCTTTCCTGGGTATTTAAAGGTTTTCTCTAGTATTGTGGGTAAAACTTCTTTTAAAATCTTAAAGTCTTACAATTCGCCTCAAGATATTTTATCCGCCCCCAAAGGGGATATTGTAGATTTAATTGCTTCAACTTCCCGTATGGGTATGAAATTTGCCCTTAAGAAATATGAAAAGTTAATTGATGCTGCTACTCTTTCCACTTATTATGGTAAATACTTGGAATCTGTCTTTCATATTATTCAGATGAATATTGAGTTTATTGAACTCTATCTTGAAAAAATTGATTCCATTTTAAATAAGATTAATGATTATTTATTAGAATACGAAGATGAACTATTTATCAAACAAATTCATTTACTTGACTCTATTAATGGTGTTGGCTTTATTTCAGCTGTTACACTAATGTGTGAGATTGGTGATTTCTCAGCTTTTTCTAAGCCTAAACAATTATTTGCATATTTTGGTATGGATCCTGATGTTAAAGAGTCTGGTAAATTTAAGGGTACTAAATCCCATATGTCTAAGCGTGGTTCTCGTATAGCACGAAGGGTTTTATTTAATCTTGCCTTGTCCTCTGTAAGAACCAATGGTAATGGTAAGGCTATCAATCCCGTATTAAAGGATTATTATGATAAAAAGAAGGAATCTAAGCCCAAGATGGTAGCTATTGGGGCTATTATGCATAAGCTTTCTAACATAATATTTGCTGTTTTAAGGGATAACAAACCTTTTGTTTTAATCACCCCTGAGAGTCATTGTAAGTCATATGAAGTCTCAAAATTAATGGTTGCCTAAGGCATTTAAATTATCTGTAATATCGATTTTTAAACCTATACTTGGTAGGTTTAGCTTTGTAAGCCTATTTTTAAAGTTTTTATTTTAGTTGTAATCTTTTTATTTATTTTTTATTTATTAGATTGACTTTTACTAGCTGGTCTAGTACATGCATATATTATAATTGTTTAACTACTGTTAGGCTATGATTCTATCGTTCCAGATGCTGATAATAGGCTGTTTCTTCATATACCCTTATTTTTATATAATCAAGTATCCCAGATTCCATTAACCCATATAGGCTTAGATTTACAAGAAGTATTACAAATACTATAAACATGGAAAATATATCATATCTAATTATAGGATCATCTTCTCCCTTGTTTTTATAAACATAGTAGAGGATTTCTATACCTATTAGGATTAAGATTGCAGGCCAGAACTTTACTGCCAGCTCTATGGCTGAAATCTTACTAAATTGACTTATAAAAAGTAATAGCCCAAAGGAAATAAGGATTATTGCCATGGAAATATTCCCAACTCTCTTAATCTTCATTATCCTCATCCTCCAATTCTACCATTTTCTTTCCCCTTAACATTTTGATTCCTATGATTATAAAGGCTAGGGATACTATAAAGCTTTGAATAAAATTCCTATACCTGTAGCCTATAAATTCACCTATTATAGGAAAGATTAGGTTTTGAAATATGACTATGAGCCCAATAACTACTAATCCTATTCCTATATATTTGTGGCCAATTTTAGGTAGTAGGTTTACTATATCCACCTGGCTATCCTCTAGGGTGTTTTCATTTACAGTATGAAAGGCATCAAAGAAGGCATAAAACCAAATCAGTGGTATTAAAAATAGTAGGAAGCTTAGGTTTAACCAGCCCATAAAAAATATGGTAAAGAAAAACATCCCCATATAGGCTAGCCCCTTTTTCTGGTAGCCCAAATACATATGTCCAGCTCCTGGTATCAGGGATAAACCTAAGGTTATTATCTTTCTGTTCATCATTTTAACTCCCTCTTCTCCAAGTTCTTCTTCTAGGTTTCTATTTATAGCCCCATACCTTATCTGATTTATAAGGTTAAATGAATCTATTAGGGCTATAAGCCATATTAGGGCATAGGCTGCAAACAAGGTAAATAGAAAGAATTCACTACTGCTTAGTAAACCTAAAACTATTGACCCCCCACACCCTACTCCTGCTAATATTAAATATATTAATCCCCTATCTGCATAGCCTATATAAAAGTGTCCCAGGCCAGGTATAAAGGATAGTAAAAATGCAAGCAATTTGCTTTTCTGTCTCATCTTAATCCTCCTTAATCTTCTTTGTTCCAAAATTATTTATAAAGTCAGAAGTTTTTCCTGTTATTGCTTCTGAAATATTGTAGATAGTTTCTGGCTTAATTTGATTTTCTTCCTTGTCTATACTAAGGCTTATCTTGGGTACAGTCTCTACCATCTTCCCAAACAATCCTCCTGCAGTAAGGATTATGGCTACAGAGGCTACTGCTGCATAGTATAGGAAGAAATCATTAATTAATCTTTTTTTCTTTCTTTCCTTAGTTAAGACTGCCTTCGCTACTTTTCTCATTATGTTTTCTGTAAAGTCTATAGAAATATAAGCCCCTGCCCCTGTGATTTCTTCTTCCTCAATAGTTGAAAGAAAGATTTCCATGCATTTATCACAGTTGTATAAATGATCTTCCATTTCTATCCTTTCACTTTCTTTTAGGTTTTCATTCTTATATTCCAACCACTTATCTTCTTGAAAATGCTTCATAATCTTTCCCTCCATTTCTCTCTTAACATATTTCTTCCCCTATAAAGTCTAGATTCTATAGTCTTCACTGAAAGTTTTTCTTCCTCTGCAATTTCTATATAGGACATACCCTCAAAATAAAACTTCCTTATGACTTCTTGGTATATTTCTGGTAGTGACCCTATAATATCATCTAGTTCCTGTGTGTTTTCTCTTTCTATAATTTCTGTCAGTGGGTCCTTATCTGACCCTATATAGAACTTCTCAAGTTGATCCTCTTCTTGGGTGACCTCTTCCCTGAATTTACTTCTTTTTAACCTTAGGGAATCTATGGCCTTATTTGATGTAATCCTACTAATCCAGGCCTTGAAGTTATCCTCCTTATACTTTGGAAGGGAGAGGTATATTTGGAGAAAGACTTCTTGGGCCACGTTTTCAACTTCTTCCTTATCCTTTATAAAGTTTAAAATGATTGCAAATACATAGTTTTTATAGAAATTTACTATTTTTTCAAAGGATTCTTGATCCCCTTCTATTGCCTTTTTTATAAGTAGGTTTTCATCTGTCATTTCTCCCCTCCTTCCCTTACTAAATATAACGAACAAAGTTTAAAAATCACTGCAAAAAAGAAAAAATCTTTATATTCTATTTTAACATAGAACATAAAGATTTATAAAAAACTCTTTATATAATAATATCTTCCTGCAAAACACTCTCAAAGGGTACCATTTCTTTGTTTAATCCCTGACCATATATGTTTAGATATCCCTCATATACAAATTCAAGTTCCGGGCATCCTAGGAAGTCCATGGGTGCAGTCAAACCAGGATGTTTATCAAGAAGCTTAATATCACTGGTTAAGAGCAGTTCAGAAACGAACTGGGAACAAAAGTAGGAATATCTCCTTTGTATAGGGTGTTGAAACATAGCTCCGAACAAACCCAGGAAATTATAACCGTATCTTTTTGATTCTTCTTTAAACCTTGCTAAATTTTTTTCAACCTTTTTATATTGCACTTCGCTTACCTTTAAAGAGTATAGGGCACATCTTGTTTTAGGAAACCTTCCAAAGGTTCCATTGATAATATCCTCTTGGACAAAGCCAGCTATTAAAGGATTGTAGGGCTTTCGTCTACCAAAACTATATAGTTCGTTTAAATCTTTATCCAAGGCTATAGAAGCATGTGTGTATTTATCCCTAGTATAAACATTGATTAATTTTGCAAAAGCAGACCCACTATGGGTTAATAATATATATATTTTATGATTTCTTTCCATTCCCCCACCCCCTCTTTCTTTATATATAATACATGGTTTTCAAGATTTATACAAGGTTTTATATTTATATTATATTCCATTTGCTATTATAACGGAACTTATGAATATATCACTGCAAAGATTTAGGGGCTGAGTATTCACCCAGCCCCTAAATTTAATACTATTTAATTTTTTAGGTCCTTGCAGACAAAGTCATCTGCCACTACACCTAATGCTTTCAGCCTTTACATCATGCCGCCCATTCCGCCCATGCCACCCATGCCGCCCATGCCTGCCATTGGATCATCTTCTTTTACATCAACTACTGCTGCCTCTGTAGTCAAGACCATGGCTGCTACTGAAGCTGCATTTTGTAGGGCTGATCTGGTTACCTTTGTTGGGTCTGCTATTCCAGCTTCTATCATGTTTACATATGCTTCATTTAGAGCGTCGAAACCAACACCTGCTGCCTCAGCCTTAACTTTTTCAACTACTATTGAACCTTCTACTCCTGCATTGGAAGCAATTTGTCTTACTGGTTCTTCTAAAGCTCTAATTATGATATTTACCCCTGTTCTTTCGTCACCACTTGTAGTTTCATAAAGTTTTTCAACTTCTGAAATGGAATCTAGTAATACTGTTCCACCACCAGGAATCATACCCTCTTCTACAGCTGCCCTTGTAGCTGCTAGAGCATCTTCTATTCTTGATTTCTTTTCTTTCAGTTCAGTTTCTGTTGCAGCCCCTACCTGAATAACTGCTACCCCACCTGATAATTTTGCTAGTCTTTCTTGAAGTTTTTCTGCATCAAATTCTGATTCTGTTTCTTCAAGTTGAGCTTTGATTTGGCTTACTCTCTTTTCAATAACTTCCTTATCACCAGCACCATCCACTATAACTGTATCTTCCTTATCTATCTTAACCTTCATTGCACTACCTAGCATATCTATAGTAGTGTCTTTTAGGTCAAATCCTAAGTCTTCGGATATTACTTGACCACCAGTTAGTATAGCTATATCTTCAAGCATTTCTTTTCTTCTGTCACCAAAGCCCGGTGCCTTAACTGCTACACAGTTGAAGGTTCCTCTTAGTTTATTAACTACTAGGGTTGCCATAGCTTCACCTTCGATATCTTCAGCGATTATCACTAGAGGTTTTGATTCTTGAACTATTTGCTCTAGTATAGGAAGTATTTCTTGAATATTAGTAATCTTCTTATCAGTAATTAAGATATAAGGGGAATCGTATTCTGCAAGCATTTTCTCTGTATCTGTTACCATGTAAGGAGATACATAGCCCCTGTCAAATTGCATACCTTCAACTACTTCTAGGGTAGTACCCATAGATCTTGATTCTTCTACAGTGATAACTCCGTCGTTTCCTACCTTTTCCATTGCTTCAGCTATAAGTCTACCTATTTCTTCACTGCCTGCTGAAATAGATGCAACTTGAGCTATATCTTCCTTAGTTTCTACATCTTTTGAAAATCCTCTTATGGCTTCTACAGCTTTTTCAACTGCCTTTTCTACTCCACCTTGAAGAATGATTGGGTTGGCTCCTGCCGCTACATTTTTTAGGCCTTCTCTAATTATAGCTTGGGCCAATAAAGTTGCAGTAGTTGTTCCATCTCCAGCCACATCTTGAGTTTTTGTAGCTACTTCCTTAACCAATTGAGCACCCATATTTTCATACTTATCTTCTAACTCAATTTCCCTTGCTATAGTAACACCATCATTTGTGATTAGTGGAGCACCAAAGCTTTTATCTAGTACTACATTTCTACCCTTAGGTCCAAGTGTAACCTTTACTGTATCAGCTAACTTATTGATTCCAGCTTCCATTGATCTACGAGCATCTTCGCTAAATTTAATTTCTTTTGCCATTTATTCTACACTCCTTCATTTTAACAATTGTTTAACCATTGTTTAACTATTGTTTATTTTACTCTACCACTGCTAATAAATCTGTTAGTTTCAGTACTGTTAGTTCTTCATCATCAATTTTTACTTCTGTTCCTGCATATTGGGAGAAGATTACCTTATCTCCTATCTTAATTTGATCCTTTTTCTTTTCATCATTTAGGATGTCATTTCCTATGGCGATTACTTCAGCCATTTGTGGTTGTTCCTTGGCAGAACTTGGTAGAACAATACCACTCTTTGTTTTTTCTTCCATTTCAACTTTTTTAATAACCACTCTGTCTCCTAATGGCCTTAAATTCATCTAATACTACCTCCCTATATTTTTCCTATTTATTGTTAGCACTCACTCTTGTCGAGTGCTAATTATCACAATACTTATATTACCCCAAAATAATTTACATTTCAAGTAGAGTATCTTGCCCATTTTTTGCTAATTTTATCATTAATACCTAATTTCTAGTAATATATATACTTATCTCCATTTCTCTCTCTTTATCTAGTTATTACTAGTAAATCCATTATTAGATAGTAAATTATTGGTATAAATATGGCTGGCAACATATTTGCAATTCTCATCTTCTTAATTCCCAGCTGATTAATTCCAATGGCTAAAATTATAACCCCACCCACTGCTGACATTTCATTAATCATACTGGGAGTTAGGATAGTGTTAATTATATTGGCCATAAGGGTTATACTAGCCTGGTATATAAATACTGGTATGGCAGAAAAAGCCACACCTATTCCCAGGCTGGAAGCAAATATTAAAGAAAAAATTCCATCCAAAACAGATTTTGCAAACAAGGTTTCATGATTATTAGTTAGACCTGATTCAATTGCCCCTATTACACCCATAGCCCCTATACAAAAAATCAAGGATCCCATAACAAAGCCTTTTGTAAAGTTACTATCTTTCCCTCCAAATTTTCTTTCTATACTATAGCCAAAGCTATTTAGCTTATCATCTATAGCTATCATTTCACCAATAATATTTCCTACCACCATACTTCCTATTATAAGTATTATATTGTCTGTTTCTAAAGCCCCCATAACCCCAATAATCATTAGAGGTAGGGCTATACTATCCATTATACTTTCCTTATATTTGTCTTTAATACCACTTTTTAATAATAGTCCCAAAAAACTACCTAGTATAATTGCCAGTGAATTTACAATTGTGCCAAGCATATAATCCCCCCAAAATAAAAAGAGAGCTAGGCCCTCTTTATAAACTTAAATTTATAAATTTGTTTAGAACAGCTTATCTATGTCGTGGATTGTCCCCAACCTTTTTTATAGATTTGGTTAATTCCCCAATTATGTCAGCCTTAAACTGAATATTCAATTCTTTTATCCTATTGTATACCAGACCCTCATCAGTAACTACATACATAGGTTTTAAATTATTTAGTGCTATTGCCTTTATGTCATTTACGCATTGCTCACAAGAGCAAGGTAACTCTTCACTTTTTGTCATATCCTTTAAAACCATATCCACTGCAGCTTCCATATAATTAACTAGCAAACCAATCCCTCCTATTTTCCTATTCTTTCCTCCCTAGCATAGTAAAACAAGTACTGCTGGGCAAAACCAGCTAGGTTTCCAAATTTTTCACCACCGTATAGTCCTATATCCTTAACACTTGTGTCTTTTTTTATATAAAAATGTTCCATTACCCTTTTTACCCAGGTATCCACGGGGAAGGCATCCCCCTTATTAAAGGAAAATAAAAGGATACAGTCACTTACCTTAGGACCAACACCCGGTAACTTCATGAGAAGTTCTTTTCCCTGGTCTTTACTAATTTCATATAGGGAATTTAGGTCTATATCCTTTCTATGGATAATCTTTGAGCTTTCTATAATTCTTTTTGCCCTAAATCCTACCCTGGATATTTCTTTTAGCTCCTCAGTGCTTAGACTAGATATCTTCTTAGGTGTAGGAAAACTATAGTGACTTTCATGACCATATGGAATTTCGTCCCCATAGTTTTCTGCTATTAATTCTATAGACCTTTTAATTCTTGGTATTTGGTTGTTTGCTGAGATTATAAAGGAAACAATAGTCTCATAGGGTTCTTGGTTTAGTATCCTTAGGCCTTGTCCATATTCTACTGCATCCTTTAGAATAGGATCCTTGCTTAAGTCTTTTTTTATTGCACCATAATCCCTAGCTAAGTCAAAATAATTATACCATATCCTTGAAAATTCTTCTAAATTTGTATTTGAAAAGACTATATCCTTGTCCTCTTTTTTTACATTTAGAACCCTGCCATGGGCAACTAATGTATAGGAACCATCTTTTTCTACCTTCCATCTGAAGGCCTGTCCACACTCAAATATATGTTTAGGATTGAAATCATTTACATCCCTTAGTATCAGTCTGTTTTTTCCTTCTTCTATATTGTATTTAACTATTATAATCACCTGCATCCTGAAATTTGCTAATCAATTAATTATACCAAGATTCTTTAAATAAAAAAAGAGGCTCCTGCCTCTTTATTTTGTGAATTCTTTAATAAAATATGTTAAGGCAGATAGACTTTCACTTAGCCTTACAGTTTCTAATTGGATCCCTTCTGGTAATACCAGATCTACTGGGGCAAAGTTCCATATCCCCTTAATACCTGCTTTTATATATATATTCGCAACTGCCTGTGCGTTCTCTTTTGAGGTAGTGATAATTCCTATACTAACATTATTATCCCTTATAAAGTCCTCTAATTCATCTATATGCCTTACCTTCATCCCCCTAACAGGATGATTTTCATCGCCTTCAAGTCTTGAAAATACTCCAACAATGTTGAATCCCAGGTCCTTAAATCCCCCATAATTTGCTATAGCATTTCCCAAATTACCAGCACCAGTTACTACTACATTGTATTCCTTATCTAGGCCTAAAATCTTACTTATTTCCTTATGT
>Ga0265293_10009806_pt1 | contig 13619 bp, 6 predicted proteins | sample Munlanlewell138R_FD_192505 | JGI IMG/M metagenome (GOLD analysis project Ga0265293, IMG submission 192505) | Leachate microbial communities from a municipal landfill in Southern Ontario, Canada - Leachate well 138R | ecosystem: Engineered > Solid waste > Landfill > Unclassified | place: Canada...
CCGGGCAACGCGCCACTTTTGACAAAGAGATGAAGCAGGTGATTGCCGGGGGCAAGCCATTCAAATATTGAGCCGTCACCGGAGGAGATAATCAGTGACTACCGCTCCATCACCGACAACGTGCAGTTGAAGCCCTAAAAAGCCTCTACTGTGAACCTATTATCTTCTGTTATGATAGTAAAAGAGCCATAGAATTGTAATGCATCAACTATGTTAAATTTGTTGCGGAAGTAGTAAGTTTGCCTATATTTGCAGGGAAAACAGCTCCAAATGAACTCATTCACCGATACGCAACGTTTTAATTTGTTATTCAACAACTATTACGATCGATTTATTCGTTTTGCGTATGGTTATGTGAGAGAAAGAGAGACTGCAGAAGATTTTGTATCAGAGGCATTCGCCACTTATTGGGACAAACGAAAGGAGTTGCAAATTGGAACAAAACCACAAGCCTTTATTCTGACAGTCATCAAAAACAAATGTATCAATCACCTTGAACATCTTAAGATCCGTCACAATGCCGAGAGTCGGATGAGTGACCAGGAGTCGTGGCGATTATCTTTGAGCATCAACACACTGCAGGCATGTGACCCGGATTTTCTTTTTTCTGAAGAGATCATGCAGATTGTGGAAAAAACATTGCAAAACTTACCTCAAAAAACCCGTCATATTTTTGCACTAAACCGCTTTGAAGGTTTATCATACGACGAAATTGCACGAAAGATGAATCTCAACCATAAAACTATTGAATACCACGTATCAAAGGCATTAAAATCGCTTCGTCACTCCCTGAAGGATTTTCATCTTCTCTCTCTTTTTTTATTTTAATTTAGTTAAAATCGATTTTTTGTTTAGGGTAGTCTGGACTTCAACTGTTGTCATTATATACAGTAAGGAATAAGACTATATGGACAGAGATTTGTTATACCGCTTTTTCGAAGGGAAAACATCCGTTGAGGAGGAAAAAAGCATTCGTAAATGGATGGCGGAATCAGAGGAAAACGAAAAAATCTTTTTTGATGAACGAATCGGTTTTGATGCCTTGTTATTCACTCCAGATCGTTTGGGAAAAAGTGCTGGAAGAAAATCATCCATCACTCCATGGATGATCAGTACAGCAGTAGCCGTTGCACTGTTGCTGATCGTGGGTGGCATCTACCTTACCAACAATTTTCATCCAACGGAAGAATACAACACCATCCTGGTGCCCCCCGGGCAAAGGACTCAGATTGTTCTGGCTGATCAGAGCACCGTATGGTTAAATGCCAACAGTACTTTTCGTTATCCAACACAGTTCTCCCGCAGAAGTCGCACCGTTTATCTCGATGGAGAAGGTTATTTTGAAGTCAGCAAGAATCAGAAAAAACCATTCGTGGTTAAAACAGATCAAGCTGATATACATGTCACCGGCACATCCTTCAATGTGGAAGCATACAAGAAGTTCAACACCTTTGAAGCAAGTCTTTTTGAAGGCGGGGTGGATCTTTTTCGTAACAACCTCAAGTTAACCTCATTACAACCAAACGAGAAGGCAACTCTGAGAGACAACCAACTTCAGGTAAACGAGATATCTGATAGTGATGTGTATCTGTGGCGCCATGGTTTGATTGCTTTTAATAGTGTGCAGCTGCCTGATATACTCCACACGTTGGAAAAATATTTTGATGTGGTTATAAAGGTGAATAAAGAAAACCTGCCCCAGCACACCTATACCGGAAAATTCCGCCAGGCGGATGGTGTGGATTATGCACTGAAAGTACTACAGAAAAGTGTGCATTTCGACTACCTGAGAGATGAAGTGACGGGAATCATTTATATAAACCAATGACAATTAATTCTGAATGCCTATGTTTTAACCGATTGAAGCCAGAAAACGGAATCGGCAGGTGCTGCAACACCCGCCGATAAAATGTTTTCGCCAACAAACCAAGTTTTCATTTGAAGTATTAACAAAAACAATTACAAATGTATGAAGAAAAACAACTTAACGGGTCAACATTTAACCGAAAAAGTACCCATTAAACATTTTTTATTGATTATGCGGACTACTCTAATCCTCTTGTTTATTTGCGTCTTTTATTCAATGGCAGAAACAGGTCATTCCCAAAATGCCAAAGTAACGATCAATAAGCGAAATGCAACGATAAGGGAAGTAATAAATGAAATTGAAAACCAAACAGACTATCTCTTTATTTACAACGACGAAGTAAACACAAACGAAAAAGTATCCGTAAAAGCAAAACAAAAAGCTGTTTCAGAAGTACTAAAATCAATTTTAGAAAAGAAAGATATGGATTACTCAATGGAGGGCAATCATATTATTCTTTCTATCATTGATAAATCAACTAAAACAAACAGCGACATGACTGCTGCAAGAATCCAACAGCAAAAGAAACAGATAACCGGCACGGTTGTGGATGAAGCGGGGGTATCCATTATTGGGGCAAATATAGTAGAAATAGGGACTTCTAATGGTACCGTTACTGATATTGATGGTCATTTTAAACTCAGCGTTGCAGAAAACGCTGTAATCAAGGCATCCTATATTGGTTATCTCGATCAGGAGATAAAAACTACCGGTTCTACCACTTTTTCCATTATTCTGGCGGAGGATACGAAAACGCTCGATGAGGTTGTCGTTGTAGCCTTTGGTAAGATGGCGAAGGAGGCATTTACCGGTTCTGCCGGTGTGATGAAATCAGAAGAACTTAACAAATCACAAGTTACTAATCCGGCTCAAGCACTTGCAGGTCGTGTCGCCGGTGTACAACTGAGCAATTCATCCTCACAACTCGGTAGTTCTCCCTCCATCACAATTCGAGGGTTCAGCTCTATCTCCTCCGATACTGAACCTTTAATCATTGTGGATGGTATGCCTTTCGATGGAGATCTGAACCTGATCAACACCAATGATATTGAATCAATGACAGTATTGAAAGATGCGGCTTCTAACGCGCTTTATGGTGCACGTGGGGCCAACGGGGTCATCATGATTACAACAAAACGAGGTGTAAGTGGGGAAGCAAAAGTGACAGTCGATACAAAATGGGGTGTCAACACCAACGGGTTGAAGAATTATAAGACAACGAATGCGGCACAGTTCTATGAGACCTATTACAATATGCTTAACAACTATTATCTCACGGAAAAAGGAGGCTCGATGTCAGCAGCCGACGCTCATAAAGAAGCAAACCATCACCTGACAAATCCCTCAATAGGCGTAGGGCCAGGCTACATGGTCTATTCAGTACCCTCAGGAGAGGATTTTATCCAGCAAGGGGGTGTAATGAATCCCAATGCCACAATGGGAACGCTTTATACATACAATGACCAGGAAATGTGGCTGCAAGCGGATGATTGGGAAAAAGAGGGTTTGCAGAGTGGATTCCGTCAGGAATACAATGTATCATTTTCCGGATCATCAAACCGAATCAATTACTTCACCTCTCTTGGTTATCTCAACCAGGAAGGTATTCAGGAGGGGTCAGCGCAGGATCGCTTAACCGCTCGTCTAAAACTCGACTTCAATGCAAAAGAATGGTTGCGAATAGGAGGTAACTTTAACTATACCCGTTACAACTACAACCAGACATCGGAGGGAGAAATAGGAACGGGAACTATCTGGAGTGTAATTAAAACAATGGCCCCGATATATCCTGTTTACTATCGTGACGCAAATAAGAACATCAAAATTGATAAATGGGGTGAAAAAATGTATGATTTCGCGAGAAATTACGACCTGAGCCGCGCAGGTGGTGTAGGTGGCAATGCCATTTTCTCAAACAAGTTCAGGTATGATGAAACAAACGGTAGTTCCTATATTGCCAGCGGATTCGCCGACATCCTATTGACAAAAGATCTTACAATGACTATAAATGGGAATGCCTATAATTATGACCGGCGAGGCACTTATGTCACGAGTCCTTTTGTCGATTACTATACAGACTCTTCTAACAACGGTTATCTATCTAAGTCATCCTATCGCACCTCAACATACAACCTGCAGCAGTTACTCAATTATGTCAAACAATTGGACAAGCATGAGGTGACAGCATTGGTCGGACATGAGTACTATAACTACAAATTTGAAGCATTAAGTGCTTCAGGCTACAATTTCGGTATTGATGGTATCTATGAACTTTCCACGATGCTGAACAAGAACAACAATCCTACGTCCTATTCAAATGCTTATAACAATGAAGGGTACTTTTTCCGCGGAATGTACAACTTCAATCAGAAATATTACGGATCGCTCTCATTCCGTCGCGATGCGACTTCAAGGTTTGTGAAGGATAACCGTTGGGGTAATTTCTGGTCTGCCGGTGGAGCCTGGATTATATCGAAGGAGCGTTTTTTCAATATGCCTAATGTCAATTCCATGAAGATTAAGCTTTCAGTAGGATCACAGGGAAATGATAACATTGGAGATTATCTTTTTGCAGACTCCTATACGATTGCCAACAACGACAATGCAGTTGCTTATCAATGGCGTCAAAAAGGATCGAAAGATATCACATGGGAGACCAATATCAATTGGAACGGTGGTCTTGAGTTCGAGCTTTTTAACAGGCGATTAAACGGAAGTATTGACTACTTTTACCGAAAGACAAAAGATATGCTCTTCTCTTTGGATACACCTCCTTCCATCGGTTACACAAGCTATGTAACCAATTTGGGAGATATGCGTAACTCCGGTGTTGAACTGGCCCTTCAGGGTACACTGATTGAGACAAAGGATCTGCGTTGGGATGTCAACTTCAACATCACACATGTAAAGAATAAAGTGCTTCGTCTCCCAGAATCGATTAAAACGATGAATGTGGATGGTCACGATGGTTATGTCAATCTTGACAAATCTTTTGTATCAAAATACAAATATTTTATTGGAGAAGGTCTCCCTCTATATACCTGGTATTTACCGAAATTTGCCGGTCTTGATGCTGAAACAGGAGAATCGCTCTTTTATAAGGATATTCTTGATGAAGAAGAGAACATTACCGGACAGGAGACAACAAAAGATGTAGGTCAGGCAACGGACTATCTCATCGGTGATGCGTTACCCAATTTTTACGGTGGTTTTGGGACTACCCTTTCATACAAAGGATTTGATCTGTCAGTAAATATGAACTATCAACTGGGAGGAAAAACCTATGACTACACTTATCAGAGTTTGATGCACGCGAGCGGTTCTACAGCGACAAACTGGCATCAGGATATTTTGAAGTCATGGACCCCTGAGAATACGAATACCAATATTCCGAGACTGCTCTATTCTCATACCTACTCACAGAATCCGAGATCAGACCGCTTCATTACAAAGGCGAGCTATCTCAATATTCAGAATATCAACTTTGGATACACACTTCCCACAAGTTTTTCACGCAAATTGGATGTGGCAAATATCCGCATCTATTTTTCGGGTGAGAATCTTTTCTATATTTCCGCACGTCAGGGATTGGATCCGAGATATTCACTGAAAGGTTATACAAACCCAGAACTATATTCTCCTATTCGTACTATTTCAGGAGGTATTACATTGTCATTTTAAAAAAATCAAAAGAATTAAGCGATGAACAAAATAAATCAATTTTTGACTACGATTGCTTTATACTGCGGTTTAAGTAGCTGCATTCAAGAGACACTTCCGACACAGTTTGTCCTCGACTCTCAGATTGAAGCATCTGAGACAGCATTGGCCGGAATGGTTAATTCTATCTATACCACAATGGCCGGTTATACCAACTCAGACGGTGGGATAGAGATGATCTCCTACGGAAGCATGCGGGCAATGCTGGAACACGCAACCACTCAAATGATTTGTTCCGGTGCCAACGGGTACAACACGATGGGAGCCTGGGCCTACGGTGCTGTTAGTGCCACTGGATCAAATAGAGGTATCTACCCTTCTTACCTTTACTACGGCTATATTAAAAATGTAAATGATATTATCGGCTTGATCGATGAAGAGGATTTGGATGAAACAAAAAAAGGTTTTCTGGGGATCAGTTATGCTTATCGTGCACTCTACTATTTAGAACTGGTGCAGATAATGGAGTACAAGAAACCTACAGACACACGCTACACCTTTGTACAACCGGAAAACGATCTCACCAACCTTGGTGTGCCTATCGTCACAGAGCTGACAACATCAGAGGAAGCGTCCAACAATCGCAGGGCTACAGTAGATGAGGTGTACGACTTAATACTAAGTGATCTGGTGAAGGCTGAAACCTTTTTAGACGGATTTGTACCTACCGACAAGACGCAACCGAACCTTGCTTCCGTGTATGGCCTCTATGCAAGGGTTTATGCCAATCTGGCATCACGGGTAAATACGTCCGTCACGTATAAAGATGCGGCATCCTATTGGAAAAAGGCGGGTGACTATGCAGAGTTAGCCATAAGCACATCGGGATGTGAACCTCTGACAGAAGATCAGTGGACAGACCCTCTGAATGGCTTTAATAATCGAAATTCCCAAAATTCATGGTTATGGGCCACATCCATCTCTGAGAGTAACACCAGTGCTTCGTCTTCCGGCTCTTTTGTATTAGCCATGATCCTCGGCACCGAGACAAACTTCTCTGCTTACGGCTGGCGTGTAGGCCGATCTCTTGATCGCGGATGGTATGAGCGCTTATCAGATAATGATTTCAGAAAAAAATCGTGGCTTGCCCCTAATTTCTTTTATGAATCGACAAACCAAAAAAAGGCAGAACCTTATCTGATTGAGAAAGATGCAAACGAAAACCTGATCAATAACAAATGGGCTCTGAATGACAATGCCAGTACCACTAAAAGCGATTGGAGCGATGTCTACTCCGGATTTGGCGCTGATGACTACCAATACAAACTAAATAGCAGTCCTTCATGGATTCGTTCACGGATCAATAAATCGAACGGGTTTATGTCATGGCCATGGCTTTACGTCAATATCAAGTTCCGTCCGAACAAGGGTAACTACGACACCTACTCTATTGGTGGTGCAACAGATTACCCGATCATACGTGTGGAAGAGATGTATTTCTTGAAAGCAGAGGCAGCCCTTCATACAACAGGGCTTGCCGCGGCTAAGAGCGAACTGGAGAATATTGTGAAGACACGTAACAGCTCTTATATTTGTACTGCAACAAACAATGAGGCGTTTATGGACGAATATATTTTCCAAAAAGGGATTGAGTTCTGGGGAGAAGGGATTAATTACTTCGATGCCAAACGTCTTGAAACCGGTATTCATCGTGCCTACCTGGGTACGAACTGCGAGCGTTACCAACATTGTCTGGATATGGATGGTATATTTGTAGGATGGACTCCCGGATGGAATCAGGCTGAGTTAAATGCCAATCCGGCAATCCATAGATATAACAATCCTTATACCAATCCCACAACTTATTACATATACAGTAGTAATAACGATTTTAGACCCTATTATGGTATACCCTTGGAGAATTAAGTTGTATCACAACTTATTTTTTGCATCAGAAAAATCAAACATTTAATAATTATGGCATTTATGCTGACAAATAAAATTAAAAGGGATTATCTAAATTAAATATTTTTGCTTTAATTTGTGCTAATTATTAATTTTACATGTTAATTGCTCAACCATTATAATTATTGGTCTAGAATTATTAAATAAGATATGAGGTGTGACATCATACTTTAAACAAATTTTTTTTATTAACTAAATTATTTAATCTATGAGGAAATTTAATGTGTTTATTTTTCTCTTATCTTTTTGTTCAATCCTGTTGAGTGAAAAGACAAAAGGGGCAGAATGGAATCGAGTTGATTACAATTCAGTTGTAGACGAAACAAACCAGCAACAACAAAAACGAGTTTTTGGGACTGTAACTGATCAAGAGGGCGAGACATTGCCTTATGTGACAGTGATTATCAAAGGAACCAATATTGGTACCACAACCAATGAAAATGGTGTTTATGAGATCAACGTGAACGGTGAGGCGACCTTGATTTTCAGCTATATGGGATTCAGTGACTACGAGGTCTCCACCAGTGGGAAAACAAAACTCGACGTCGTCCTGTTGGAGGACAACGTGCGGCTCGAAGAGGTGGTGGTCACCGGTTACAATACCGTGGAACGAAAGCACCTTGCATCCTCCATCGAGTCAGTGGACCTGGAAAGGGTGGTGAGTCGCCCAATCGTCAAGCTGCAGGAGGTCTTTTCAGGAACTGTACCCGGCGTGACCATGCTGCAGGGCAGCAACCTCCCCGGTTCAGTACCTGGCAGCATATCCATCCGTGGAATCAGTACACTACAGAACGCGGAACCGTTGGTCATCGTGGATGGCATGGAACAGCCACTCACCGATGTAGATCCCAACCAGATCAAGAGCATCAACATCCTGAAGGATGCCGCGGCAGCCTCCATGTACGGGTCAAGGGGTGCCAACGGGGTTATCATCATCGAGACCAACAGGGGGAACACGGGTCAGTTCAAGGTGAGCGTCAACTCCTGGTTTGCCATTCAGAACCCGCTCAACCTGCCTGACTTTGTCAACTCGGCCGATTTCATGCGACTGAGGAATGAGGCCAACACCTACCAGGGGCAGCCGTTGATTTACACCGCGGAAGATATCCAACAGGCGGTGGATGGTGTCACTCCCAATACCGATTGGGTGAAAGAGATCATGGAGAGGCAATCCACCTCATACAATACAACTGCCAGCATATCTGGTGGTGGTGGTGTGGGTACCTTTAACCTCATGCTTGGTTACGTGGAAGAGAATGGTATGAACAAGATCGAGGGATCGGATAAGTTCAGCGCCCGCTTCAACACCAACATCAACATTGCAGACCGATTTATCCTGCTCGCCGACTTTTACGCACACAGGCTGAAGGTGGACAGGCTTCGCAGGAACAACGACGGGCACGGGCTCTATCAAACGGCCTGGAGAATGAACCCCACGCAGGGGATCTTCTACGAAGATACCGAGATAGAGAATCATTACATGCTTCACAACGACATGAATCCCGTGGCATACATTGACAAGGGGGGGACATGGAATTACATGTATGACAAGAGTACCATTAACCTGAGACCGCGTTACTACATCAACGACGACCTCAACTTCGAGGGGAATGTCTCTTACATAATCGACAAGTCGGCCAGCAAATGGAGAAGGCTCACCCACAAGTTTTTCGATGGTGAAGGTAAGCCTGTGACCACATGGGGCAATGATATCGGTGCTGAGCAGAATGTAAGCCAGAGCCAGCTCACCGGTAGGGTCTTGGTGAACTACGAGAAAGAGTTGCGCGACGGAAAAGATAAGCTCTACGCCGTGGGCGGATCGGAGGTGATGTCCTATGTCTTTACCGACTACAGGGAGATCACCAAGGCCTCTTTCTTCGGGAAACTGAACTATTCGTTCGACGACCGCTACCTGTTCGAGGGAACCGTCAGACGAGACGGTAGCAGCAAGTTCGCTCCCGGAAGGCAGTGGGGCTTCTTCCCCTCGGCATCGTTCGGTTGGAATGCGCACAATGAAGCTTTCATGTCCTCCATCAAGGAGTCGGGTGCCATCAATAACATGAAATTCAGGGCATCGTGGGGTAGGATCGGTAACGAGAACGTGGATCCCTACCTCTGGCAAGAGGTGGTCAACACCTGGGGGTGGACCATGCGGGTACCCAACCCCGAGTTTACATGGGAGAAGCAAAACCAGTGGAACCTGGGTCTCGACCTGGCGATGTTGAAAAATCGTTTGACAGTTACTGCCGACCTGTACAGGAAGCACTCGTTCGACTTGATCTATTCCGATTTTCCAGTTCCACCGCTTACCGGTTCCTACTACCTGACCTCCTCCGTGAATATTGGCGAGGTGGAAAACAAGGGATGGGAATTATCTGCCAAGTGGACCGACAAGATCGATGACTTCTCCTACAGCATTGGAGGGATGTTGTTCGACAACAAGAACCAGGTGCTAAAAGCTGGTTACAACACTACCGACACGCTGATCTTCAAGGGTACCAACGACCGTATCTGGTTCCGTGGCATCCCCATCAACAACTATTACGGTTTTGAAACCGATGGTTATTTTCAGAACCAGGCTGAGGTAGATGCGGCTGATGCCAAATTCCCCAACACCTTGCCGGGAGATATCCGTTACGTGGACCAGAATGGTGATGGCATCCTGAATGATGCTGACCGCGTGTTCCTGGGTGACACCGCTCCTCATTACAACTATTCCGTTATGCTTGACATGCGTTACAAGCAGTGGGACTTCAGCATGCTGGGCCAGGGTGTAGGCAAGAGAGTAGGCCGCCTGGGCGGTCAGGAGGGATTCCCCGTGTACGTGGATGGTGGCAGCAACAACATGGGTGCTCCCCGTCAGTATTATGCCGACAACAGGTGGACACCTGAAACTGCCGACAGCCGTTTCCCGCGTGTATGGACCGGATCGAGCACCAACACCTACCTGAGTGATGTATGGATGAGCGATGCCTCTTACTTCCGTATCAAGTCGCTGCAGGTGGGATATACCATTCCCAAGCTGAGAAACAACATCCGTAATCTCCGCATCTACTTCAACGCGCAGGATTTCTTAACCCTTACCAAATGGGAGGGACTGGAACCTGAAAGGGACGGGGGCAATGGTGCCTATCCCAGGATGTCTACCTACAGTGTAGGTTTTCAGGTAACATTATTCTAATTATAAAATCAGAACAAGATGAAAAAGATTATATATTTAATTTTGATACTGTTTGCAGTGGGTGGATGTAACGACTTCCTAGACAAGAGAGACCCTACTGCTACCTCCTTCGTTGAGTTTTTCAACACCGAGGAAGATTTGAGAAGAGTTGTCTACAGTAGCTACCTGGACGTGTTTACCCATCCAACCTCAAGAGGAATCATCTTCTACATGGATGAAGGTAAGTCCGACAATGCCTACAGTCGTTTGCAAGGCGACAGGCACCAGAATATCGCCAATGGCAACTTCAACAGCAACACATCCGATTTCCTCTATTACTACGAGCTCTACATGAAGCACCTGGGACGCGTGAACACATTCATCGCCAACATGGATGTGCCCTACGTGGAAGATGAGGCTGTGCGTGAGAAGTACAAGGGTATCCTGCAAGCTTTACGCGTGTGGCACTATTTCCGCCTGACCATGCGATGGGCCAATGTGCCCTTTGTCCTGGAGCCGGCCGACCTGGAGTCTGCCCGCCAGCCGGCAACACCCAAGGAGGAGATCCTTGACACCCTGTTCCCGCTGGCTGATGAGATCGCTGCCCTGTTGCCCCCCGATGAGTACACCTCCGACAAGTACATGTTCAACCGTTACTCCTTCAAGGCGTTGACCATGCGTTACGCTCTTTATAACGAACGGTACGAGCTGGCAGCCAAGCTGGCGAAAGAGGTGATCGACAGCAAGAAATACTCGCTGTACCCGGTTTACGGTGACCTGTTCAATTACAAGGCAGCCAAAACCAACAACGAGTTCATCATGTGGTTCGACATGGCAAGTCACAACAACAGCGCCACCCAATCGTTCCAACACCTGGGTCCACACTTTAGGACCGGTAATGGACAATCGTACGTGGTACCCACCAAGGCTTTGGTTGATGCTTACTGGACAGCTCAGGGCAGACCCATCGACAACTGCCCGTTGCACACCAAGGAGGAGTATGAACTGAACCCCTCTCTCAACAGGGATCCGCGATACAGTGTTTCCATCATGGGCCATGGTGATGATTTTTATGGTGAGGAGATTGACATCTACAACGAGAACTCCCCCATGTACTACGAGAAACAGCGGGCCAGCAGAACCGGTTACTGGTTCAAGAAATTCGTGGATGAGACCGATGCATTCAAAAGCGGTGGCAATATGGACTTCCCTCTGCTTCGCTATGCCGAAGTGTTGTTGACCTATGCGGAAGCAAAGATCATGTTGAACCAGGTTGACGACCTGACCAAGAAATGCATCAATGATGTCCGCCGTAGGGCTGGCCTCGACATGTCGATTGCCGATGTGACCCTCCCGGCCTACGCCAATTACACCCAGCAGCAGTGGATCGAACTGATCCGCAACGAGAGACGCCTGGAGCTTGCGGCAGAGGGACAGCGCTATGATGACATCATCCGTTGGCGGATTGCCGAGAATGTGCTGAACAAGCCTGCTGAAGGACATGTAAGACTTGTTGGAGATACCAAGGAGACGCTGAAGGTGGAAGATCGTTCCTTCAAGCCACACAACTACTTGTGGCCCTACCATGAGAATAGTCTCAAGGTGGAACCGGGATTGATACAGAACCCTGGCTACTAAATGAGTTGTTTCAATGAACAATAGTTCGTTAAAAACATAGTATAGATTCACCCAGCAAGAGCTGCATAATAGGTGTAAGTTCTTTGAAAAATTATTTATTTAGTCTTCTGTTCGGTATATACCGAACAGAAGATTAAATCGTTCAAGGAAGTAGACATTGTGTATCATCGTTATACATGATTCCATCGAATAAGAAAAGCCTCTCTGCTTTTTCTATACCTTTAACAGGTTAACTGAAGTAACAGATGCATAAAGTGGACGATAGTTTGCTGACAGTCTCATCACTCTACAACACAATAAACAATATATGGAATTGTGATTATAAAAAAAAAAACTACCTTTACAAATTAATGAGTTTTATTCAACTTATATAATTAAATATTTTACTAATGACCACCAGAAGACATTTCTTAAAAACACTCGGTGGAGTGACCTTGCTGACCATTGTTCCCCGCAATGTGTTGGGGAATGGCATGCTTGCTCCGAGCGATGAACTGACCAAAGGGATCATCGGCGTGGGAGGAATGGGCCGCGGCCATATTCCCTACGACAAAACACGCGTGGTTGCCATGTGTGATGTAGACAAGAATCATCTCTCACAGGCAGCTTCAATGGTAAAAGACAAAATCAGTCTCTATCATGATTTCCGTGACCTGATCCTCGACAAAAACGTGGATATTGTCCATATCGCCACCCCACCCCACTGGCATGGCATCATGTCGGTGGAAGCCGCCAAGGCGGGGAAAGATATTTTTTGTGAAAAACCAATGACACGAACCATTGGTGAAGGAAAGCGTGTGCGAGAAGCCATTGCACAGCATGGTAACATCTTCCGGCTCAACACCTGGTTCCGTTTTAAAGATCCCTTCTACGGGTTGGGTACGCCGGTGAAACCATTAAAAAAACTAATCGATAGTGGCATGCTGGGATGGCCTTTGAAGGTGACCATCAGCAAGCATACCGGTTTCGACTGGAAGTTCTACTGGGTGGGTAAAAACCACCTTGAACCACAACCCATACCAGAGGAACTGGATTATGATATGTGGTTGGGACCGGCTCCACACAAACCCTACAATGCACATCGCGTCCACCAGACCTTCCGCGGCTACTGGGACTACGATGGTGGTGGTCTCGGTGATATGGGTCAACACTATATCGATCCGGTACAGTACATGCTGGGCAAGGATGACACCAGTCCCGTAAAGGTGGAGGTCGACGCACCTCAACAACATCCCGATGCTGTAGGCACCTGGCGTTCCATCTCCTACACCTATGCCGATGGTTGCCAGATCATCCTCTGGGGAGGTGACTACGGCGAACCTGACACAC
>Ga0265293_10009809_pt1 | contig 13618 bp, 14 predicted proteins | sample Munlanlewell138R_FD_192505 | JGI IMG/M metagenome (GOLD analysis project Ga0265293, IMG submission 192505) | Leachate microbial communities from a municipal landfill in Southern Ontario, Canada - Leachate well 138R | ecosystem: Engineered > Solid waste > Landfill > Unclassified | place: Canada...
GTCTGGTAGAGGCGGCTGGTGGTGCCGCCGCCGAGGATCTCGTTCAGCACCTGGAGCGGCATGGCCAGCCGGGTTTCGCCGTACTGGTAGGTGGGCGCCATCCAGGTGCGGATCCACGACACCTGGCTGACGCGCGGGTCGGACATGACGAGCTGGCGCGCGGCGAGCTGGGGTGCCTCGACGCTCTGGACGCGAGGTGGCACGGGCTTCGCCGGCAGCGCGCCGTAGGTCTTCTCGGCCAGCGCCTTCACGTCGTCCGCCGTCACGTCGCCGACGACCACGACCACCGCGTTGTTGGGCGCGTAGTGCAGCCTGTAGAAGCCCAGCGCGTCGGCGCGGGTCAGCGACTGGATGTCGCGCATCCAGCCGATCACCGGCACCCGGTAGGGATGGGACAGGAACTGGGCCGCGTCCATCTGCTCGCGGAACAGGGCGGGCGGCGAGTTCTCGACGCGGGTGCGCCGCTCCTCGATCACCACGTCGCGCTCGGCGTTCACCTCGTCCTCGGCGATCCTGAGATGGGCCATGCGGTCCGCCTCCATCTCCATCACCAGCGGCAGCTTGTCGGCCGAGACCTGCTGGAAATAGGCGGTGTAGTCCGAGGAGGTGAAGGCGTTGTCCTGGCCGCCGTTGCGGGCCACGGTCTTGGAGAACTCGCCAGCCGGCACCTTGTCGGTGCCCTTGAACATCAGGTGCTCGAGGAAGTGGGCAAGGCCGGTCTTGCCGGCGAACTCCTCGGTGGCGCCCACCCTGTACCACGCCATGTGCGTGACGATGGGCGCCCGGTGATCCTCGATCACCAGCAGCTTCAGGCCGTTGGCCAGGCTGTATTCATGGGTGTCGAGAGGCTCGGCGGCGCGCGCCTGCCCGGCCCCGGAGAGGCCGATGGCGATGGCGACGAGAAGACCGAGCAGGTGACGGGGTGACCGTGCTTCCTGTCTCAGGTGGCACCTCTTTACTGGAGCGGGCCGATGTAATCCGGCGACGACTGGGTCGGCGCTTCGCGCTGGATGGTGGTCTGGGGCGAGCCCTCGACCTTGGTGTCGTAGAGAAGCTGCTCGGTCTGGTTGCCCTTGTTGACGACCGTGCCCTCGGTCGACAGGTCCGAGCGCACGTCGGTGTCCGCGGCGGTGCCGCCGGTCGCCTTCAGGAGCTGCTGCTCGCCGGCCGAGCCGATCGTCACCTGGCGCTTGGATTCCGGGAACATGGCCAGCAGCGCCATCTCGGACGGGTCGGCGTCCTTCGGCTTGGGCGAATTCGGCCCCGGCGGGCGCAGGTTGTAGTCCGGCGGGATGACCAGCGCCCGCTTCGACACCACGGCGAACTCGTCCGGCGGATACTTGTTGGCGCCCAGCGCATCCTTGAGGCCGCCGCAGCCGCTCAGCGAGCTGGTCGCCAGCAGCGCCACGGCGAGCGAGAGGCCGACAGAGTTCCGTGCCACCATGATCTTGTCCTGTTCCCTTATTCGCCCTGCCGTCGGCCGGTGCCGAAGAACGCATCCCACAGCAGCAGGACCACACCGATCGAAATCGCGCTGTCGGCGACGTTGAAGGCCCAAAAGTGCCATCCCGCCACATGAAAATCAAAGAAATCCGCCACCGCTCCATGCGTGATCCGGTCGATCGCGTTTCCCAGCGCGCCGCCGATGATGAGGGCGAGCGCCACCGTTAGAAATAGGGTCGTGGCCCGGATCATCCACACGGCGAGGGCGATGGAGACCGCCACCGCGAAACCGAACAGCAGCCAGCGCATCAGGTCGCCGTATTCGCTGAACAGGCCGAAGCTGACGCCCCGGTTCCAGGTCATCACCAGGTTGAAGAACGGCGTGACCTCGACCGGGTGGCGCGTGGCGATGTCGTAGAAGGCCAGCAGCCCCCACTTGACCGCCTGATCGAGCGCGATGACGCCGCCCGCGACGGCCCAGCCGATGTTGGTGCGGCGGCTCATGCGGTCCGCGCTCTCTGCGAGCGGTCGGGTCGGGTCTGGGCTGAAGGCGGCAGTGTCATCCGGGCCAATAGGTTCGGGTCTGTCGAATCCGGTTGGTGTATGTATCAGGACTGGCCCGGCCCTGTCGAGTTCCGTCGGGTCGCCGGCGGAAACCGGTCGGGCGCGGCGGCGGGGCCGGCGAGGACGCGGCGGGCGGTTTCGCCGTCGGCGGCGATCTGCGCCTTGAGCGCGTCCAGCCCGTCGAACTTCCGCTCGGGCCGGATGAAGCCGATCATGTCGACGCCCACATGCGCGCCGTAGAGGTCGCCGGCGAAGTCGAACAGATGCACCTCGAAGCTGAGGTCGGTCTTGCCGAAGGTGGGCCGCCGGCCCAGATTGGCGACGCCGTCATGCACGCCCCTGTGCGGCCCGTCCTCCACATGCATCCGCACCGCGTAGACGCCCAGCCTGGGCTCGAGATAATCGCCCCAGCCCACATTCGCGGTGGGAAAGCCGATGGTGCGGCCGCGCTGGTCGCCCTGCTCGACGCGGCCCTCGATGCGCCACCAGTGGCCCATCAGCAGCGCCGCCTGCTCGGGGTCGCCGTTGCGCAGGTGCTCGCGCACGCGGGACGAGGAATAGACCCGGCCGTCCACCTCCAGCGGCTCGACGACCGTCACGCCGAAGCCCAGCTCGGCGCCCATGCGGCGGAGCATCTCGGCGTCGCCGCGCCGGCCCCTGCCGAAACGCTGGTCGTAGCCGGTCACCACGTGCCGCGCGCCGATCTGGCCGGCCAGCACCTCGCGGACGAAATCCTCGGCGGGCATCCCGGCCAGCGCGGCGTCGAACGGCAGCACGAACAGCAGGTCGACGCCGAAGGCTTCCAGCGCCTGCGCCTTCGAGCGCAGGCTCATCAGCCGGAAGGACGGCGTCTCGGGACGGAAGAACTGGGACGGGTGCGGCTCGGTGGTCATCACCGCGAGCGGCGCGTCCAGCTCGGCGGCGATGGCGGCGGTGCGCCGCACCACGGCCTGGTGGCCCTTGTGGAAGCCGTCGAAATTGCCCCAGGCCACGACCGACCCGGTGACCGATTTCGGCAGGTTCCCAAGATGCCTGAACAGCTTCATGGCGGAAGCGTCAGGCGGGACGGGACGGAACCAGGATCATCGCCTCGCCGTCCAGCACCGGCTTGCCGCCGACCAGACAGACGCATTCGAAACGGGCCTGCTTCCTGTCGGGCTTCAGCTCGGCCAGGGTGACGCGCGCGGTCACCGTGTCGCCGGCCCGCACCGGCGCCTTGAAGCGCAGCGACTGGCTCAGATAGATGCAGCCCGGACCCGGCAGCCTGGTGCCGAACACGGTCGAGATGAAGCTGGCCGACAGCATGCCGTGGGCGATGCGGCCCTTGAACATGGTCTCCCGCGCGAACTCGTCGTTCAGATGCACCGGATTGGTGTCGCCGCTGACGCCGGCGAACAGGGCGATGTCGGCTTCGGTGACGGTCTTGGCGTAGGAGGCGGTCATGCCTTCGGCAAGGTCCTCGAAATAGTAGCCGTTCAGCTCGGACAAGGGCGTTTCCTTCAGGGCGCGCGGGCGCGTTGTCGTTGACGCCCTGTATAGTCGCCGCCCCACGGCGGCGGCAAGGCGCTCCGGTGCAGAAAATGCTTGCCGCCGGGGGCCGGTGTTGTCAAAGAAACCCGAAGGATGCGTGCGCGCCACGGGGCGCGCCGGAGAAAGGAACGGCCATGGCGGACGGCGACGTGGAAGTCTATCGGGTGGTGACGGCGAACCGGCTGCGCGACGGCATCATCGTCTATTACAGCCGCGAGAGCGGCTGGACGCCCGACATCCGCCTGGCGACGGTCGCGGCCGGCGCCGAGGTCGAGGCCCTCACCCAGGCCGCCGAGAAGGACGCCGCGGCGAACGTGGTCGTCGGCGTCTATGCCATCGAGATCACCGGCGATCACCGGCCGTTGTCGGCGCGCGAGCGCATCCGCGCCGAAGGCCCGTCGATCCGCTTCGGCGACGACGCGCTGCCGGCGAACAATTCGGATTTTGAGATTTGAGGCCGAGCCGGCTATAGTGCTCGCGGGGGTTACGTATGCAGCCGTGGACGTTACGGGACGTTGCGGACATGCGGACTGAGCAAGGAGAGGTCACATTCGCATTCTTCGAGGCCATCGCGGATTCCGCGCATCGCCGCGCCGCATCGCGCACGCCCTGGTTGCTTTCATCGCCCTCGCCGGCTTTTCGGGACAGGCGCTCGCCGCGCCCTGCATGACCCGCGCCGAGACCACGGCCGAGCAGGCCCGCGGTCTCCAGGCGGCGCTGATGGTCGCGGCGCTGAAATGCGTGCACAAGCCCAGCCTGGAGCTGCACGAGAACTACAATGCGTTCGTCACCCGCTACAACAAGGAGCTGACCGCCCATTCGGCGGTCATGCAGGCCTATTTCAAGCGCAGCTACGGCGCGGGCCATTCCAGCGCGCTCAACAAGTACATGACGAGCCTGGCCAACTATTTCTCGCTCAACACCTTCAACAACAAGACCTTCTGCGAGGACATGGCCGCCGTGGCCACGGCGGTGCTGGAAAAGGGCGAGGGCGCGGTGAAGCGCGGCGAGTTCGAGACGGCGTTCCTGCCGGCGACGACCGCGCCCATGTGCAACGACCCGTCGACCCGCACGGCCAGCAAGGACGTGCCGACCCTCAGCGGTCGCATCCCGGACCTCGCCTCGATCTACATGCCCGATCTCGACGCCCGCTTCCGCCAGAGCGCCGCGGTCACGAGCTGGGCCGAGCCGGTCAGCAAGACCGAGTAGCCCGCCCGACCGGCGCGCCGGCCAACACTCCTGCTTGGCAACGGTGGATTCCCCGCTATAAGAGGGCGCGGCCGCGTTTGCGCGCGGCCCAACGCCATTCCTCGGGAGGATCTTCATGGATTTCGACTACAGCGACCGCGTCAAGGACCTGCAGCAGCGCCTGACCGAGTTCATGGACGCCCATGTCTACCCGAACGAGGACCTGTTCTACGAACAGCTCGACAGCCAGGGCAACCGCTTCCGCACCCCGCAGATCCTCGAGGACGTCAAGGCCAAGGCCAAGGCCGCAGGCCTGTGGAACCTGTTCCTGCCGCATCCCTTCCGCGACAAGTACGGCATCGGCCTGACCAACCTGGAATACGCGCCGCTGGCCGAGATCATGGGCCGCGTGGACTGGGCCTCGGAAGCGTTCAACTGCAACGCGCCCGACACCGGCAACATGGAAGTGTTCGTGAAATACGCCACGCCCGAGCAGCAGGACCAGTGGCTGATCCCGCTGCTCGAGGGCAAGATCCGCTCGTGCTTCTGCATGACCGAGCCGCAGGTGGCCTCGTCCGACGCCACCAACGTGGCGACTTCCATGCGCCGCGAGGGCGACGAATACGTCATCAACGGCCGCAAATGGTACACCACCGGCGGCATGCGCGAGAGCAGCGAGATCTTCATCGTCATGGGCAAGACCGACCCGTCGGCGCCCAAGCACCAGCAGCAGTCGCAGATCCTGGTGCCCAAGAACACGCCCGGCGTGAAGATCGTCCGCCACCTGCAGGTCTACAACGACGACCACGCGCCGTTCGGCGAGGCCGAGGTGCTGTTCGAGGACGTCCGCGTGCCCGTGTCCAACGTGCTGCTGGGCGAGGGCCGCGGCTTCGAGATCGCCCAGGGCCGCCTCGGCCCGGGCCGCATCCATCACTGCATGCGCCTGATCGGCGCCGCCGACCGCGCCATCGACCAGATGTGCCGCCGCACCACCTCGCGCGAGGCGTTCGGCAAGAAGCTGGCGGATTTCGACACCATCCGCGCCAACATCGCCTGGTCGCGCATCGAGCTGGAACAGCTCCGCCTGCTGGTGCTCAAGACCGCCTACATGATGGACCAGGTGGGCGCCAAGGGCGCGCGCAAGGAAATCGCCATGATCAAGGTGGTGGTGCCGCAGACCGTCGCCAAGATCATCGACCGCGCCATCCAGAGCCACGGCGCTGGCGGCTTCACCAACGATTTCTTCCTGGCCAAGGCCTGGGCCTATGCCCGCACGACCCAGATGGCCGACGGTCCCGACGAGGTGCACACGGAAACCGTGGCCAAGCTCGAGCTGCGCCCCTACTCCAACCGCTGAGGGAACGCCATGAAGTACGAAGTCACCCTTCGCACCAATCTGAAGCGCGGCAGCTTCTACTGGGTCACCGTCGTCGAGGCGGACAGCGAGGAAGCGGCCGCCCAGGCCGCCGAGCATCTGTTCGAGGAACAGATGGATTCGGGCGAGGAATGGTCGTTCGAGGATTTCTCGGCCGAGCCGGTCTGACCCGGCCCAAAGGCCGGTTTCGCCGTTTCGCCGCCCCTCTGCGAGCAAGGGTGGTATGGTGCTTTCGCGGTTCCCGGGGCGGGGATGCGGGCTTATGTCAGCCTTGGCTTCCGGCTCGGGAAGCCACTGATGGAGAAGCCGCATGGACGTCGACCCGATCCTGCTGAGCCGCCTACAGTTCGCGTTCACCATCGCGTTCCACATTCTCTTCCCCACCCTCACCATCGGCCTCGCCTGCTTCCTGGCGCTGGTCGAGGGCCTGTGGCTGAAGACCCGGGACACGCGCTGGCGCGACCTCTACCGCTTCTGGGTGAAGCTGTTCGCCCTGTCGTTCGGCATGGGCGTGGTCACCGGCATCCCCATGTCGTTCCAGTTCGGCACCAATTTCAGCCCCTTCTCGACGGCCACCGGCAACGTGATCGGCCCGCTGCTGGGCTATGAGGTGCTGACCGCGTTCTTCCTCGAGGCCAGCTTCCTCGGCATCATGCTGTTCGGCTGGAAGCGGGTCGGCCCGGGCCTGCATTTCTTCGCCACCCTGATGGTGGCCTTCGGCACCACGCTGTCGGCGTTCTGGATCCTGTCGGCCAATTCCTGGATGCAGACGCCGCAGGGTCACATCCTCGGCGCCGACGGCGTCTTCCGCGTCGACGACTGGTGGGAGGTGATCTTCAACCCGTCCTTCCCCTACCGCCTCGCCCACATGGTGACGGCGTCGCTGCTGACCACCTCGTTCGTGGTCGCCGGCGTGTCGGCCTGGCAGGTGCTGAAGGACCGACACGCGGACACGGCGCGCAAGGCGCTGAAGCTGGGCATCGCCGCCGCCGCGATCCTGGCGCCGCTCCAGCTCGTCATCGGCGATTTCCACGGCCTCAACACGCTGGAGCACCAGCCGGTGAAGGTCGCCGCCATGGAGGGCAACTGGAAGGCCGGCCCCGACATCCCGCTGCTGCTGTTCGCCCTGCCCGACGAGGCGGCCGAGACCAACCATCTTGAGGTGGGCATCCCCGGCGGCGCCAGCCTGATCCTGCGGCACAGCACCGACGGCGTGGTGCCGGGCCTCACCGACGTGCCGGCCGGGGACCGGCCGCCCGTCGCCATCGTGTTCTTCTCGTTCCGGATCATGGTCGGCATCGGCCTGCTGATGATCGGCATGGCGTGGCTGGGCGTGCTGCTGCGCAGGCGGCTTCCCCGGTCCTATCTGTGGGGCCTCGCCGGCATGGTGCCGTCCGGCTTCGTCGCCACCCTGGCGGGGTGGACGGTGACAGAGGTGGGCCGCCAGCCCTTCACCGTCCAGGGCCTGATGCGCACCGCCGACAGCGTCTCGCCCGAACTGCAGGGGCCCGAGGTGATGACCTCGCTGATGCTGTTCGCCATCGTCTACCACATGGTGCTGGCCGCGTTCCTGTATTTCGCCGCGCGCGCCGTGCGTACCGGGCCGGTGCCCGACGACCGGCCGGCGCCGCAACCGGCGCTCGCCCCCACCGCCACCACCACGGGAGACGCCTGATGGATCTGCCGCTGATCTGGACCGCCGTCATCGCCTTCGGCGTCGCCATGTACATCATCATGGACGGCTTCGACCTGGGCGTGGGCATCCTGTTCCCCTTCGCCCGTGACGAGGCGTGGCGCGACGTGATGATGGACAGCATCGCGCCCGTCTGGGACGGCAACGAGACCTGGCTGGTGCTGGGCGGCGCGGGCCTGTTCGGGGCCTTCCCGCTGGCCTACGCCACCGTGCTGCCGGCGCTCTACGTGCCGCTGATCCTGTTCCTGGTCGCGCTGGTGTTCCGGGGCATCGCCTTCGAGTTCCGTCACCGGGCCGACACCAGCCGCGGCCTCTGGAACCTGTCCTTCGCCGCGGGCTCAACCCTGGCCGCCTTCGCCCAGGGCCTGGTGCTGGGCAGCTTCGTGCAAGGCCTGCCCATCGAGAACGGCCGCTTCGTGGGCGATGTGCTGTCGTTCCTGACGCCGTTCAGCGTGTTCACCGGCGCGGCGCTGGTGGTGGGCTACGGCCTGCTGGGCGCCACCTGGCTGATCCGCAAGACCGAGGGCGACCTGCAGGCGCGGGCGTTCGCCTGGGCGCGCGGCCTGGCGCTCGGTCTGCTGGCGGCCATCGTCGCCGTCAGCCTGTGGACGCCGCTGACGCAGGAGGCCATCGCGGCGCGCTGGTTCGGCATGCCGGGCCTGCTGCTGCTGTCGCCGATCCCGGTGCTCACCGCGTTTTGCGGCCTGTTCCTGCTGCTGTCGCTCAAGGCCAGGCGCGAGAACATGCCCTTCCTGTTCGCCATCGGCCTGTTCCTGCTGTCCTATCTGGGGCTGGCGGTCAGCCTGTGGCCTTATATCGTGCCGCGCGCCCTCACCATCTGGGACGCGGCCGCGCCCCCGACGACCCAGCTTTTCCTGCTGGTCGGCGTGGTGCTGTTCATCCCGCTGATCCTGATCTACACGGTCATCGTCTACCGGGTGTTCCGCGGCAAGGTCCGGCACGGCGAGGGATACCACCACTGATGCGCCCGACGCCCCGCCGCCTGCTGTGGTTCGCCGGCCTGTGGCTGGGCTCGCTGGCGGCGTTCGCGGCGCTGGCCTATGGGCTGCGGTGGCTGTTCCTGGCGCTGGGCAAGGCGTTCTAGGCTGTCTCGCTGAGCTACCTGTCCGTTCGCGTCCTGAACGTCTCCGGTTCCCAGCCCTTCAGCCACGCCTCGGCGGTCACCACGTCGGCGGGCTCGCCATTGGCACCGAACCAGGAATCGATGGCCCAGGCCACGCCCGTCGCCTTGTCGGTCACCGTCGCCGTGTTGTGGAACCAGCGGTCGATCACCTTGCCGCGCAGGATGGGCTGGCCCACCTCGTGCCATGTCAGCAGCCCGTCCTGGGCCATCAGCCGCAGATAGACGGTGGTGTTGTGGGACTCGTCGATGCAGTCCATCTGGCCGGCCGTGCGGGTGGTGAGGATGGTCGCGCCGGGGCGGTCCCGGTCGGTGTTGGTCTTGGGGCCGACGAGGCGCTCGATCTGGCCGACGGCCAGCGCGATCCGGGCGCGTTCGGCCGCCGCGTCGGCGGCGGGCGGCGCGAAGAGGGCGCGCACCCGCGCCCATTCGGCGTCGGTCAGCAGCACGTCGTAGCGCCTCGTGCACTGATATTCGGCGCAGACCACGAAGCTGGCGCGGCTGTCCCTGCCCGCATGGCTCTCGAGCAGGCCGATGGTCGGCGACGGGCCGCAGGCCGCCAGCGGCGACAGCGCGAGCAGCATCAAGGCGCGCAATCTCATGAGGTCCCCTCGGCCCGAAACGTCCCTTCAGCATAGGCAGCGCAGGGATGCCGGTCGAGCCGTCATGGGTCTTTCCGGCGCCCGCCGGATAGGCTAGACCGGCGGCCATGACCACGCTGATGCCCAACGATCCGTTCGTCCTGCTCGAGAACAGCCGCGACCGGCGCGCGTCCTCGCTGCTGTTCGACAGACCCGTCCGCATCGTCCGCTGCGACGATCCGGCGGATCTGGACGGGGCGCTCGCCGCCATCCAGCAGGGCCTGGACGACGGCCTCCACGCGGCGGGCTGGATCTCCTACGAGGTGGGCTATGCGCTGGAGCCGCGCCTTGCCGGCCTCATGCCGGCGGCGCGGCGCGAGCCGCTGGTGTGGTTCGGCCTGTTCGCGCGCCGGCAGCGGCTCGACCGCGCCGACGTGGACGATTTCTGGCGCGAGCGGACCCAGGGCGCGGCCTATGCGCTGGCGCCGCTCGTCCCCGCGCTGGAGCGCGGCCGCTACCTTGCCGACTTCGCCCGCGTCCAGGAGTTCCTCGCGGCGGGCGATGTCTACCAGATTAACCTGACCATGGACGCGGCGGCGGCGTTCTCGGGCGATCCGCTGGCGCTGCACGCGGCGCTGCGCCAGGCCCAGCCCGTCGCTCATGGCGGCTTCGTCGCCGCCGGCGACTGGTGCATCTCGTCCCATTCGCCCGAGCTGTTCCTCGAGCGGCGGGGCGACCGGCTGACCGTGAAGCCCATGAAGGGCACCGCGCCGCGCGGCCGCTCGGCCGCCGAGGACGAGGCCGCGCGCCGGGCGCTGCGCGAGGATGCCAAGTCGCGGGCCGAGAACCTGATGATCGTCGATCTGGAGCGCAACGACCTGTCGCGCATCGCGGCGCCCGGATCGGTGGCCGTCGAAGCGCTGTTCGAGGTCGAAGCCTATCCGACCGTGCTGCAGATGGTCTCGACCGTCACGGCGCGCGTCGCCCCGGAGGTCCGCACCCTCGACATCCTGAAGGCGGTCTTTCCCTGCGGCTCGGTGACCGGCGCGCCCAAGATCCGCGCCATGGAGATCATCGCCCGGCTCGAGGGGCGGGCGCGCGGTGTCTATACGGGCGCCATCGGCCATATCGCGCCGGACGGCGACGCCTCGTTCAGCGTGCCGATCCGCACGCTGGCCATCGGCCGGGACGGCATGGCGCGCATGGGCATCGGCAGCGGCATCGTGGCGGATTCGGACGGCCCGGCCGAATGGGACGAATGCCTGCTGAAGGCCGAGTTCCTGCGCGCGCCGCAGGCCCGGCCCGCGCTGATCGAGACGCTGCTGTGGGGGCGCGCGGGCGGCTACTGGCTGCTCGAGGAGCATCTCGAGCGGCTGGCCGAGTCCGCCGCCTATTTCCACTATCCCTTCGAGCGCGCCGCCGTGGCCGGCCTGCTGGCGCAGGCGGCGGAAAGCTTCGCGGCCGGCGAGGACCGGCGGGTGCGGCTGCTGCTGGCGCCGTCGGGCGAGGCGTCGGTCACCTCCGTCGCCCTCGACGTGGAAGGCGGCCGCGCCGCGCTGGCCGCCGCGCCGCCCACCGCCGCGTTCGCGGCCGTTCCCGTGGGCTCCGGCGATCCGTTCCTCGCCCACAAGACGACGCGGCGCGGCCTCCATGACCGGGCGCTCGCGGCGGCGCTGGCCGCGGGCCATTGGGACGTGCTGTTCCGCAACGAGCGGGGCGAGGTCACCGAGGGCGCGCGCAGCACCCTGTTCATCGAGAAGGACGGATGCTGGCTGACGCCGCCCGTGTCCTGCGGGCTGTTGCCCGGCGTGTTCCGGCGGCATTTCATGGCCGATACGCCGGTCCGGGTCCAGGTCCTGACGGCCGCGGACGTGGCCGCCGCCGACCGGGTGTGCCTCGCCAACGCGGTCTGGGGCATGGTCGAGGTGCGGCTCGCCGGCGACGCGCTCGATTTTTAGCGGCACAGCCCTGCGCCGTCGGCGCGGTTCCGCTGGACAGGGGAAGGACCCGGCGGTAGAGAACCGGGCCATGGACAGGACCCTGGCGATCATGAACCGGATGTCGCGCGTCTTCGCGCTGCTGCTGGTCGTCGCGCTCGCGGTCCGGTTCGCGCTGCCGGCCGGCACTATGCTCGCCAAATCCGACGAGGACGGCGCGCTGCCGACCATCGTCATCTGTACCTCGACCGGGATGATCGAGGTCGCGGCGGACGGGGACTTCGGCGTTCCCGGCAAGGCGCCCGACAAGCACGACGACGGCAAGTCCGGCGAACCCTGCGTCTTCGCCGGCGTGGGCACGGCGGCCGTGGTCCCGGCCTTCGACTACGACGAGGCCGCCATCCCGTCCTTCGCCGCCGCGCTTCCCTGGATTTCCGCCTGGCGGCGCCCCGGCCTCGGCCTTTCCGCGCCGCCGCCGCCCGCCACCGGACCGCCCGCCCGCATCTGACCCGAGCCGCCGCCGGCCGCCTCTCGCGTGCCGGCTTTCGTTTGTGTCCGATGTGGAGCGATCATGTCTTCCGTTTTCAATGGCGCGCTTGCCCTGGCGGCGGCCGCCCTGTTTGCGTCCCCGGCGCTGGCCGACCAGCCCGCCCGGGTCGCCGATGCCGACCAGGTCATCGTTATCGGCCACAGCGCCTTGCCGGTTTCGGTCGAGGCGCGCGGCCTGTCCGTTTCGCTGGGCGAGACGGAGTTCGGTGCGATCAACGCGGTGAACACCGAGGACCTGATGAAGTACGCGCCGAACTTCTTCGTGCGCAAACGCTATATCGGCGATGCCAATGCCGTGCCCGGCTTCCGGGGGACGCATTCGGTCCAGTCGGCGCGCTCGCTGGTGATGATCGACGGCTTCGTGGTGTCCGACTACACCGGCAACAGCTTTTCCTTCCCGCCCAAATGGGGCCTCGTCGGGCCGGCCGACGTGCAGCAGTTCGACATCGTCTACGGTCCCTACTCGGCCCGCTATCCGGGCAACACCATGGGCGGGCTGGTCTCGATCACCACCCGCGCGCCCGAGGGACCCGAGGCCTTCGCCGTCGTCCAGGGCTTCGTCCAGCCCTACAGGCAGTACGGCACCAGGGACACCTATGCCGGCTACAGCCTCGAGGCGGGCGCCGGCTTCCGGCAGGAGAACGGCCCCTGGAGCGGCCGCTTCGGCATCCGGCGCCTGGACAATGTGGGCCATCCCCAGCAGTTCAGCCAGCTCACCCCGGCAACCGGTGCGGGCACGCCCGTCACCGGCGGGGTCATCGACCCCGAGCTGATCACCCCGGCGCCGGTGGGCGGGGCCTATGCGCCCGATCACACGGTGCAGGACCAGTTCCGCGCCCGGCTGGGCTATGATTTCGGACGCTGGACGGCGACCGCCCTGTTCACCCTGTGGACCACCGATTCCGATACGCTCGCATCCGGGACCTATCTGCGCGGCGCCGCCGGCGATCCGGTCTTCGACGGCAAGGTGAGCCTGGGCGGCAGGACCTGGACGGCGGGCGCGGGCCTCGGCCAGGGCCTCACCGACAGGACCGAGATGCTCGCCGGCCTCAAGCTTGCCGGTCCTGTCGCCGACTGGGACGTGACCCTCAACCTGTCCCGCTACTGGATCGACCGGCAGCTTGCGCGCAGGTCCGCCACCTACACCAGCGGCATCGCCGGCGGCGCCGGCACGGTCACGGTGCAGGGCGCCACCGGCTGGTGGACCGGCGACCTGCTGGCGGTGCGCGCCGCGGGCGCCCACGAGATCGCCGTCGGCATGAGCGCCAACCTCTACGAGACCGCCGCGGACAACTTCACCGCCCTCCACTGGCGCAGCCGCCAGGGACTGGCGTTCTCCACCGGCACCTTCGGGCGCACCACGCTGGTCGGTGTCTTCGCCGAGGACAAGGTGGCGCTGTCCGACAGCCTCGGCCTCACCGGCGGCCTGCGCTACGAGCGCTGGCGTGCCTTCGACGGCGGCATCTGCCGGCAGGTGGGCGCGGCGCCGGTGTGCCAGGACTACGACAATCGCGGCCAGGACGCGCTCAGCCCCAAGCTCAGCGTCCAGTGGGCGCCGGCGCCGGACTGGCAGGTTCAGCTCAGCCTGGCGACGGCGACCCGCTTTCCCACGGTGGG
>Ga0265293_10009810_pt1 | contig 13616 bp, 13 predicted proteins | sample Munlanlewell138R_FD_192505 | JGI IMG/M metagenome (GOLD analysis project Ga0265293, IMG submission 192505) | Leachate microbial communities from a municipal landfill in Southern Ontario, Canada - Leachate well 138R | ecosystem: Engineered > Solid waste > Landfill > Unclassified | place: Canada...
TGCCGCCGCCGGTGGGCATGAGCACCAGGGCGTCGCCGCCCGCGAGCAGGTGTTCGATTATCTGCTCCTGTGCGCCGCGGAACTCGTCGTAGCCGAAGCGTGTTCGCAGCAGGCGCACCGCGTCGGCCACGCCGGCGGCGCCCGTGGCGGGCGCGGTCTGGCTGGCGCCTTGGGTCAGTTGGCCCACGCTCCGCTGCGCATGAGGGGTTCGGCGGTACCGTCTTGCGTGACGCCGTCGACGTCCATCTCGGCGGAGCCGATCATGAAGTCAACGTGCACGCTGGAGTCGTTGAGGCCGGTAGCGCGCTTGTCGTCGTCGCTCATGTCGCTGCTGCCGCGCACGGTGAACTCGTAACCGCGACCGAGGGCTATGTGGCTGGCGGCGTTCTCGTCGAACAGCGTGTTGAGGAACAAAATGCCGGCCTGCGCGATGGGGCTGGAGGCGGGCACCAGCGCCACCTCGCCCAGGCGGCGGGCGCCTTCGTCGGAGTCGAGGATGGAGTCGAGCACCGCCTGACCCTTGCCGGCCACGGCCTTAACGACCTTGCCGCCCTCGAAGGTGAGGGTGAAGTCGTCGATCAGGTTGCCGTTGTACGAGAGCGGCATGCTAGCGCGCACCACGCCGTCTACCCGTTGACTATGCGGCGCCGTGAACACCTCTTCGGTGGGCATGTTGGCCACGAACGGGTTGCCCTGCGGGGTGTGCGAGACGCCGCCGTCCCAGCGGTGGCCGTCGGCGAGGCCCACTCGCAGGTCGGTGCCGGGCCCCCTGAAGTGCACGGCCGCGTAGTTGCGGGCGTTGAGCTTCTCTTTGCTGGCCCTGAGCTGCTCGTTGTGCTTGTGCCATTCACCCACGGGGTCGGCGGTGGTGATGCGCGTGGCAGTGAAGATGGCCTGCCACAGCGCCTCGACCGCTTCGGCCTCGGGCAGGTCGGGGAACGCCTTGGTAGCCCAGCCGGGTGAGGCTGCGCCCGCCACGCACCAGGCGATCTTGTCGCTCATTGAGAGGTTCATGTACGGCCTGACCGCCTGGCGCCAGGCGGCCTGAAAGGTGGCGAAGTTCTCGGGGTTGACACCGGCCAAGAGGTCGGGGTCCTCGGAGGATATTGCCAGTGACGCGGCGCCCTCCTCGGCCAGTTGGATCATGCCCTGCGCGCGGTACTCGGGGATGATGCCGAAGCTGCCTTCAGGGCCGTTCATGAAGCGCGAGCGCGTGGTGGGGCCGTCGGCCCAGAACACCTCGACGTAGGGGCTGCCCAGGGAGTAGGCCACGTCGACCACCTTGCGGACCAGGGCGGCGTCTTCGACCCCGGCGCGGACCATGAGCTTCTGGCCGGGCTGCAGGTTAACGCCTACCCGTACCAGCAGCTCGGCGTATGAGTTGAGGCGGTCTTGGAAGGTGGGGCTCGTCATGCTCAGCATGCTAGCAGCGCGGGGGCGGGGGCGGCGTCGGCTCTGGGCTCAGGCCCACGGGGAGTCGGCAGGCAGCCAAGGAGCCCGCGCAGCCTCGCTTGGTAGGCCGCCCAGCACTCCCGGCGCCTAAGAGGTGTCAGTATGAGGGCGCTCCCGAGCGGCGAGGCGCCGCCTGGAGCTTCCTTCAGGGCAGGGTGAGATTCCCGACCGGCGGTAACGGGCGCGCAGCAGGCAGCGCCACGAGTCCGCGAAGCCCCGCGCACGGGGCCCGAGCTGGTTAGATCCCAGCACCGACGGTAAGAGTCCGGATGAGAGAAGGAGGTGAGGCGACCCGCACCAGCGGGGAACGCTTCCATGGATCAACCGTCCGGTACCGGCGCTTACGGCGCCGCCGAAGAGATATACATGCGCCGCGCTCTGGAACTCGCCGAGCGAGGTCGGGGCCGCGTGAGCCCCAACCCGCTGGTGGGCTGCGTGCTGGTGAACGAGGGCCAGATCGTGGGCGAGGGCTGGCACAGCCAGGCAGGCGAGCCGCACGCCGAAGCGGAGGCGCTGCACGCCGCCGGGCCCCTGGCCGCTGGCGCCACCGCCTACGTGACGCTCGAGCCGTGCGCCCACTACGGCCGCACCCCGCCCTGCACGGAGGCCCTCATCGAGGCGGGCGTGCAGAAGGTGGTCGTGGCCGCCTACGACCCGAACCCCAAGGTGAACGGCGCCGGCGTGAGGCGCCTGCGCGAGGCCGGGATCGAGGTAGTAACAGGCGTCCTGCAGGACGAAGCTCACCGCCAGAACGAGGTGTTCAGAACCAGTCAGCTGCTTGGCAGGCCGTTCGTGCTCTACAAGAGCGCCCTGTCGCTCGACGGCAAGGTGGCGCTGACTAACGGGCCGGCGCGCTGGATAAGTGGTGAGGCGGCGCGCGCCCGCGTGCACCAGTGGCGCGACGAATACGACGCCGTGGCGGTAGGCATCGGCACGGTGCTGGCCGACGACCCACAGCTGACCACCAGGTTGCAGGACCTGACCAAGAGCACCCTCACGGGCGCGCCGGTAGACCCGGCTGCGTCTTTCAGGCCGGGCCGCACGCCCATCAAGGTGATCTTCGACTCTGACCTGCGCACACCGCCGCGCGCGCGGCTGTTCGAGCCCGGACCAGGCGGTGAGCCCGCCCGCGTGATCGTGGTGGCGGGCGACGGCGCGCTGCAGCGCAACCCCGATGCAACCCCACAGCTGCGCGCCCTACTCAACCGGGGCGCCGAAGTGATCCTGGTGCAAGAGGAGAACGGCAAGCCGCAGCTGAAGAGCGCCCTCACCGAGCTACTCAAGCGCGGGGTCACCAGCATGATCCTGGAAGGCGGCGGCCAGCTGGCATGGGCGTTCCTAGAAGCGGAGCTCATCGACCGCGTGGCCTGGTTCGTGGCGCCCGTTCTGCTGGGCGGAACCAGTGCGCCGGGCCCCCTCGCCGGCAGGGGGACAACCAACCTGGAAGACGCCGTCAGGCTGCCGGACATGGCGGTAGAGGTGGTGGGCGCCGACCTGCTGGTCACCGGCCACCCGGACTACCCGGTGGTGCTGGCGGACGACGCGGAGGTGGCGTACGAAGACGCCGCCGCGGACGCGGGCGGCAACGAAGGCAGGAGTGAGGACTGATGTTCAGCGGGATAGTAGAAGAGATGGGCCGCATAGAGCGGGTGGAAGAGGTGCCCGCCACAGCGGCCGCGGCCGGCGGCCTGGTGCGCGTAACCATAAGCGCCAGCGAGGTGCTGGCCGGCAGCCAGCTCGGCGACTCGATCGCCGTTTCAGGCTGCTGCCTGACCGTGGTCACGCTCAACCCGGACTCGTTCGAGGTCGAGCTCTCGACCGAGACTCTGGCCAAGACCGCGCCGCGCTGGACACCCGGCGCGGCCGTTAACCTCGAGCGCGCACTGCGCGTTTCTGACCGGTTGGGTGGTCACTTGGTCAGCGGGCACGTCGACGGCCTAGGCGAGGTACTTGAGCTGGCGGTCAACCCCGGCGCGTACGTGCTGCGCGTGCGGGCGCCCGCCGCTGTGGCAGGGCACCTGGTGCCCAAGGGCAGCGTAACTGTGGACGGCGTCAGCCTCACACTGGTCGACGTTGGCGGTCCGGGCGGCAGCCGCGCCGAGTGGCCCGCCACCGACTTCTCGCTCTGGCTCGTACCGCACACGCTGGCGGTCACTACCCTCGGTGAGCTCAAGGCCGGCTCAGTCGTGAACCTCGAAAGCGACGTGCTGGCCAAGTACGTCGAGCGTCAGCATGCTCTGCGGGCGGGGGAGGTGGCGCTGTGAGCAGCCTGGCCGTAACCCCGCCCGAGGTAGCGCCCCTCGCCAGCGTCAGCGAGCTGGTTGCCGAGCTGCGCGCTGGCCGCCCGGTCATCGTGGTCGACGACGAGAACCGCGAGAACGAGGGCGACCTGGTTCTGGCGGCCGACTTCGCCACCGAAGCGCAACTGGCGTTCATGATCCGCCACACGGGCGGCGTCGTGTGCCTGGCGCTGGAGCCGGCCATAGCCGACCGTCTGGAGCTGACACCAATGGTGGAGCACAACACGGCCCACCGCAGCACCGCCTTCACCGTCTCTATCGAAGCGCGTGAGGGGATAACCACCGGCATCAGCGCCGCTGACCGCGCCACCACCATCCGCGCGGCCGTGCGGCCGGGCGCCACGGCGGCCGACCTCGCGCGGCCCGGCCACGTCTTCCCGCTGCGCGCCAGTGCAGGGGGCGTGCTCAGGCGCGCGGGTCACACGGAGGCGGGCGTGGACCTCACGCGCCTGGCGGGCCTCACCCCCGCCGCAGTGATCTCGGAGCTGATGGACGACCACGGCCGCATGCTGCGCCTGCCGGACCTACGCAGGTTCGCCGCCCAGCACGGCCTGAAGATCGGCACCATCGCCGACCTGATCGGGCACCGGCTTCAGCGCGACTCGTTCGTAACCCACGAGGCCGTAGCCGACCTGCCTACGGACCTGGGTGAGTTCCGCGTGCACGGCTACCGCGACGCGCTCACGGGGCAGGAGCACGTGGCGCTGACCATGGGTAACGTGAGCACGGGCGAGCCCGTGCTGGTGCGTATGCACTCCGAGTGCCTGACGGGCGACGCGCTGCATAGCCTGCGCTGCGACTGCGGCGCCCAGCGCGACGCTGCGCTGGCGGCCATCGCGGCTGAGGGGCGCGGGGTGCTGGTGTACTTGCGGCAGGAGGGGCGCGGCATCGGCCTCATCAACAAGCTTCGCGCGTACGCGCTGCAGGACCAGGGCGCCGACACGGTGGAGGCCAACAAGCAGCTCGGCTTCGAAGCCGACATGCGCGACTACGGCGTGGGCGCCCAGATCCTGGTGAACCTGGGCGTGGAGCGCGTCAGGCTACTCACCAACAACCCTCGTAAGGTAGCTTCGCTGCAAGGCTTCGGGCTGGAGCTAACCGAGCGCGTGCCGCTGCACGTGGGGCGCAACCGCTTCAACCAGCGGTACTTGAGCGTCAAGGAGGCCAAGCTCGGGCATCTGGCCGACTGAGGGAGGGGGCGTCAGGTGAGTAGAACGCTGTTCGCCGACAGGAGGGACGCAGGCCAGCAGCTGGCGCGGGCGCTGACCAGGCGGTTGGCGCGGCAGGAGCGGCCAACAGCCGAGCCGCCACTGGTGCTGGCGCTGCCGCGCGGTGGCGTGCCGGTGGCGTTCGAGGTCGCCCAGGCGCTGAACGCGCCGCTCGACGTGCTGGTGGTGCGCAAGCTGGGCCTGCCGGGGCACGAGGAGCTGGCGCTGGGGGCGGTGGCCAGCGGCGGCGCCGAGATCATCAACGACGACCTGGTGCGCTCGTTCCGCGTGGACCGGGCGGCGCTGGACGCCGTGCGGCAGCGTGAGCTGACCGAGCTGGCGCGGCGTGAGCACGCCTACCGCGGCGCACGGCCACCGCTGGCGGTGCGCGGCCGCGAGGTCATCGTGGTCGACGACGGCGTAGCTACAGGCGCCACGGTGCGGGTGGCGCTGGCCGCGCTGCGGCTAATGGGCGCGCGCCACATCACGGTGGCGGTGCCTCTGGCCGCGCCCGACGTGGCGCAGCAATTAATGGGCCTCGCCGACGAGCTCATCTGCCTCGAGACGCCGGAGCCCTTCCGGAGCGTGGGCCAGTGGTACGGCAGCTTCGCGCAGACCAGTGACGAGGAAGTGCGCAGGGCGTTGACGGCGGACGGCTAGCGGGGACTCAGCCGCCGAGTTCCGCCTCGAGCCGGGCCACGCGCTCTTCCAGGCGCTCGAGCCGCTCAAGCAGACGTTGGATATCGGTCTCGGCCGCCGGGCCACGCGCCGCCACGGCCTGTCCACCCGGCGCCTGGCCAGCGCCGCCCGCGGCGGCCTGCGGACCCGCGCCGTTCTCTGGCCGCCGCACGCGCGGCTGCAACCGGTCGTCGCTGAAACCCAGCGTGTGCTCCCAGCGGTCCTGACTCTGGCCCGGCGCGCGCCCCACGTTCTGCACCAGCGGCACCTTGCGCTCCGCCAGGCCCCGCAGGCACGCCTCGTAATCCGGCAGCGCGCGTAGGCCCAGGCGGTAGCGGTCGGTTCGGGTGCGCAGCTCACCCGCCGTCTGCGCGCCGCGCAGAATGAGCACGCTAATCAGTCCCAGCTCGTCGACGCTGACCGCCAGTGCGCTCACCAGCCGGTGCGTGTGCTTGGGCACGCGGTCTGTCACTTCCTGGCGCGTGCCCACCAGCCCCTTGTCGCGCAGCTTCTGCAGGGCCTCGTTAACCTCCTGCAGGTGGTAGTCGGTCACGGGGTCGCGACTCGTCTTCTGGTTGCAGGCCGTCACCAGCGCCTGGGTGGTCAGAGGGTACGAGTCGGGAGCCACCCTCTCCTTCTCCGTCAACGCACCCAGCACGCGCAGTTCGATGTCGGATAGTGCCATGGCCCCCAGGATAGTGGTTGCGGGGACGGCAGGGCCACGCTTGCCAGAGCGGCAGGTCAGGGCTCCGGTGGGCGGCGAACCGCCCGCGCCGTGGGCTAACCTGAGCCCGTGCCCATACGCGACGAACTGATAGCGCGCACCATCCAACAGATCGCAGCCATGCTGGCGCGGCTGGTAACCGACCGCACTCAGCAGGAGATCACCACCCCAGAGATCGCGGGCGCCGAGCAGGAGCTCGACAGCCTGTACCTCGCCAACCTGGGCACCACCCGGTCGCTCATCCACCGGCTGGGTACGGAGGACCTGCTCGACGTCCTACGCAGCGCAGGCACGGTGCACGCCGAACGCGCCTACGTGCTGGGCGCCCTGCTGAGCACAGAAGCCGCGATAGTGGCGGCCTACGCCGGCGCAGGTTCGGCTGACGCCTACCACATGCGCAGCTCGGCTCTCGACATCCTGCTCGAAGCCGGCGCGGCTAACCTCGGCGAGCCCGACCTGCAGGAGCGCGTGGACCAGCTGGTGGCGCACGTGCCCAAGACCGACTGGCCGGTGGAGCGCTGGGGGCGCCTGCTGCGCTACGAGGCGCAGCGCGGTGAGCATTCCGAGGCGGAGGACGCACTGTTCACCTGGCTCGAGAACGCTGGCACGGCCAAGCAGCGCCTGCTGGTGGCCGACGCCGCCAACGACTTCTACGCCGAGCTTGAGAAGCTCGAAGACGAGGACCTAGCTAAGGGCGGCTTCTCCCGCGAGGAGATAGGCGAGGGCCGCGCGGACTTCGCCGAGCACTTCGCGGAACTGTTCGCCGGGGAGAGCTGAGCCTACTCGCTCGCGGGCGTTCCGGGCTCGTCTAAAGGCTCGTCGGGGCGCTTGTAGATCTCGACCTGGTCCACGCGCAGGCCCTCCATCGACTCGACGTGGAAGCCGTAACCGGACCAGAACACCTCGTCGAACGCTTGCGGCACGCGGCCCAGCTTCTCGGCCATGAAACCGCCCAGGGTGTGGTAGCCCGGCTCGCCGGGCAGCACGTCGACACCGAGGTTCAGCAGCTTCAGCACGTCGTCGATGTGCGTGCCCCCGCTAACGCGCCAGCGCTGCTCACCCAGCACCTCCACCTCGGCCAGCTCGCCCTCACCGGCCACCATGGCGCTGCCGACCAGCTCCTCCAGGATGTCCGTGAGGGTCACCAGGCCCTCCACCCCGCCGTACTCGTCGAGCACCACGGCTATGTGCACGCTGCTCTTCTGGAACTCCTCCAGTAGCGCCAATATGGGCATGGTCTCCGGCACCAGCAGCGGCTTGCGCAGAGCCGACCGCAGCTCGATGCTGCGCCCCTCCAGCGAGGCCTCAAGCAGGTCGCGGATGGCCACGTACCCCACGGTCTTGTCGAGGTCGCCGTCGCACACCAGGTAACGGCCGTGCGGCTCCTCGCGCACCAGCTCCAGCACGTCACTGTCGCCGGCGCTCAGGTCCAGCCACGAGAGGTCGTGGCGCGGCGTCATGATGGCGTTCACGCTGCGCTCGCCGAGCCAGAAGGCGTTCTCGATGATCTCCTGCTCAGCCGGCTCGATGACGCCGGCGCGCAGGCCCTGGGCGATGACCATGTCGATCTCTTCGTCGGTGATGGCGTCGTCGTTAGTGGTGGACACGCGCAGGAGGCGCAGCAGCACGTTGGTGGAGAAGCCCAGGAACTGGACCACGGGGCGCGTGAAGCGCGCGAGGCCGGTCATGAAGCCGCCGACGCCCATGGCCACGGCCTCCGGGCTGGCCAACGCGATCCGCTTGGGCACGAGCTCGCCGATGACCAGCGAGAGGTACGTGATGACCACCACTAGTAAGCCGAACGCCAGTGGCTGCGCCACCTGCGCCAGCACGGGCACGCGCGCCAGCAGCTCGGCCAGGCCGCCTGAGAGGGTGGCCGCGCCGTAAGCGCCGTTGAAGATCCCCACGAGCGTGATGCCGATCTGAACGGTCGAGAGGAAGACGGTGGGGTTCTGCGCCAGCGCCAGCGCGCGCTGCGCTGCGGGGCTGCCCCCCTCGGCCTTCTGCTGCAGGCGCAGCTTGTTGGCAGAAACCACGGCGATCTCGGCCATGGCGAAAAGGCCGTTGAGCAGGATGAGTATCAGGATGATTAGGATGCTCACGTTGGCTCAATATAAGGAGTATCACGACTCAACACGTCGTGGGGCGCCGCGAAGGGAGGCTCGAGACGCGCTTCGTTCCGTGACAGACGGGACAGAAGTCCTATGCAGCGGAATAGGAACCGGAGTTAGTTTGGGGTGTGAGTGGCTGTCAGGCCACGGGAAGGCAGGTCAAATGTTCACTCGGTTACGCGTTCCCCTCGTGCTCGCGCTCGCCTTGGGGGCCCTCGCGGTAGGTTCGGTCGCTGCCGCTCAAGATAGCGATCAGCTGCTGCGCACGGCGCAAGCGCTGTTCGCGCCCATACCAGACGTAGTCGACAACCCCGATAACCCCGTTACCTCCGAGAAGGTCGAACTCGGCAAGATGCTGTGGTACGACCCGCGCCTCTCGCTCTCCGGCGTCTTCTCCTGCAACAGCTGTCACAACCTCGCCACCTACGGCGTCGATAACCTCGAGACCTCCGTGGGTCACCGCTGGGTTGCAGGCCCGCGTAACTCGCCCACCGCGCTGAACGCCGCCCTGCACAGCTGGCAGTTCTGGGACGGCCGCGCCGCGGACGTGGAGGAGCAGGCCCAGGGCCCCATCCTCAACCCCATCGAGATGGGCATTCCGGACGACGCGTTCGCTGTGGACCGCATTGCCTCCATGCCGGTGTACGGCGAGCTGTTCACCATGGCGTTCCCCGACCAGGCCGAGCCGCTCAACTACGCCAACATTGCTAACGCTATCGGCGCCTTCGAGCGCACGCTGCTCACGCCGGCGCGCTTCGACAACTTCCTCCAGGGCGACGTCAACGCGCTCTCCGATCAGGAGAAGCTGGGCCTCCAGACCTTCATCCAGCAGGGCTGCGCGGGCTGCCACAACGGCGTGGCGCTGGGCGGTAACCAGCTGCAGCGCTTCGGTGTCACCGAGTCGTACTGGGAAGCCACGCGCGACTTCGTGACGATCGACTCGCCCACCATGGCCATGGACGTCGGCCGCTTCGCCGTCACCCATGACGAAGCGGACCTCTACATCTTCAAGGTCCCGTCGCTGCGCAACATCACCCGCACCTACCCGTACTTCCATGACGGCTCCGTGTGGAACCTGCGCGACGCCACCCAGATCATGTCGCGCGTGCAGCTCGGCCGCGAGCTCTCCGAGGAGGACGTCGATAACCTGATGGCCTTCTACGAGGCGCTCGAGGGCACCATCCCCGAGTACGCCCTGCAGGTGCCGGTGCTGCCGGCAGCCACGGACGCTACCAGCCGCCCCGACAACCGCTGACCCGAACCTGGCCTGATGCAAGCGCGCGCGCCCCTCGTGGGTGCGCGCGCTGCCAGTTGTAGAGACGCCCTGAGCTGTGGTTCGGGAGCCCGCCGGGGAACACGGACGCATAATCTTGACGAATAGCGCATAAAAGCCTATAATTATCAGCATCGAACGCGCGGGCAATGCGCGTTCTTCTTTTTTCTCCCAGACCCTCACGATCCCCGCCCGGCGCCCACTGGCGCTGCATACACGTAAGGTCCCCATGATCCCCTGGCACCAAGTCGGCTCCACCCCGCTCGGCGGTCACGCCGTGCTCAGCCTGTGGCGCCGCGATCTAGACGGCAGGCCGCCGGAGTTCTCCCTACGCATAAACGAGCCCAACCTGCCCGTAACCGAGCTCATGAACAGCCGCCAGAACGCCTCGGAGCAGCTGCTGGCGGAGCGCGCCATCGACGCTTTGGGCCGCCCGGCGGCCAACGTGCTCATCGGTGGTCTCGGCATGGGCTACACGCTGCGAGCGGCTCTGGACCGCCTGGGAGCCGAAGCGCGCGTGACCGTGGCGGAGCTGTTAGCTGACGTGGTGGGTTGGAACCGCGAGCACATGGGCGACCTGGCGGGGCGGCCGCTCGATGACCCCCGCGTCGGCGTTCACGTAGGCGACGTCGGCGAGCTGCTGACCGGTGCCGGCCGCTACGACCTAATACTGCTCGACACGGACAACGGCCCGGAGGGCACCAGCCGCGAGGAGAACGAGGAGCTGTACTCCACCGCGGGCCTGAGCCGCGCGCACGCGGCGTTGCTGCCGGGCGGGCTGCTAGCCGTGTGGTCGGCCTTCCCCAGCGGGGAGTTCACGCGGCGGCTGGAGCGCTGCGGTTTCGACACCAAGGTCACCCAGGCGCGCGCTTTCGGTAAGCGCGGCGCCCGGCACGTGATCTGGTTGGCGCGCCGGCGCTAGGCCAGCATCAGGAACAGCTTCTCGACCTCTCCCGTGGTGAGCCCCTCGCTATCGAGGGCCTCCTCGGGGTCACTGATGCACTCCTGCATGGCGCTACTCAGGATGGCGAAGCCGGCCCTGTCGAGCGCGCCGCGCACGGCGGCGAGCTGCGTTATGACGTCGCGGCACGGCTTGCCCTGCTCGACCGCCTCGATGACGGCGTTCAGCTGACCGCCCGCGCGGCGCAGGCGGTTGAGTACGCGGCGCTGGGCCGCAAGATCGTCGTTGCTAGGCACCCTTAGCCCGCCTGCTGGCTCGCCTGCTGCGCTTCCTGCTCGGCCATCTGCTGCGCCACCTTGGCGCGCACGTCGTCCATGTCGAGCTCCCGCACGGCGTCGATGACCTGCTCGAGCTGAGCGCCGTGCAGCGCGCCGGGCTGCGAGAAGACGAGGATGTTCTCGCGGAACGCCATGAGCGTGGGAATCGAGCGGATGCCGAAGCCAGCCGCCAGCTCCTGCTGGTCCTCGGTGTCGATCTTGCCGAACACGATGTCCTTATGGGTCTCGGCGGCCTTCTCGAACACGGGGGCGAACATGCGGCACGGCCCGCACCAGCCGGCCCAGAAGTCGAGGAACACGATGTCGTTGTTATCGATGGTGCTGTCGAGGTTGTCGATGGTTATCTCTTGCGTAGCCATGCGGCCAATATACCCCCAGGGGTTTGCAACCTGTGTGCTCCTTGCATCACGGGCACGGTGAAGCCTAAGGCCGCCGTTAGAATCGCCGCATGTCCTCTCAAGCTAATCAATCCGCTCGCACGCCCGGGGGCCTGCCGACCAGAGCCGAGCTCGACCCGGAGTACACCTGGAACCTTGCGGCCACCTACGCCACCGAAGCTGACTTCGAGGCAGACCTGACCGCCGTGAGCAGCGCGCTCGACGCGCTGGCGGGTTACCAGGGGCGCCTGGGTGAGGCGGCCGCCACGCTGGCCGACTTCTTCGACCTCTACTGGGCCACCGTGGCCAACCTGCAGAAGCTGCGCATGTACGCCACCATGCCGGTAGCCGTAGACCAGGGCGACCAGGAAGCGCGCGCCCGCGCCGGCCGCTTCCAGGCGCTGGCCAGCAAGGCTTCCTCTGCACTGGCGTTCGTGAGCCCCGAGCTCCTCGGGCTGGGAGCCGCGGCCGTCAACGACTACCTCACAGCCGAACCGCGCCTGGGTTACCTGCAGCGCTACTTCGAGCGGCTCGAGAAGAGCCGCCCGCACGTGCGCTCGCTTGAGGTCGAACAGGTGCTCGGTCAGGCCAGCGACGCGCTGGGCGCCGCCGGCCGCGCCTACAACAGCCTCACCAACAACGAGCTGCCGTTCGTTAAAGCTGTCGACTCCGCGGGCGCACAGCACGAAGTGGCGCGCAGCACCTTCGGGGCCCTGTCGATCTCGCCCGACCGCGCCCTGCGCGAATCGGCCTTCGCGTCGTACACCGACGGCTTCCTGGCTCACCAGGACACGATCACCGAGCTGTACCTGGGGCGCGTCAAGGAGTCCGTCTTCAACGCCCGCGTACGGGGCTACCCGAGCACTGTGGAGGAGCAGCTGACGCCGCGCGAGGTGCCGCGCGCCGTGCTGAGCAACGTGCTCGACGTGTTCACCAGCAACCTGGGCGTGTGGCACCGCTACTGGGAGGCGCGCCGCAAGCTTCTGGGCGTGGACTCGCTGCGCGAGCACGACGTCTTCGCACCGCTCTCGAAGGCGCCGCCCAAGGTCAGCTACCAGCAGGCCACCGAGTGGATCGTGGCGGGCATGGAGCCGCTGGGTCAGGAGTACGTGAGCATTCTGAAGCGCGGCCTCGAGCAGGAGCGCTGGGTCGACGTGTACCCCAACCGCGGCAAGCGCGACGGGGCGTTCTGCGCTCACGCGTACCGCGGCCAGCCCTACATCATGATGAGTTACCAGGGCGGCCTGGAGTCGGTTTCTACCCTGGCGCACGAGCTGGGGCACGCCATGCACTCGCTGCTGCTTGAAAGGCGGCAGCCGCTGGCCAACTCCGGTTACGCGATGATGGTGGCTGAGACCGCCTCCAACTTCAACCAGGCTCTGCTGCGGCCCTACCTGCTGGAGCAGCTCACCGAGCCGGAGGAGCGCCTGGCGCTACTGGAGGAGGCGTTCTACAACTTCCACCGCTACTTCTTCATCATGCCCACGCTGGTGCGCTTCGAGCTCGAGGTGCACGAAGCGGTCAAGCGCGGCGAGGGTCTCTCTTCTGCCAAGCTGAACGCCATCATGCGGCGCCTCTTCCAGGAGGGTTACGGCTCAGCCATCGAGGCCGACGAGCGCACGGGCATCACCTGGGCCACGTTCGGGCACCTGTACGTGCCGTTCTACACGTTCCAGTACGCCGCCGGCATCTCCGCCGCGGCGGCCCTGGCGGCCGACGTGCGTTCAGGCTTCGAGCAGGGCGACCACAGCGCGGCCGAGCGTTACCTCGAGTTCCTGCACACGGGTTCGGCCGAGGAGCCGGTCGCGCAGCTCAGGCGCGCCGGCGTCGACATGACCACTGCTGCGCCTATAGAGAAGGCGTTCGCCGTGCTGGAGGGCTACGTGACGCAGTTGGAGGACATAGCTGCCGGGCGCTGAGCGCCGCTCGCCGCGCGGTGCCCGATCGGCCCGCGCGGCCCACCTAGCTCGCCGGTACCGCCAGCCTGGCCGCTGCCAGGTCCCACATGGAGTGACCCACGGTCTTCACTAGCACTGGGCGGCCCGAGCGGTTGAAGCCGCCCAGCACGTCCTTCAGCTCGCGCGCGCCGTGCCATGACCACCCGCCAGCGGCGGCAGCCTGAATCAGGTCGCCTGCCTCCTCCCGCGCGCCCTCCAGGGTGTCGACCACCACGTCGCAGACGGCCACCACGGCGGGCGGGATCTCGGCCAGGTCGTGACGGTAGGCCCCCACCGCCACGATCGTGGCCTCGGGC
>Ga0265293_10009811_pt1 | contig 13616 bp, 10 predicted proteins | sample Munlanlewell138R_FD_192505 | JGI IMG/M metagenome (GOLD analysis project Ga0265293, IMG submission 192505) | Leachate microbial communities from a municipal landfill in Southern Ontario, Canada - Leachate well 138R | ecosystem: Engineered > Solid waste > Landfill > Unclassified | place: Canada...
AATAATGAAAGACAAGATTTATTTAGCTTGTGTATTTCATTATAATATAATAGAAACAGTGAATTTACCAAGTTTTAAATCAATCTATTATATATAATGAATAATAATTGAAGTAGGAAGAGATAATGAAAATTGCATTGGCATCACAACTAAGTGATAAGAACATAAATAATAATTTCAAGCGTATAAAAAACACCATGATGGAATTGAAAAATCAGGTTGATTTAATCAGTTTTGGGGAAGCCTTTTTACATGGATTTGATGCATTATCTTGGGATTATCAAAGAGATAAAGAAATCGCTATCAGTATAGAATCTCATTATATAAAGGAGATTCAAACTGCGGCAAAGGATCATAAAACATCCGTTTCCTTTGGATTTTTTGAACTTTTTGAAAATAGTATATTTTGCAGTTATATTGTCATTGATAATCATGGTGAAATCATCGGTCACTACAAAAGAGTTTCTCCCGGCTGGAAAGAGATTACTAAATGTGATCATCATTACAAAGAGGGTAGAAATTTTTCCACTTTTAGTTATATGGGAAAGGAAATTCTAATTGTTGTTTGTGGTGATCTATGGTATGACGAAAACATAGATAATATTAATAAAATGGATAAAGATTTTATATTGTGGCCGGTCCATCTTGATTATAAACTAGAACAATGGGATAATGAGATTAATGACTATTTATTTCAAACAAGTAAATTAAAAAAACCAGTGTTGATGATTAATAATATTTCAAAAACAAGCCATGGTGGTTGCTATTATTTTGAGAATGGAAAAGTTATCAAAGAGTTATCAATGGGAAAAGAAGGATTTTTAATCATTGATCTTTGATTATGCATTCTTTAAGATATTCCAATCTAGTGCTCCTTCAAAACAAAAACATCTTAATTAATGTCAAACAGACTTCTAGAAACCTCCAATGTTATCAAGTAGAAGCGTAAGTTTCTATTGTCTAATAGGTCATATCATGCTACACTAAGTATTGAAAGGTTAGCTTATATTATAAACTCAGTTATGCTTGAATTTATTAATTATTTAACAGACATTCAAATAGAAACACCCACCTTTTATGGATGGTTCCATTTAACTTTTTTAGGTATTTCTATTTTAGTGTCTTTTTTAATCGCCTTTTTACCGATAAAAACCTCCCATAAACAACAAAAGGTGCTGTTAATCATTGTGTTGGTTATATTCTATGTAGGTGAATTATATAAACAATATGATTATTACCATCATGGATCATGGGGGATTGGTATTACAAATACCTATCACTGGGGGATATTTCCCTTTCAATTTTGTTCAACTCACTTATATTTATTGCCATTATTATTCATTCCAAACGACAAAGTTAAAAACCCAATTCTAACCTATTTAGCAACGTTTGGATTATTTGCAGGATTAATAACGATGATCTATCCAATGGGTGTGTTTAAAGACCGGTTGTTTGTCTCTATTCATACGATGGTTCATCATTCATTGATGATTTGGGTTGGAATTTATGTGTGGAAGATTAAAAGAGTGGGCGACTTTAAATGTTTTTTAAAAGCGTGTTTGATATTGTTAATATTTATGGTGACGGCAATATTAATTAATTTATTATTAAATGATGTTTCAGAGTCAAAGGTAAGAATGTTTTATATGCATCCCTTTGTAGAGACGTCACTACCTGTGTTTAACTATATTCAAAGAGTATCGTTTCTTTTATATGTGGTAGTGTATTATGCCTTATTTACATTGGTTGGATTTTCAATCTTTAGGGTAGGTTCTAAGTTAAATGGAAGAACCCTACTAAGTCTAAATGAACCACTACACTATTAATGGTATACTTTTAAGGAAGGTGATGAATGATGGATTATAATAAACTCAATCAACAAAAACAAAAAACAATCATACCTTATGCCATTTTATTTGGAGTGGGTGTTTTATTTATACCACTAGGCATGGCTTTATTTATGGGTGATCGTACAACGTTAATAGGCTTTTTCATGTTTTTAGGGGGCGGTGGGATGATTGCCCTAGCTTCTTATTTAATCAATAAGAATTTAAATAAGATTAAAGACATTATCGTCAATGAAATCATGAAAGAAAAAGGTATTGAAGGGATTTATCAAGCCAAAAACTATATTGCAAAACAAGTCATTAAAGATACCGGAATGATTTCAAATTCCTTTAATCAATATGGGGGTTCTGATTACGCTAAATTTGATTATAAAGGATTAACGGTAGAGTATTGTAGATTAGCTATTTACTTAGTCACATCCAATGGAAAAAGCACGCAAAAAACGCCTGTTTATGTGGGACCTTGGTTAATCATTACGCTTGATAAGAACTTAGGACAAACGATTAAAATATTTGAAAAACAGTTTTTCTCGAAAGGGGTTAATAATAAAGGGCTTGAAAAAATCGATACAGAATCGCTTACCTTTAATGAAAAGTTTGCCTCCTATACGAGTGATAAACACACTTTTTTCTATTTAATTACACCACTGATGATTGAACAACTGCTTAAACATGAACAAGCTCATCAAGGCAGGATGTTGTTTTGTTTATTGAATGATTCTATTCATTTAGGAATGCATGGTGAAAAGACGAAACGTTTTAAAATCCCTTTATTTGAAGCAATCAATGAATCACACACTAAAGCAATCAGCGAAGACTTTGATAATATTTTTAAAGTCATAGATAATCTACGATTAGATCATGATAAATTTAAGGAAGACGCGCTTACTTAAGCGTGTTTTTCTTAATCATTTTTGATTGTGTTATAATTTCATTAAGGGAGGTTTTAAAATGAAAGTATTGTTTCATATTGATGAATATCATAAATGGGATTTGCTGCAGGCGAATGTAGCAAACATTTTAAAAGAAGATAGCCAAATTGAAGTGGCGGTTGTGGCGAACGCGGAAGCGGTGGATTTATTTGTGCATCAAAAATCCTTAATTGACCATGTTAAATACTACATTTGTAATAACGCCTTAACATCAAGGAAAGTTGACAAACAACGTTTAATAGAGGGTGTAGAAATTGTGAGTAGTGGTGTTTATAAGATTTTACTACTTCAAGAAGAAGGCTTTAAATACATTAAACCATAGGAACCTTAAATGGTTCCTTTTTCTTTTGCAAATCATTATCTTTATAAATAAGCCCTTATTTATAATAAATATGAGCTTTAATTATATAAAAGTTGATTTTTTTGTGTTATAATGATTTTAAAATTGGGGGTATATATATGAAAGAAGTAAGAAGAGATATCATTATGGCTGTTGTTTCGCTTTTACTAATTATTATTGGCGTAACTTTAGAGATGACTAGTCCTGGACTTAATAAATGGGTGTTTATTAGTATCTATGGACTCGCCTTTTTAATTGGTGGTTTTGCCAAAGCTAAAGAAGGTATTTTAAAAACCATTGAAAATAAAGCCCTCAATGTTGAAATACTTATGATTATGGCAGCGATTGGTGCTTTAATCTTAGGTGATTATAAAGAAGGTGCGATTTTAATCTTTATTTTTGCGGTATCGGGTGTTTTAGAAGAATACGCAACACTAAAAAGTGAAAAAGCATTGACTGAATTATTAACACTAGCCCCTGATGTAGCGATTGTGGTTGATGGAAGTGAAGAGATAGAGGTATTGGTTAAAGACTTAGAAATTGGTAACATTGTCATGGTTAAAGTGGGGGAACAAATTCCTGTAGATGGGGTGATTGTAGAGGGGTCAACTTCGATTGATGAATCAATGATCACTGGTGAATTTGTGCCTGTAGATAAACTTAAAGGTGAAAATGTGTATGCGGGTACGATTAACCAATCGAGTATGATTTTAGTGCAAGTTACTAAAGATGCGGCGGAAACAGTGGTTAATAAAATCGTATCGTTTGTTCAAGATGCTCAAGATAATAAAACCAAACAAGAATCTTTTCTTGAACGGTTTGAAAAATGGTATGTATATCTTGTTATCGCGTTAGCTGGTATTTTGATGTTGGTGCCACTACTTAGTCATGTTGGCCTAACGGTATGGGATTGGCAAACGGCTTTCGAGCGCGGTATTATTGTATTGGTTGTGGGGAGTCCTTGTGCACTTGTTGCCTCTATTACACCTGCGGTATTAGCCAGTTTATCAAATGGCGCAAGACAAGGTATTTTAATAAAAGGAGGTCCTGCGTTAGAGCGGATGAAAGACATTGATACGGTTGTATTTGATAAAACAGGAACCATTACTGAAGGGACACCACATGTAGAGGGTTATGTAACATATGGTGTAAGTGATGAGGTGTTTTTACAAGCTTTAGTCTCTATTGAAAGGCAATCATCACATCCACTCGCACAAAGTATTTATAAGCATTTTTCAAATGTAGAAACGACTGATGTTAAAACAAGAGAAATACCTGGGATGGGTATTGAGGGTATTATCGCTGATCACACATGGTTAATTGGTCGATTTGAAATTAATATGTGCACGCAGTGTGAAGTGGATATGAAATCACTAACACAACAAGGGTTTACACTCGTTAGTGTTGCAAGAGATGGCGTTATGGTTGGGCTTGTAAAATTAAAAGACACCATTAGACCAAACGCAAAGCATGCGATTGATCTATTGCATCAACATAACATGGAAGTGGTTATGTTAACGGGTGATAATCATCAAAGTGCTTCAAACTTAGCGAAAGAGCTAAATATTGATCACTTTAGAAGTGAGTGTTTCCCTGAACAGAAGGTAGAAGAGATTCATAAACTAAACCAACAAGGTAAGCATGTGTTAATGGTTGGAGATGGCATTAATGATGCACCAGCTTTAGCAAGCGCTGATATTGGGGTAAGTATGGGGAGTGGAACCGATGTCTCTTTAGAAACGGCGGATATGGTGTTTATGAATGACAATTTAGAAAACATCATTAAAACAAAAAAACTTTCAAAGCGACTTCGAAATATCGTATTACAAAACGTTATCTTTTCAATTAGTGTGATTGTTTTATTACTCATATTTAATATCTTTGGGCTTGTGTTGATTACACTTGGCGTGGTTGCTCATGAAGGGTCTACCATCTTAGTAATATTAAACAGTTTAAGATTGTTGTATTTCAAAAAGTGAGTGTTTTGCTCACTTTTTTGATATAATAGAAGAGGTGAAGTTATGAAAACAAAAAACATCGTATTTCCTTTAATTTTATCGTTAGTAATGGCGATCTTATTGTTTGTTTTAAAACAAAACACAGCCGCCATTATTGCCCTTACCTTTAGCCTTATCATGCTTATGACTTTATTAGGCTTGGTTTACTATAATCATAAGCAAAAAAAGCGACAAGATAAGCGCTTTGGTATCTATACTAAAGAAAACATTATCATGGAATATAATAAACTAATAACCCTAAAAGACAATCAAAAATTAAAAGCAGTTTGTATGCTTTATATAAAACCGGTGGGCAAATACACAAACGATGACATTAAGAGCTTTTCCTCTTATTTAAAGAAGAAATTTTCTATTGATCCTGTCGGCTATGATGAAGGGATTGTTATTATCCTTGCTAATATCCATGAGCTTTTATTAGAGGAAATGTTAAAACAAATAAAACAAGAATTGATTGATCATAAAATTCCAATTCATTTTAACTATGGGATAGATTATTATACAGGCAATGAAACCTATGAAACATTGATAGAAAACATAAGGAAGGTGGTTAAATAATGTTAAAGGTTGGTGATCGTGTTAAAGATTTTTCACTTAAAGATTTTCAAGGGAATCTACATACCTTAAGTGAACATATTGGTAAAAAGGTAGTGGTGTATTTTTATCCAAAAGACAATACACCTGGATGTACTACGCAAGCATGTGATTTTAGAGATAACTTTCATGAAATAAAAAATAAAGACGTTGTTTTATTTGGTATTAGCCCAGATGATGCAAGCAGTCATGAAAAGTTTATCAATAAATATAACTTACCATTTACTCTTTTAAGTGATGAAACCCAAGAGGTAGCAACTTACTTTGGAGCATTTGGTAAGAAACGTGTTTTTGGAAAGAAAGTTGAAGGAATTATCCGCTCCACATACATCATTGATGAGACGGGTAATGTTGAAAAAATATGGCACCCAGCAAGTGCATCTAAAAACGTAGAAGAAGTTATCGAATACCTTAATAATTAGAAGGTTTATAAATACAATGTAAAAGTATGTAAAGCGCTTAAATCACCTTGATTTTAGGCGCTTTATTTTATATAATAAAGGTTGCGTAATGAAAATAACCTTAAGGAGGAATTATAATATGGCAGAAAAGAAAAAAGTCATCCAGTCCATGGACGGTACAGAAGCATGCGCTTACGCATCTTATGCGTTCACTGAGGTGGCTGGTATTTATCCGATTACACCTTCTTCACCAATTCCACAACACGTGGATTTATGGGCAAGCCAAGGTAAGAAAAACTTATTTGGTATGCCTGTTAAGGTCGTAGAAATGCAATCAGAGGCTGGAGCGATAGGCACGGTCCACGGATCTTTACAAGCTGGTTTATTAACAACAACATTCACAGCGAGTCAAGGTTTATTACTTAAATTGCCTAACATGTATAAAATAGCAGGTCAATTACTACCAGGTGTTATCCACGTTGCTGCAAGAAGTATTGCTTCTCAAGCATTATCTATTTTTGGAGATCACCAAGACGTGATGGCTGCAAGACAAACCGGATTTGCAATTTTAGCAAGTAACTCTGTTCAAGAAGTTATGGATTTAGCGGGTGTTGCACACTTAGCTGCGATTAAATCAAGCATTCCATTCCTACACTTCTTTGACGGATTTAGAACTTCTCATGAAGTTAATACGATCGAAGTTTTAGACTATGAAGTATTTGATAGACTACTTGATAGAGAAGCGATTCAAAGATTTAGAGATAACTCAATGAATCCAGCTAGACCTAAAACGAGAGGAACAGCACAAAATGATGACGTTTACTTCCAAACAAGAACGCTACAAGCATCACACTATCAAGGTGTTGCCGATACGGTAGCTTACTACATGGAAGAAATCTCTAAAGAAACAGGTAGAGTGTATAAACCATTTGTATATTATGGTCACCCTGAAGCAACAGACGTTATTATTGCAATGGGTTCAGTGGTTGAATCAAGTAAAGAAACCATTGACTATCTAAATAGAAAGGGCCAAAAAGTAGGGATCTTAGCGGTTCACTTATACAGACCATTTTCTAAAGAGCATTTCTTAAGTGAAATGCCTAAGACTGTTGAACGTATTAGTGTTTTAGATAGAACAATCGAACCAGGTAGTACAGGCGAACCATTATATTTAGATGTAAAATCTATTTACTATAATGAAGCGGTTAAACCTGTAATCATTGGTGGTATTTATGGATTATCTAGTAAAGATACTACACCAACCATGATTAACGCAGTTTATAAAAACTTAAGAGGCGAACAAAAAGATCATTTCACTGTAGGTATTATTGATGACGTGACGCATACATCTCTTGATATGAGCGAAGAAATTGACGTTACCCATGACTCAACCTCAGAAATTATCTTCTATGGTTTAGGTAGTGATGGTACCGTAGGTGCAAGTAAGAATATCGTTAAAATTATTGGTGACAATACCAAACTTTATTCACAAGCTTATGCATCTTATGACTCTAAAAAAGCTGGTGGAACCACACGTATGCACGTTAGATTCTCGCCAAATGTTATTAAATCAACTTACTTAGTTCATAACCCACACTTTATTAGTTGTTCAAATGATGGTTATTTAAGAAAGTTTGATATGCTTAAGGGGATTAGAAAAGGTGGTAGATTCTTACTTAATACGCAAACACCACTTGAAGAGATAGAAAACTTCTTACCTAATAAGATTAAACGCCAACTGGCTGAAAAAGAAGTTAAATTCTATATTATTAACGCAGTTGATTTAGCGTATGAAATTGGTCTTGGTAGAAGAACCAATACCATTATGCAAAGTGCATTCTTCAAACTTAATGAACAATTAATGCCTTATGAAAAAGCACAATCATTAATGAAAGAATACGCTAAAGCATCTTATGGTAGACGTGGTGAAGCGATCGTTAAGTTAAACTACGATGCGATTGATGCGGGTGGAGACCATGTGGTTGAAGTCCCTGTTAAAAAAGAATGGTTAAACTTAAAAGATGAAGTGTTAGTACAAGCTAATAGACCTGACTTTGTTACAAACATTGCCGATGTAGTCAATAGTTTACAAGGTGATACATTACCAGTAAGCGCGTTCATTGGCTATGAAGACGCACACTTACCTCAAGGTACGGCAGCTTATGAAAAACGCGGAATCGCAAACTTTGTTCCAGAATGGTTAGAAGATAACTGTATCCAATGTAACCAATGTGTATTCGCATGTCCACACGCTGTTATTAGAGCGTTCTTAGCTGATGAATCTGAAGCAGCAAATGCACCAGAAGGCGCTAAGATGATTGATGGTAGAGGTAAAGACTTGACCCAATACAAATACACCATTCAAGTATCAACACTTGATTGTACAGAATGTGGTGTGTGTGTTGATGTATGTCCAGCACCTACTAAAGCATTAAGAATGACACCAATTGGTGGAGAATTATCAAAGAATTCACAACAAATCGCAGACTACTTCTTTAATGAAGTTAGTTATAAGAATATTGGTAACAACAACGTCAAGAACGTAAACTTCAATAAACCATTATTTGAGTTTAGTGGGGCATGTGCTGGATGTGGTGAAACACCTTATATTAAAGCCGTTACCCAGTTATTTGGCGAAAGAATTTTACTTGCAAACGCAACCGGTTGTACATCGATTTATGGTGGTTCCTTCCCAACCACACCATACACAACCCTTCCAAATGGAAGAGGGCCAGCTTGGGCTAATTCATTGTTTGAAGATAACGCTGAGTTTGGGTTTGGTATGAGAATTGGTTATGAAACCGCTAGAGACAGAATCCAACACATCATGGTATCTCATAAAGAAGATATGCCTGAAGGGTTAGTTAGTTTAGTTGATGAATGGCTATTAAATCGTAATGATGGTGATAAGACATTAGAATTAGCACCTAAATTAGAACAAGAACTAAGTAAAATCGACAAACCATACGCAAAAGAACTCTTAAGCTTGAAAGACTACTTTGTGAAATTATCACAATGGATTTTAGGTGGAGACGGTTGGGCGTATGACATTGGATATGGTGGTATTGACCACGTAATCGCAAACAATGAAGATGTCAACATTTTAGTATTAGATACCGAAGTGTATTCAAATACAGGTGGTCAATCTTCTAAAGCGGCACCAATGGGATCAATTGCGAAATTTGCGGCAGCTGGTAAACCAACTAAGAAAAAAGACTTAGCAGCTATCGCAATGAGCTATGGACATGTTTATGTTGCCCAAATTTCACACGGTGCATCTCCTGCACAAGTGGTTAGAGCATTAAAAGAAGCTGAAAGTTATGATGGTCCATCATTAGTGATTGCTTACTCACCATGTATTGAACACGGTATTAAGGGTGGATTAACTCAAAGCTTCGCACAAGCGAAACTCGCAACTGAATGTGGATACTGGCCAACATTTAGATACGACCCTAGATTATTAGCTGGTGGTAAAAACCCACTTCAAATCGACTCCAAAACACCAGTTTGGGATAAATATCATGATTACTTATTAAGTGAATCAAGATACGCTCAACTATCACAAATTAATCCAGATCACGCAGAAGCACTCCTTCAAGCAAACTTAAAGGATGCGAAAAACAGATGGAATATGTATCAAAGAATGCGTAATATGGATTACTCAGATTACGAATATTAATGAAGAGACCCCAGCGGTCTCTTTTTTTATTTATTGGTTGAATATTCCTTACTAAAGGCGTATAATGGCCAATAAAAGAGGCGGTATGTATGAATAAAAACAACAAACTTATTAAATTGTTAATCTTAATTGTGATTACGATAACGCTTGTTAGTTGCGGCAAAAGTAAAAAACAAGAGGTTATGCTTGAATTTATTAGTGGTGATCAAAAAACAACACGCACTGTTGAGGCGGGTGATCAATTACCTAGTTATACCCCAGATCAAAAAGAAGGCTACATTTTTGATGGTTTTTACTTAGACGCGGATTTTAAAACACCGGTTCCTGATGATTACATTGTCAGTGAAGGTGTTAAAATCTATATTAAATATCGTGAGATGAATGATTATGATAGGGTAGTTGAGGACTTGAATGCTTTAAATATCCCTGATATGGCAACCGCGGATTTAGAATTGGCAACGTTTGGTAAAAACGGGAGTCGCTTTCGATGGATAAGTAGCGACCCTAAATATATAACCAATGACGGCATTGTCAATTTTGCAGGCGTAAATACAGGCGGACAGATGGTCACTTTAAGTGTAAGAGCAACGTATAATGATGAAGAAATCCATCGAGACATTAAAGTTAAAGTGCCTGAATTAGAAGCGGTCCAGTTTTTGGAAAAACAAAGCTTTGAGTTTAAGGCGTTACCTGGGGATTATTATGTAACAAGCGGGACGTTAGACTTATATAAAACGCAGTATGAACAAGTGTATTATGTTGATATTGAAGCGTTTTTAGAGACTTTAAATGGTGCGGTCGATTCAATTACCAACATTACAACAAAAGTTGATGAAAAAACCAATCAAACATCTAAAGTTCACAGATATATGGAATACATTGAGACCAATCAAGGGTTGACGGTTAGATTTCATATTAAAGAATTTATTGATGATGTCTTAACGGATACAGAAAGTTATGATTTAGCGTTTGATTTTATCAATAACACTGTCAAATCAGAGAATACAGACTTTTTTAATGTGATTGGCTCTAAAACAATTACGGAGTATGATGATGGATTAATTTATGGTGAATATGAAACAAAAGACGGTCATGAAGTTTTAATACATCTTAACGATTATAGAATGGATATTAACACATTAAAAGAAGGAGAAGATACGAAATATCTAATTCCTTTGAACTTGGCGAATTTATTATTTTTATCACAAGTTTATTATAATGTTTATTTTAACCAGGAAATCATTTATGGTGTTGGCACAATGGAAGTGAATAATCCAGCCGTTTTAACTCAGATCAAAACCACCAGCTTTAACACCAAAGAGATGAGCAAAGATATTAAACGATTCACCTATGATTATCTAGCTTTAACAATGGATTACTTTTATGGGGTTGATGATTCGGTTCATGGTTATAATAACGAAAAAAGTTATTATGATTTATTATCGAGATATGCTCAAAGATTTTATGGTGATGACACGACGCATTATCAAGTAATGAATGATTTTATATTGCGACTAGATGATTTGCATACAAGTTTACTTTCCAGTGGATTTTTTGAAGAAAACTTTAGGCCAGAATTTCAATTTACCGATTTAAGATCACGAACAAAGTCATATTATGAAGCGTACTTTTCAGTAGAAAGATACCAAACATCACTCCCTGAAATTAGATATACAGATAACAGGGAAACCGCGGTAATAAGACTTGACTCATTTGAAGTTGACTCCAGGGAAGAACTTGAAAAAAACATCATTGAAGCTCAAAAAGAACCTAACTTAAAAAACATTGTTATCGATATAACAGGTAATGGTGGTGGTAACTTAGGGTCGGTATTTAAAGTGTTATCGTTGATGACTGAAAAGCCCTTATATTACCAAGGTTATAATGCTTTAGATGGTTCTGGGTATTCTCAAGAAATTACCAGTGATTATCAAAAATATACAACCGTTAATTATTATATTTTACAATCTGAAGTGACATTTAGTGCAGCCAACTTGTTTTCAAGCATTGCACAACACCATAAGATAGCGCCTATATTAGGTATTAAATCAGGTGGTGGCGCAAGTTCTATTGGACTTGTTATTACACCTACAGGCGACCTGTTTTACATGAGTTCTTACAATGTTTTAGCTCGAAAAACGGGCGACGATTATCAAAGTATCGAATATGGTATTACACCGGATGTTGTATTTTCATCGATTAGATCTTTATATGATTTAATTAATATCCAACAAGCCATTGATGAGTTACAACTAACGACTTATTATGAAAAAACGATGATTCCCTCATCGTTTTTTTTATATTAAAATGTCGTTTTCTCTTTCATTAATTTTAACGCGTATGCGTATGTAAGCGTTTTAAACTAAAGAATTTAAATAAATAATGTATAAAATAATTAACGCAATTAAAAAGGGTATTGAAGCTAACCAAAAGCCATAATAAACAGCATTTGGTATTAATTCTCGTTCGCTTTGTTCTTCATAATAACTTTTTTCAGGGCGCTTACCAATAATTGCACCAAAGAAAGTACGCATGGCATAAAATAAACCACTTAACGCACCAAAATTTGAAAAGAATAAAAACCAACCTACTGCAAACACCAATAACACAGCTATTGTTAGTGCATCAATATAACCAATCAGTGTGGTGTTTTGACTCCATAGTAAAAAACCACCCAAAAACAAAAGTCCTAATACTAAGCCAATGACGGTATATCTAATTAAAATGTTTTTCCATAGTCTTTTAAGCATCAAAATCCTCTTTCATTTCATCAATATTAAAATAATCTATAAATAAGTATAACACAAACCATTATGAAAATTTGCGAAAAGTTCCTTTTATAAAATAAAAAACATGCCTGATTAGATTTCAGGTCTAAATAACGAGTAATTTTCGGTAAAAACTTGACAATGCAAGAGAAATAGTATAAAATCTTTTCAAACCTAAAAAAGGAGAGAGGAAAAGAGAAATGAAAAAAATTATTACAAGTGCGTTATTAGTTTTATTCGTTGCGGTTCTTGCTGCATGCGGTAAGAAAACCTACACAGTAACATTCGATACTGCCGGTGGTAGCAACATTGCAGCTGTAAAAGTTAAATCAGGCGAAAAAGTACCTGAGCCTTCAACACCAACTAAAGCGGACTACATATTCGTAGAATGGCAATTAGATGGTAACAAGTATGACTTTACTGCAGCTGTTACTAAAAATATAACTTTAGTCGCACAATGGGAAGAAGTCCCAGCAGGAAAGGTTGTAGTATCATTTAACACGAATGGAGGATCGGCAATCATGCCGCTGCTTGTTGAAGAAGGCTCTGTTGAAAAAGCACCTAAAGCCCCAACAAGAGACTTCCAAGTATTTGATGGTTGGTATGCAGATGAAGAATTAAAAGAAGCATTTGATTTTTCTAAACCAATTACTGAAAACATCGTACTTCACGCTAAGTGGAAACCAACACCTTATACAGCACAAAACACATATAGAACATATTTAGGTAATGTTCCAAATATGAACCCACACTCAATTACAATGGCTGATGCGAGCACACTATACTCATTAGTTAGTGGTACACTATACTCAGGCGATTATGATTGGGATGCAATTATTGAAGCAGGTGCATTAGCGGAAGCAGACCGTGGTGACTTAACAAAAGTTACTTACGGCGGCGCTTATAAAGATGCAGGTGAACTTCCGTTCAACTATTTCCCAGAAATGGCTACAGAAAGACCTATTGACGTTAATGGAGACGGCACACTTTGGGAAATTAGACTTAGAAATGACTTAAAGTTTGCTGATGAAGCTGAAACA
>Ga0265293_10009812_pt1 | contig 13615 bp, 16 predicted proteins | sample Munlanlewell138R_FD_192505 | JGI IMG/M metagenome (GOLD analysis project Ga0265293, IMG submission 192505) | Leachate microbial communities from a municipal landfill in Southern Ontario, Canada - Leachate well 138R | ecosystem: Engineered > Solid waste > Landfill > Unclassified | place: Canada...
AAGATCTTATTTCATCGTTCGAAGCAGGGGTTAGCGCATATATCTCCAAGCATATCGATATAAAAAACCTTATACAGGTAATTATTCGCGTTTTCCGGGGGGAAGTAATCATTTACCATCCATCGAAAAAAGATTTCATCATCAAGATGCTTACTCGAGAAGAGCCTTTAAAAGGTGCGCCCAGGGCAACAGCTTTAACCAGACAGGAACAAGTGGTTATGTCTCTGGTTGAAGAAGGCCGAACTAACCAGGAAATTGCTGATACTCTGGTGATTTCCCCGCATACAGTCAAAGTTCACATGAGAAACATCATGGAAAAGCTACAAGCGCCTACCAGGCAGAGAGCAGCCTATCTCGCTCGTGAACAAGGCTTGATAGATAGTTCCAATTAACTTTTACTACTGCTAGATTGCATTCAAATTGTTAACTGTGCGCTTAATTCCAGTGGAATAATTCTTAATAATTTACCTTAGCATCGCGCTGTTGTTTAATACCTGGGTACCATATAGGAATAAAACATCAGAACCGGGTTTAAACTCAATGAATTCCCCAACCAGATCTATGGTGATATAACGCAGGTCGACCATGGTTATCTTTGAATAGCTCTCCAGCAGGAGGGGGGCGAGCGAACTGGCAAATGAATCGCGGAAAATTACCAGCTCCCCGGTGTTCTTAGCGTTTGGATTATCGATGGTGATTAATGCTTTTGCACCTGAGAGAAACAAATCATAGGGGTCGATACCGTTGAACTCTTCCGGAACGTATACATTACTATAGGTGCTTGTTTCATAATCAAAAACAATGGCATGTTCAATTGTTGGGCTGGTCAGGTAAACCAGCGTATCCGCAGTTATATTAAGAGCAGCATGACCGTAATATGAACCATAAAAAGGGGAGAGCTCCAGCCGGGTATAATCTACTTCTGATGCAAGAACGCTACCCCCCATCGCTCTCAAGAGTTTATCTGCAACGTCGATAATCTTATTCTGACTCCAGTGGATATCGGTTTTGTAGTAGTCCTCAAGAGACAGTTCGGTAAAAACATCGATGTATTCAATATTAGAAACATTTTGTATCAATAGCTCGATCATTCTTTGGTAATCAATCGAAGGGTAATCATTTTGTGGGCTAGTAAAATAGTTTTTATCTGGAATCACCGAATAAAAGACGTTCATGCCCTTCAGGTATTTTTGATAAACCTGGTTGAATTTTGCTGCTGCGTTGATGATGGACTTCTCCTTTAAAGGATATTCAATCTTGATGATGTGGCCATCCTTGATATACATATTGTTATTGTCATTTTGATTCAGAAGAAATAACTTTACATAAGCTTTAAAGCTCCTGAATGTATCGCGAAGAATAAATTGGTCTAAAAAGTATTCTTCGAATTCTTCAAAAAAATCCCCGCTCCATAGTTTCTCCGGCGAAAATTGGGGTAGCTGGGTGAGCTTGCGACGTTCGGGATAGGAAAATTCATGGCTTGGAGTAGCGAGATTCGCCAGCATCAAGCCAGCGGAAAAAACTACAAAGCAGACTATTACCACTATATTTGCGTATTTTGTTTTCATGTTAAATTTTAAAATCTGAAATAAATAAATGGATTAAATGAACCATCCACCAGATAACCAGTGACTAACAACATTAAAAAAATTTGTACGGCCGGTCTGAGGATGCTGGTTGCTGTAACTAATGATTTATATTGACCTGTTTTTTCGGTGATATATTTCCATAGGGGAGTTGATCCAAATATCGCAATTGCAAATACCATCCAATAGCTGCTCAGGTAATAATTGGTTTCCAGACTGGTCAAAGGTATTCCAGTTAAGCCAAACATCGCTTTCAGTGAGGCTGTGCTTTCAGCAATACCATTAGTATTAAATATGACGAAACCTATTACTACCACCAGTAGCAGATAGCAATGACTGAACGCCCTGGGTAGCTTGGCGAAAAAATGTTTAAAAGTGTATTTCTCGAGTATTAAAAACAAAGCAAAATAAAGACCCCAGGTAATAAAATTCCATTCCGCCCCATGCCAGAATCCGGTTAGGAACCAGACTATGGCGACATTTCTGATCCATTTAATCAGGCTAACCCGGTTGCCGCCAAGTGGGATATAAACATAATCCCTAAACCACGAGCCAAGTGAAATGTGCCATCTGCGCCAAAATTCGGTAACCGATTTAGAGATGTAGGGGAAATTAAAGTTTTCAGGGAAGCGGAAACCCAAGATTCTCCCCAAGCCGATTGCCATGTCGCTATAGCCTGAAAAATCGAAGTATATCTGCAGTGCAAAGCCAATTGCCCATATCCAGTACAAAAGGACAGTTTTTTCATCTGTGTTAGAAAATATGAGTCCCAGTTCTCCCAACGAATTGGCAATTATTACCTTTTTTGCTAAGCCGGTAATGAAACGATTGATACCATAAGTGATATCTGCAATGGTATGCTTTCTATTAACCAGAGCTGCTTCAACGGTGGTGTATCTGACTATAGGTCCGGCGATTAATTGAGGAAACAGGGCGACGTAAGTAGCAAAGTTGATGAGGCTGGTTTGTACTTTTACTGTACCTTTGTATAAGTCGATGGTATAAGAAAGTATCTGGAAGGTATAAAAACTTATACCAATAGGCAGGGCTAAATTCAGAGGATCAAGTGTTGAGTCGAAAACAGCGTTAATATTATTAATGAAGAAAGCGTAATATTTAAAAAAACCAAGCGTGCTGATACTGACAACAACTGAAGATGTTAAAGCCAGCTTGCGGGCTTGGCTGTGTTGTGCTTTCGAAATCCATATCCCGTGCAGGTACGCCGAAATAATTGATAGAGCCATCAAAAGAGAATAAATAGGCTCTCCCCAGAAATAAAAGGCAAAACTTGCCAGTAGCAAGACGAGGTTTTTGTATTTTGCCGGAGCAAGAAAATACACGGTTAATACTACTGGCAAGAAATAATAAAGGAAACTTATAGATGAGAACAGCATGCTTTTCCTTTATAGAATGTTATGATTGCCATAAGCATGCCTGTTATGCTAATGCAAGAAATGCATTATACAAAGTCTGAGTCTCCTGATCACTCATTAACAGAAAGACAACATCGCCAATGTTGTCTACTATAACATTGGAGGGATCAACCCCGGTGCATATCCATTTCATGGGGTCGACATTTTCTTTAATATCAGTTTTTATCTGTTCGATGTCTGCGCCATCTTTGACACGAACTAGACAAAGTGAATAAGCCCCTGGTGACATTATTGGTTCAGATGCAATTCCTTCTTTGAATTGGATGTCATCTTTACCGAGATAATAGGCTACTCTATCCTCGGTTATTTCAGCTGTATATAAACCTTCCTCAATAAAATTGCGGAAAGATTCATCAACATCTGCATTTTGGTAAATGCTTTCCAGTATGCTTTCCAGGCTTCCTTCGAGGTTGTTATTGGGCGGGGTTGTGGTGTTTCCATTTTCTGTTTGGCATGCGAGCATGCTGAAGCTCAATGCTAAAACCATTAAGGGCAGGATTATTTTTTTCAAATTATTCTCCTTGTATTTTTTTGTTTCCATAGCTGCAAATGAGTGATTGTCTTTTTACTGCATGATATTAGAATTTTCCTCCTGGTTGTAATTAGCTTCATTTTATATAACGCAATTTCATAGAAATGGTTAGAAAAGCCTAATTGAGTATGATAACTTCAAATATTAATAATGCTATATTGACAGCAATCTGCAAACGGAAGACAGTGGTTCTGGAGCTTCGAATTAAAGCCTGAGCTTAAATTTGCATTACCAGGTCAGTCAATGAAAAAGAGTTTGGCATTGATTATTGCAATATTATTGCTGCTTGCAGGGTGCAGGGAACCATCTATCACAACCTCCACCTAAAAACTAGTTACTACACCAGGCAATCATGTGCCTACCGAGCTAACTACTCCGAGTGGCAATATCACATCCTCAACCGCCCCAAGCTCATTTACGACTGAACCTTCGACTCACACATCTCCAGTGTTCTTCACCTACACCGGGAATGGCAGGACGGGAACCCCGCTTTTTGAAAGCGATTGGTCTTATTGGAAGATCGCTTTCAGTACAAATTGGAATGGACAATTTACAGTGGAGCTAAAAACTGGTAAAACCGGTCATATAGTGGTTGACCAGGTAGTGAGGGCTGATGAAGAGTACCGGTCCTGTGTTATTGGTTATACCGGCTCGCCATTTTTTGTTGTCCTTGCTGCCCCGGAAGTTGGTCAATGGACAATCTGGGTAGAACCAGACCCATATTATTATTATTGAATATAAAAGATTGGGGTGCAGAGCAGATATTTTATTTCAAGTGTAATTAATAAGTGGTATAATTGCGGTTTAATTACATAGACAGAAAAATAATTGGAGAGTATTAATTAATGCAGATTGTAACCGATAGCGGCGTCGATACTACCATGTCGCCTCAGGAGATGGGCGAATATAATATCCATGTTGTTCCTTTGAGGGTAACGTTGGGGGGCAAGACATACAGAGAAGGGTTGGATATAAGCAAGGAAGACTTTTACCAGCTTCTTGTTGCGGGTAAAGAGCTACCTAGGACAACCCAACCCGCTCCCGGAGAATTTGCCGAGCTTTACCGCAATCTGGCCAAAAAGGATCCAGACATATTATCCATACATATGTCCAGCGGTTTAAGTGGAACTTATCAATCTGCCGTATTGGCTTCACAGATGGTGCCGGAGGCCAGAATCACCCATGTTGATACAAAGACCCTCTCTGCTCCCTCTGGCTGGCAGGTAGAAGCAGCAGCCAGAGCCATCAAAGATGGCTGGGCACTGGATAAGATACTTGAATTGGTAAAACGTATAAGCCAGGCGACGGAGACTGTATTCACTCTCGAAGAGTTAAAATACCTTATTCACGGTGGGCGCATTAGCCATATGAAGGGATTGGTAGCTTCAGTGCTTAACATCAAGCCTGTTATTGGGGTGGAGAAAGAGAAGGGTACTTACGTCCAAATGGCTTTTCTGCGCACTTTTAAGAAGGCGATAAAAGGAGTCGTGGATATAATCGAAAAGAAACATGCGGCTGGTTCCAGTTTGAGAGTCCAGGTGGTACACGCCCAGAATCCGGAAGGGGCTCAGGCTTTACAGGAGCAGATTGCTGAAAAGTTTAACTGCACATTCTTGCCCAAAATAGCTATGTCTCTGGTTCTTGGTGCCCATACAGGACCTAGTATGATTGGTGTTGCCTATGCAGATGCAAATGTGTTTTTGGGGATTCCGGCTTAGCTTAAGTTTGGGAATAAAATAAAAAGGCGGGAAGCTAATCCCCCGCCTTTTTTGTACTAATCTGATATTTAAACTACTTCAGTACTTCCATAAGCTGCTCGCTTAATTTGGTTACAACTTCTCCGTCATAATCCTCAATACTACCGGCGTCGCATAGCTTGGCCATCTCAGGATCGATTGGAATCTGCGCCAAAAGGGGTGCATTGGCTGCTTTTGCCATTTGTTCACCGCGGCTTTTTCCGAAGATTTCTATCTTCTTGTCGATTTCTGGTACATAGAGGTAGCTCATATTTTCAACTACGCCCAGCACTTTCTTTTCCATCTTATTAGCCATAGAAAGCGCCTTTCTGACTATCATATCTACCAGATCCTGCGGTGTATATACTACGATTACACCTGTAATCGGGAAGGATTGCATTACGGTTAAAGGGGCGTCCGCAGTTCCGGGTGGCAGGTCAATAATGAGGTAGTCCAGCTTGCCCCATAAAACGTCATTGCCAAACTGTTTGATGGCGCTGGCAATCAGGGGGCCTCTCCATATCACTGCTTCTCCTTCATCGGGAAGGATCAGGTTGATGGACATCATTCCGATGCCGGTTTTACTCATAACTGGCATGATGCCACTTTCATTGCCGGTAGGGGAGAGGTTTACGCCAAACATTTTGGGCATGCTTGGTCCGGTTATATCGGCATCCAGTATACCAACCTCATATCCTGCTCTTTTTAGAGCTATTGCTACCAAGCCGGATACTAGCGATTTTCCAACTCCACCTTTGCCGCTCATGACAGCAATGATATTAGTGATCTGGTTAAGTTCCTGGGCTTTGACATCAGTATACTCAACCGTTACTGTGCCGGCTCCATCTATATCCCCAAGGGTTTTTATAACAGTGTTTTTGGTTATTTCTTCCATCATGGGGGCAAGGCCAGTATTGGCAAGGTAAACCTTTATACCTTCATCCGAGATTATAATATCGCGCAGTAAATTGAGCTGCTCGATGGTACGCCTGGTACCCATAATGGTGATTTCTTCCAGGGCTTTGGTGACTGTTTCCTTATCAACCATTTATAATTCTCCTCCGGTGTTTATTAGTGCTGGCAAGTGTGGCCTCCCCCGGAATGGTCGCAGGTATCCCCTCCTGTTTCCAGGGAGCCGTTTATATAATCCAGTACGGCTTTTTCAGGATTATCTTCGATTACTCCGGTTACGACGGTAATGTTTTGCGAAAGAAAGAGTTCTCTTGCGTGTGCACCCATTCCCCCGGCGAGAATAACATTAGCTCCTTTTTCTCCCAGCCATTTGGGTAACAGACCGGGCTGGTGAGGAGGCGGCACAGCCAGTTCTTTAGACAGTATATTTTTCTGTGATTCATCCACATCAAAAAGAGCAAACTGCTCACAATGACCGAAATGTGCCGATACTGCTCCACCGCTAATAGGTACTGCGTATTTCATGTTTTATTCCCCCTGTATATTATTTTCTATATTGATATAATGCCACAATTTAGTAATTTCTTGTGTTATCTTCCCATTAGTATATTCCAAAACAGGTTTTCCATGAACCATCGCCTCGGTTACCAATGTGTCAAAGGGTATTTTGGCTGCGACGGGAATAGCGAGAGATCTGCAGTAAGCCTCGATTGATGAAGTATTGCTTTCGTTTAAATCATACTTATTTATGCATACCACGGCTGGTACGCCAAAATGCTGGCATACCTGGATGATTCTTTTTAAATCATGCACACCGCTGAGTGTAGGTTCGGTTACCAGTAGGGCAATGTTTGCGCCCGCGAGTGAAGATATTACCGGGCAACCTGTTCCTGGTGGTCCATCTATGATAATATAGTCTGCCTTTACCTCCTTAGCTATGTTTTTTGCCTGTCGTTTTACCTCAGCTACCAGCTTGCCAGAATTTTCCTGCCCTATACCCAGGCGTGCATGTACCAGCGCCCCATACCTTGAGTAAGAAACAAACCAGTACCCTGAAAAACTTGGCTGCATTGTTATTGCTTCAACCGGACAGATATGGAAGCAAAAACCACACCCTTCACAGTTCAAAGGATCGATTATGAAATCAGTAATAGCATTGAAGCGGCATAGCTGAGAACAAAGGTTACATCTGGCACATTTATCCTTATTAATAAAAGCGACCTGCCCACCAGCGAATTCATGCTTTTCCTGGATATGGGGATCAAGCAGCAGGTCCAAATCAGCAGCGTCGACGTCACAATCTGCAAGTACCTTATTTTCTGCCAGCACAGCCAACGAGCCGACGATGCTGGTTTTGCCAGTGCCCCCTTTACCGCTAAGTACGACTATTTCTTTCACTGGCAATCTCCTGAATTCTGCTAAATGCCTGTTTAAATTTTTCCTGATATTCCGGTAAGCCTTCGACCAGCATGATTCCTTCGGAATAAAAACGGGCAATGTTTAAACTTAAAGGTATGGTTAGCAGTATGGGGATATTTTCTTGGTGACAATATTCTTCTACGTTAGAATAACCAATGCCTGAGCGGTTTAACACTAAGCCACAGGGAACGCTGAGCTGGCGTACGGTTTCAACTGCAAGTTTCAGGTCGTTTAAGCCAAATGGAGTTGGCTCAGTCACAAGCAGGCAGAAATCACTATCCTTGATAGCGGCAATCACAGGGCATGAGGTTCCCGGAGCTGCGTCTATAATGGCAATCTTTTTCTGGTCAATATGCTCCTTTACTTTCCTTACCACCGGTGTAGGCATGGTCTGGCCTATATCAAGTTTGCCCTGCACAAAACTGATATTACCGGCGGCGCCTGTTTCTATAATACCTATTTGATTGGGTGTTTCGCTGATAGCTTGTCTTGGGCAAAGATAAGAACAGGCTCCACACCCATGGCAGAGTTCGGGAAAAGTAAGTACAGTATCTTTTATGGTTACAACGGCTTTAAAGGCGCAAATTTCTGCGCATTTTCCGCAGTGATTGCATCGTTCCTCATTTATCAAAGGAGTCATGATAGAAACATAGTGTATATTGTTAATAGTGGGCTTGAGGAAGATATGACTATTGGGCTCTTCTACATCTGCATCGAGCAATTGTACTTCGTAGTCATTTTTTATTGAAGCGGCAAGGCTGGTTGCTACCATTGTTTTGCCGGTTCCACCTTTACCGCTGGCAATAGAGATAATCATGTATATTAAGATACCTCTCAGTTAATCTATACTGGAAGAGCGCCCTCAGTCGTTTTCCCTGCCTCCACCTTTACCGAAATAGCCGCTTACGTTGGGATTGCGAGAAAGAGAAAAATTTCTGTTTTTATAATCCTCAATTGCCTTTCTTGCAGTCCCGGATGCCCCGGTAATAATACCTATACCGGCAGCAGTAAGAATTTTGTGTGCATTTGGGCCGCAGTTTCCGGTTATTACTACCTCAACTCCTTTTTGGGCAATCATTTGAGCGGTTGAGGTACCGGCTCCTTCACCTGCTGACTCGCCTGTATTATTAACCACCTCGAACTCCATAGTGTCGGGATTGGCGATAAGAAATATTTCGCATCGGCCAAAGCGCGGATTAACTTCAGAATCAAGTGATGGATTGCTGGCAGAAATTGCAATTTTCATATTTACACCTTAAATATAATGAGCATATGCTCATATTAATAATATTCCTGCTAGTCTGGATGTGTCAAGAACTGGTGATATATGATAAAGTATTCTATTGGAACACTTGACTTGCAAATGTCAAAGGTGTTTAATAATACTCTAGGAACTGTTACTGTTATGATTACAAGAAACACAAGGCAAAAACAAGTTATTCTTAACATCCTCTCCAACACAACCAGCCATCCAACTGCAGACTGGATCTATGAGGAAGCCAGAAAAGTATTACCCAACGTAAGTAAGGGTACTGTATATCGCAACCTTAAGATTCTTAGTCAGTCGGGGCGAATTACCGAACTGAAAATCGATAAAGCTGCCCGCCGTTATGACGGTAATGGAAACAACCATTATCACCTCAAATGCGAAAATTGTAGCAATGTATTCGACTTGGAGATTCCGGTCAGAAAAGAGCTCGACCAATGGGCTTCAGAAAATACCGGTACAGCAGTTAACGGGCACAATATTGAGTTTTTTGGGCTTTGCCGAGGGTGTCTGGCAAAAATAAGCCATCCTTAATTTACGTTTTTTACTGACTTTAGATATGCAGGCTCTGGTCTGGCGCGTTCATCTGCCGGACTGATTAAATATAGCCGGGAGGAATCTATATGGCAGAACCCACCGATGGATGTGTTTCTTCGGCAAAGGGTCCTATTTCAGAACCTGCTGCTGAGAATGTAAAAAGAGCGAAGGAGGAAACTACCAGGATTATGACAGCACAAGTTGGCAAACCGGCACCGGATTTTGAGGCCGGTGCATATGTGGACGGCGGTTTCAAGAACATCAAACTATCAGATTATAAAGGTAAATGGACAGTACTGTGTTTCTATCCAGGTGATTTTACATTTGTCTGACCTACTGAGCTTGCAGCAGTTGCTGCCAGGCAGGATGATCTGAAAGCCCTTGGTGTACAGGTGCTTTCTGTTAGCACAGATTCACGCTTCACCCACAAGATATGGCAAGCTGAAGAACTATCCAAAATGGTAGATGGTGGTTTCCCGTACCCGATGTTGTCTGACCAGGGTGGTCGTATCGGTACGATTTATGGTGTTTATGATGTAGATGCCGGAGTTAATATTCGAGGCCGGTTTATAATTGATCCGGATGGCATCATCCAAGCTATGGAAGTGCTGACTCCCACAGTGGGGCGCAATGTAGCTGAACTTATTCGCCAGGTAAAAGCTTATCAGCACACACGTAAAACCGGGGAAGTAATGCCATCTGAATGGCAGCCGGGTAAGCCTACTCTCAAACCATCGCCAGCGTTAGTTGGTAAGGTGTGGGAAGTGTGGAGGCCAGAAACTCCCGTACATGAATAATTAGCGTAACAAAATAATCAACATACAAGCCGGGCTGCGTCTTTATTGCTCTATTAGTGCGAAGGTCGCCCGGCTTGCTAATACACATATCAAGGCTATATTTTCTGCTAAAAGGAAAAGGAGGCTAAAATGCAATTACCTGAATATGTTAGCAAGGAAGAAGTAAAACGGATTTGTAAAGAGATGGGTCTCAGAGATTGGACTAAAATTACCAAGCCAGCGGTAGATGACGAGGAAGCTGGGATAATTTTAAAAATCGTTAATGTAAATAATATGGATATCCCGCTTGAAGAGTTTCGCAGAGGGTTGGAGATTGAGCTGGAACACGGAACAATGTATGAAGATGCTAATGTAACCAATAATCACCCAGTGCTTACCGGTAAAATTGTACTCGCGCATCTAAAAGAAATGATGGATTATTACGAAAGGCTGGAAGTGGCGGAAATTGAGGGCGACCTGTTGAAAGCAATTATGGCTAAAAACATGGAGAAGGTAGAATCGAAATACAAAAAACTTGCTGCGGCCAAGGAAGAGCTTGCCAGGGTCATTTCTGATCAGATGGCTTAACTAGCTGGACTTGTGCCAGAGCCTCTTGATTTGATAAACTTGTTCGGTGATTAATTTGTGTGCTTCATTCACACAACCTCCCTCATTATTATTGAGTGGAGAAGGTATTGCGGGAGTAACTCAGTTGGTAGAGTGCCTGCCTTCCAAGCAGGTTGCCGCGGGTTCGAGTCCCGTCTCCCGCTCCAGTTTGACTTACCTAAACTGGTAGGTGAAAATGTAAACCTCGGGCTCGTAGCTCAGCGGCAGAGCGGACGGCTCATAACCGTTTGGTCGTAGGTTCGAATCCTACCGGGCCCACCATCGATCTTGTTACACAACTCAAGTGTAACATCCCTTCCGTTTAGATTGATCTACTAGCTTGCCCGGTGCGCTGCGGCTAAACTAGTTACCGCATTCGATACTTATCATGTTAAACAGTCCCAAAAGGTCTGTAACTGTAGTTGCTTCCTTGGCACTGCCGGTTTTATCCAGAACTATTTTTCCCTGGTGCATCATAATCAGCCGGTTCCCGTACATGGTTGCATAGCGTAGATTGTGAGTTACCATGATAGTGGTTATATTTTTTTCTTGTACAATTTTGTCAGTCAGGTCCATGATTGTTTCAGAGGTTCTTGGATCTAACGCTGCAGTATGTTCGTCTAATATTAAAAAATCAATAGCCGTCATGGTAGACATGAGAAGCGCTAACGCCTGGCGCTGGCCACCTGAAAGCGAACTAACCGGGGTATCCATCTTATCCTCTAGCCCAAGTCCCAGCTGGTGCAGCATTTCGCGGTAATGGGCAATTCTTTTTTTGTTTGTGCCAGGTGTCAGGGAAAAAGGCTTTCCCTTGTTATCAGCCATTGACATATTTTCCAGTATTGTCATTCCTGAGCAGGTGCCCATTGCCGGATTCTGGTATACCCGTCCGATACGGCGATGCCGCTTGAAATCTGGAATATTGGTAATATCTTCTCCGTTTATAAGAATACTACCGCAATCTACGTCTATCGAGCCGCAGATAATATTCAGCATCGATGTTTTTCCGCTTCCATTAGACCCAACTACAGAGACAAATTCACCGTCGTTTATAGACAGGTTAAAATCCTGGAAAATGCATGTTTCGTTGATTGTGCCTGGATTATAAATTTTAGAGACGTGTTTAAGATCAAGCAACGCTTTTCCTCCTTGCGCGCCGTTCGTGTCCCAGCACCAGTATTATCAGGAATAATACTGCAGTGACGAGTTTCATGTCTGTTGCTGAGAGGCCATATGTAATTGCAAGTGCTACGCATGCTTTATACAGGACGCTTCCAATGATTACAGAGCTGGTTGGCTTGATGCGATAGAAACGCTTGAACAGGTTTAGCCCGATGATAACTGAAGCCAGTCCTATAACTATAGTACCGGTACCCATCTGGATTTCGAAAAAGCGCTGATGCTGCGCCATAACGCTTCCGCTTAAGGCAACCAGAGCATTGGCAATAATCAGCCCGACGATTTTAACACTGCCTTTATCCTTAGCCAATGAAGTAACTACAATTGAATTATCTCCAACCGCCCTGAGGAGGTATCCGGACTTGGTTTTAAGGTACCAATCAAGCAATAGCTTGCTAGCTATAGCTACTATACAGATGATTATCAAGGTTTTATATGGCGAAAGGAAGCTAGGGAATATTTGGTTAGTAAAACCATTGTTGAAAATAGTAGTTGTGTTAAAAATTGGTACATTTGCTCTGCCAGCAATATGTAGATTAATTGAGTATAGAGCGGTCATGGTAATAATACCCGATAGCAGGTCTCGCACCTTTAACTTTACATGAATAAGCCCGGTCGCCAGCCCAGCCAGACCGCCGGCTATTACCGCCACAAGCATGGCAAACAAGGGATTAATATCAGCCGAAATCAGCGCTACTGTTACAGCGGCTCCAAGTGGATAAGTTCCATCAACGCCGAGATCCGGAAAATCCAGGATCTTGTATGTAATGTAAACGCCCATTGCTATGATGGCAAAGATTAAACCTTGTTCCAGTATGCTTATCAGCATATCCATTCCAGTACCCCTAAATATACACTTCGGGGGAATGCGGGATCTATACTGTTTTTTGCTCGCATTCCCTCGAAGATTTCTATAGCTAACATGAATATTTTATTCTTTATATCCGATAGCCGCATCTGCGGAAAGGTTCGCCTTGTTAATTTTCTGCTACATCAATAGCTCGGCTCGACAGTTCGCCTGGAAGGCTAATACCCATTTCTGCCATTACGTTGGAGTTTATGTACAGAAAACTTTCCTCGATAATTTCGAAAGGTATCTCAGACGCAGCGGCTTCTCCTTTTAGTACTTTGGCGGCCATTTTACCAGTTTGTTTTCCAAGATCGTAGTATTCTAGTCCCTCTGCTGCAACACATCCAATTTTTACCTGCTCGATTTCGCTTCCAAACACGGGGATATTTTTTACCTTGGCTGCTTCCAGGATGATGGGGAGAGAACCTACCACAGTATTATCGGTAAGGTTGGATATACAGTCTACTTTGGACAAAAGACCATCGATTGCCAGGGGGATATCTGCTGCAACGCTGATGCCGGTTTTCACAATTTCAAATCCGTAACCAGCGGCAAGCTCTTCGTAAACTGCGATGGCAGATTCTGAATTTACTTCGCTGGTGGTATAGAGTATTCCTATTTTGCTGGCTTCCGGCATGGTAGCGCGAATAAGTTTAAGCTGTGCATCTACCGGCAGCATATCACTGGTTCCGGTGATGTTGCCTTCATTGATCTGGGCCATAACGGGATCGGTTACTGCAGTAAAAATAACAGGTATGTTTTTCCCCTCGGCAGCATTAAAG
>Ga0265293_10009813_pt1 | contig 13614 bp, 14 predicted proteins | sample Munlanlewell138R_FD_192505 | JGI IMG/M metagenome (GOLD analysis project Ga0265293, IMG submission 192505) | Leachate microbial communities from a municipal landfill in Southern Ontario, Canada - Leachate well 138R | ecosystem: Engineered > Solid waste > Landfill > Unclassified | place: Canada...
CTAATGCTATTTTTAAAGTTAGACTGGAAAATGGTCACGAAATTTTAGCCCATATTTCTGGAAAATTGAGGATGAACTATATAAGGATACTTCCTGGAGACAAGGTAACAGTTGAACTGTCGCCCTACGATTTAACAAGGGGCAGAATAACCTGGCGAAACAAGTAGCATGGGAGGGATTTAAATGAAAATTAGACCATCAGTTAAAAAAATGTGTGAAAAGTGTAAAATAATCAAAAGACATGGAAAAGTAATGGTTATTTGTGAAAACCCAAGACACAAACAAAAACAAGGTTAATCGTAAAGTTCCATGGCGAAGGTATTTATTTTAGGAGGTGTAGACATTAATGGCTAGAATTGCAGGAGTTGACTTACCAAGGGACAAGAGAGTGGAAGTAGGCTTGACATATATCTTTGGGATTGGTAGATCAAGATCAAATGAAATATTGACAAAAGCTGGCGTAAATCCAGACACTAGAGTTAAGGACTTGACGGAGTCAGAAGTTTCAAATCTTAGGGCAGTAATAGACAGCTACCATGTAGAAGGTGACCTAAGAAGAGACATAGCCCTAAACTTGAAAAGATTAAGAGAAATAAATTCTTATAGAGGAATTAGACATAGAAGAGGCCTACCAGTTAGGGGCCAAAGGACGAAGACCAATGCTAGGACAAGAAAAGGTCCAAAGAGATTGGCGGCTAAAAAAGGCAAGAAGTAAAGGAGGGAAGATTAAGTGGCAGTTAAAAAAGGCAAAGTAAGTCGTGTAAGAAGAAGAGAACGTAAAAACATAGAAAGAGGTCAGGCACATATATCATCGACCTTTAACAATACAATGGTAACCTTGACGGATTTACAGGGAAATGTATTATCATGGGCCAGTGCAGGACAATTAGGCTTTAGAGGCTCTAGAAAATCTACTCCTTTCGCTGCACAGCAAGCAGCTGAGGAAGCAGCAAAAAAAGCCATGGAACATGGATTAAAAAGCGTAGAGGTATATGTAAAAGGACCAGGTTCAGGTAGAGAAGCGGCAATTAGGTCACTACAGGCAACGGGATTGGAAGTAAATATGATAAAAGACGTTACTCCTATTCCTCACAACGGTTGTAGACCACCAAAAAGAAGAAGAGTATAATAGGAGGTGTAATATATGGCAAGATATACAGGTCCAGTATGTAGACTATGTCGTAGGGAAGGTATGAAACTTTACCTAAAGGGAGATAAATGCTATACAGACAAATGTCCAGTAGCAAAGAGAGCCTACGCACCAGGTCAACACGGACAATCGAGAAAAAAGGTGACAGAATACGGAATGCAGCTTAGAGAAAAACAAAAAGTAAGGAGATTCTATGGCATTTCAGAGTCACAAATGAATAAGTATTTCCTAAAAGCAGATAAGATGAGGGGTATAACAGGTGAAAACCTGCTAAGATTACTTGAGTTAAGATTAGATAATGTAGTATATAGAATGGGCTTTGCATCGTCAAGGGCAGAAGCAAGACAATTGGTAACCCATGGTCACTTCCAAGTAAACGGTGCAAAAGTTGATATTCCATCAGTTCTACTATCACTAAATGACGTAATAGCAGTTAAAGAGAGGTCAAGAGGTAGTGAAAAGTTTAAGAGTATAATAGAAAATCATAGTGGCAACACTGTTAAATGGGTAGATGTAGATCTTGAACAATTAAGGGGTAGCATTGTAGCTGAGCCAACTAGGGAAGATATAGATATACCAATAGAAGAACACTTAATCGTTGAGTTATATTCTAAATAATAGCATTCATAACAAAATCAGTTGCCCTCGAAATTAAACAAACCAAAATCTTAAGGAGGGTTAATGTTAATGATAGAAATAGAAAAGCCAAGAATTGAAATTCTAGAGTTGAGCGAAGATGAGAGTTATGGAAAGTTTACGGTAGAACCCCTGGAAAGAGGTTACGGTACAACTCTAGGGAATTCACTTAGGAGAGTATTGCTGTCATCGCTGCCAGGTGCTGCAATATCCTCCATAAAAATTCAAGGAGTACTACATGAATTTTCAACTATTCCAGGTGTATTAGAAGATGTGCCGGAAATAATACTAAACATCAAAGGCCTAGCAGTGAAAATGCATACTGATGAGCCTGTGACCCTTAGAATAGAAGCACAGGGAGCTCAAATCATTACGGCAGGCGACATTATAACAGGTGCAGATGTGGAAATTGTCAACAAAGATCACCACATAGCCACTGTAAACGAAGACGGAAACATATATATAGAACTTGAATTAATAAGGGGTAGAGGTTATGTAGCTGCTGAAAGAAATAAAAGGGAAGGTCAGCCAGTTGGCGTAATACCAGTAGATTCAGCATTCACTCCAGTTAAAAAGGTCAACTTTACAGTAGAAAACACTAGAGTAGGTCAAATTACTGATTATGATAAATTAATTCTTGAAGTATGGACAAATGGAACAATAAAACCAGATGAGGCAACTTCCTTAGGCGCAAAAATACTTACAGAACATTTAAATCTTTTTATTGGGCTAACAGAACATGTCAGTGAAGTAGAAATCATGGTAGAAAAAGAAGAAGATAAAAAAGAAAAAGTCCTAGAGATGACAGTAGAGGAATTAGACCTTTCAGTTCGAAGCTACAATTGCCTAAAGAGAGCCAGCATAAATACAGTAGAAGAACTAACCCATAGAACTGAAGAGGACATGATGAAAGTAAGAAATCTCGGGAAGAAATCCCTTGAGGAAGTCCAAAGGAAACTTGCCGAATTAGGATTGAGCCTTAAAAAGTCCGATGAGTAATAAGGCATAAAGGAGGGATAAATGTGGCAACATTAAGAAAACTTGGTCGCCCTACAGATCATAGAAAAGCAATGCTTAGAAATTTAGTAACATCTTTACTTAGAAACGGTAGAATAGAGACTACAGTAACTAGAGCTAAAGAAACTAAGAGAATGGCAGATAAAATGATTACACTTGCGAAAAGAGGAGACCTACATGCAAGACGTCAAGCCTTAGCTTATATATATGACGAAAGCGTAGTCAAAAAATTATTTGATGAAATTGGACCAAATTATGCAGAAAGAAATGGTGGATATACGAGAGTCTTAAAGCTTGGCCCACGCCGTGGAGACGCTGCAGAAATGGCTATCATAGAGCTAGTATAAAAGGTAGGGGATTAAGTTTTAACTTAGTCCTCTTTTTATGACCTAACCCAGTGAGCTTCGCGAACTGTAGGTAGGTCAAACGCAACATTCGCTTCACTCATTTCTACGCTCGTTTTACTCGATTCGCTGTCCGTTTTGTCAGCAACTCGCGGAGCTCGTTGGACAAAAAGGCAATGAGAACCAAAAATTTCTTAATTGTTAATTTCACGTATTTGTGTTATATTATAGTGTGGTAACGATAATAATAATAGATTTCTATAATGGAAAAGTGTAACTGAAACGGGGTACAAAAATGAAGGATATCATGATAAAAATTGAAAAAGCAACATATGAATACAAGTCTCTAATAGACGATAGCATACAGCAAGCTGTAAAGAATATAAGCTTAGAGATACAAAAAGGCGAATTTCTTGTGATTTTAGGGCACAATGGTTCAGGGAAATCCACATTGGCAAAATTGATGAATGGTTTAATCATTCCATCTAGCGGAGACGTAGAAGTAATGGGTATGAATACCAAAGATGAGGAAAACATTTGGAACATCAGGGAAAAGGCGGGAATGGTATTTCAAAACCCAGACAACCAAATAGTAGCTACCATTGTAGAGGAGGATGTAGCCTTTGGACCAGAAAATCTAGGGATACCACCTAAGGAAATAAGGGAGAGAGTAGACAAGGCCCTAGAAGTAGTCGAGATGGTGGAATACAAAAGCCATGCACCTCATTTGCTATCGGGAGGCCAAAAGCAAAGAGTAGCCATAGCAGGCATACTGGCTATGAATCCAGATTGCATCATATTAGATGAACCAACAGCAATGTTAGACCCCACAGGGCGAATAGAAGTCATGAATACAATAAAAAAGCTAAACAAAGTAGAAGCTAAGACGATAATACTCATCACACACTATATGGACGAGGCAGTGGAAGCAGACAGAATACTAGTAATGGAAGAGGGAAATATAGTCATGGAAGGCACCCCGAAGGAAATATTCAGCCAAGTGGAAAAGGTAAAAGAATTGGGATTGGATGTGCCGCAGGTAACTGAACTGGCTTATGAACTCAAAAAAGAGGGTATAGATATTAAAAACGATATATTATCAATAGAAGAACTGGTGGAATTGCTATGACAATAAAATTAAACAATCTAACATTTGTGTATAATCCAAATACACCCTTTGAAAAAAAAGCATTGGATGACATAAGCCTAGAAATAAGAGAAGGAGAATTTATAGGCTTAATAGGACATACAGGCTCAGGAAAATCCACATTGGTGCAGCATCTAAATGGACTTATAAAACCTACATCGGGAAATATAATCGTAGATGGTGTCAATATAGTAGAAAAGGATGCAAATTTGAAAGAGATAAGGCAGAAAGTTGGACTAGTATTTCAATATCCAGAGCACCAACTATTTGAGGAAACAGTATATAGAGACATAGCATTCGGTCCAAAGAACTTAGGCTTAAAAGATGAGCAAGTGGAAGAAAGAGTAAAGGAAGCTATGGAATTAGTAGGACTAGACTACGAATCCCTAAAAGACAGGTCTCCATTTGAACTAAGTGGCGGACAAAAGAGGAGAGTAGCCATTGCAGGGGTATTGGCAATGAAACCAAAGGTCCTTATACTAGACGAGCCGACGGCAGGACTGGACCCCAGGGGAAGAGATGAGATACTAGGTGAAATTCAAAAACTATATCAAAAAGAAAATATAACAATAGTACTAGTATCCCACAGCATGGAGGATATTGCTAAGCTAGTAAATAGAATATTGGTCATGCATAGGGGCAAAATACAGATGGACGATAAAACTAGGGAAGTATTTAAAAGGGCAGATGAATTGGAAAAGATGGGACTTGGAGTGCCTCAGATTACAAAGCTGATGAAGATATTAGGGGAAAGAGAAAAAGACATAAAGGATACAATACTGACAGTTAAAGAGGCCAAGGAAGAAGTATTAAAATATCTAAGGAGAAAAAAAGATGCTTAAAGATATAACAATAGGTCAATATTTTCCAGGAAATACTTTAATCCATAAACTGGACCCTAGAATAAAGATAATCATAATATCACTTTTTATATTTTCACTATTTTTTATTAAAAGCTTCATTCCCTATATCTTTATATTGGGTTTTATACTAATGGTGGTGAAAATATCAAAAGTTCCCCTTAAATTCATACTAAAAGGGATAAGGCCATTATTATTTATTATATTGATTACATTTTTTATAAATATATTTATGACCAGAGGAGAAGTATTATTTGAGCTAGGACCCTTGACAGTTACGAAGGAAGGCCTAAGATTAGGATTTTTCATGGGTATAAGGCTGATATTCCTCATTACAGGCACGTCACTCCTTACTTTGACCACTTCCCCTATTGCTTTAACAGATGGCATAGAGAAGCTACTGACGCCTTTAAAACGCATAGGCTTACCTGCCCATGAATTGGCAATGATGATGACCATAGCCCTTAGATTTATTCCTACTTTGCTTGAGGAAACCGACAAGATAATGAAGGCTCAAATGGCTAGAGGAGCAGATTTTGAATCTGGAAACATATTAAATAGGGCAAAAAACTTAGTTCCCTTGTTGGTACCCCTATTTATAAACGCTTTTAGAAGGGCAGATGAATTGGCAACAGCCATGGAGGCTAGATGCTATAGGGGTGGAGACAATAGAACTAGGCTAAACGAGTTAAAGCTAGATAAAAAAGATATTGGTGCCTTAGTATCCATGGTAGTTTTCTTTGGAATAATAGTGAGTACAAGATTTATTTAGGTGGTCTATGAAAAACATTAAATTGACAATAGAATATGAAGGGACTAATTACTCTGGTTGGCAAATACAAGAAAATGCAATTTCCATACAAGAGGTATTAGAAAAGGCACTTAAAGAATTATTAAAGGAAAAGGTAACACTAATAGGGTCTGGTAGGACAGATGCAGGAGTACACGCTTTAGGTCAAGTAGCAAATTTTCGAACCAATGGGTCAATCCCAGGGGAGAAATATAAATATGCGTTGAAACTACTCCTACCAGGGGATATAACTGTAGTAGACTCTAGGGAGGTGGATTTAAAATTTCACTCTAGATTTGACGCTACAGGTAAAGTATACAAATATATCGTATACAACGGGGAACTCCCCAGGGCAATATATAGGAATTTTTCTTATCACGTACCATACAACATAGACATAGACAGCATGGTAAAAGGATCAAAATATTTCATAGGTACTTATGATTTTGCTGCATTTATGGCAGCAAAATCAGAGGTAAGCAGCACCATTAGGACTATTAAACAAATATCCATAGAGAAAAAAGGAGACTTAATCGAATTTTATATCGAAGGTAATAGTTTTCTAAGAAATATGGTCAGAATAATAGTAGGGACACTATTATATATTGGATATGGGAAAATAAAACCCAATGCCATACCAAATATAATTGCAAGTAAAAAAAGAGAAAAAGCAGGGCCCACAGCCCCACCACAAGGCCTATTTTTAAAAGAGGTTTTTTATCCATAAATACCTCTTGACATTGATAAATACATGTATTAGAATATACTATAGTGTTTTTAAAAAAGCCCCGGTACTTTTTTAACATATACGATACAAGGTTGGTATAAGGAGGGAAAATGATGAAAAGCTTTATGGCTAAAACAAACGAAGTTGAAAGAAAATGGTATGTAATAGACGCAGAAGACAAAGTGCTAGGTAGGTTGGCTTCAGAAGTGTCAAAGATATTAAGTGGAAAGAATAAGCCAATATATACACCTCATGTAGACACTGGCGACTTTGTTATAATTATAAATGCAGACAAAGTTAAACTGACAGGAAAAAAATTGGAACAAAAAACTCATTTCTATCACACAGGATATCCAGGAGGAGACAAACACATCCCTTATAAGAGAATCATGGAAGAAAAGCCTGAAAGGGCAATAGAGATAGCAGTAAAGGGAATGCTGCCAAAGAGCAGCCTAGGTAGAAAGATGATAAAGAAGATGAAAGTTTATAGAGGATCTGAGCACAATCACGAAGCTCAAAAACCTGAAATATACGAATTATAATTAAGGTTGAAAGGAGGACTGTAAATGGCTAGTTTACAATATTTTGGAACTGGAAGAAGAAAGACTTCCGTTGCTAGGGTCAGATTAGTACCTGGCAATGGCGAATTCAATATAAATAAAAGAAATATCGATGACTATTTTGATTATGAAACTTTAAGAGTAATAGCCAGGGAACCCTTAACTATTACTGAAACATTAGATAAATACAATGTAATAGTAAATGTAAATGGCGGAGGATTTACTGGTCAAGCTGGTGCTATTAGACACGGAGTTGCAAGGGCACTGCTTGAAGCAGATGAGGAACTAAGACCTCTACTTAAAAAGGCAGGATTCTTAACAAGGGATTCAAGAATGAAGGAAAGAAAGAAATACGGACTTAAAAAGGCCAGAAGATCCCCACAATTTAGCAAGAGATAATATCATTTATGCAAGGATAAATAGAGTCACAGAAATGTGGCTCTTTTTTGTTCGAAAAACCACGGTGAAAGTTTATCTTTTTCTGTACTTGAATACAAAGAGTGATATAATGTTTATAAATGAAAATGGCCACGAAGAAGAGGTGATATTGTTAGATATGTTAGAATATAGGTCAACAATAAAAGCAAGATCCTATCTTTATTTAGAACTAAAAAAGGCTTCGAAGCTTTATTTACAGGGACTTTCATTAAATGAAATTAAAGAAAAAGCATTAGATGAAAATATATTTTCACTAAATTCAGAGAACAGAATTAGGGAAATTGCTTCAACTATCACGGAAAGGTTGGAGGTCTTAGATGAATTTTTACTTAATAAATTAGTAAAGGCTAATCTTGAGACAAGCAAGCAGATAGCCCTATACTCTATTTTGAAAACAGACAGGCTTTTCTTTGAGTTTATGCAGGAAGTATATAGGGACAAGTATCTTGTTAAAGACTATCTGATTACAGATAAAGACTTTGCCATTTTCTTTCATAGGAAAGCAGAGCAAAGTCAGCAGCTAGCAGAATGGAAAGAGTACACCTTTTATAAATTAAAACAGGTATATAAAAGAATATTGGCTGAAGCAGGGTTTGTTAAAAAGAATAATAAGTACATTGAAATAACTAGGCCACTAATGGAAGAAGAATTAGTAGATTACCTAAACGAAAAGGGTGACAGTGTATATCTTAAGGCTATGTTGGGAGGTATATAAGTGAAAACCATATATGAAAGACTTGATGAGATTTTACCTATCCTTACAGATAGTAGATTTAGGGAAAACAAGGGATTAGGAAATGAAATAGGATATTACATTTTTGACTACGATGCTAAGGACGAAACTATTGTTAGAGAACATATAAATTTCTTAAAACAGAAAATAAACAACGAGGGTATCGATGTTTCTATTAGGGAATTTGATTTATATGAAATAATGATTGATATATTAGAAGGCAAGGGATATTTGCAAAAAGTATTTGATATGGAGAGGGAAAAGGGTACAGATGCAGTCTTTAGGGCCATAAAGAACACTCTAAGGCTTACCCAGAAAAATGATTTAATTGTAAATCATATCAGAAAAAGAGTAGAAAAAAATGATATTGTTTTTTTAACTGGTGTGGGTAAGATATGGCCAATTATAAGGTCTCATACTGTTTTAAATGTCCTACATTCTGTCATAGACCACGTGCCTTTAATCATGTTTTATCCTGGGACCTACTCAGGGCAAAACTTACATCTATTTGACGAAATTTCTGACCGAAACTATTATAGGGCCTTTAAGTTAGTAGAGAGATAGGGAGGGAATCAAACTATGAAATTAGGAAAAATGTTTCATAAGGAAGTTGATAGGGATATAAAGGGTGTTATCAAGATTGGACAAGACGATGATGCCAATGTCTATCAGGAGTTAGAAGAATATGTAGTTACAAGAGAGTTAGCTAGGCACTTTTCTACTTTCTTTGATGCCTACAGGGAAGGGATTAATACCCATACAGATAAAATGGGGGTTTGGATTTCAGGTTTCTTTGGTTCTGGTAAATCTCATTTTTTAAAGATATTATCCTATCTCCTTGAAAACAAAGAGGTAAAAGGGAAAAATGCTATATCCTATTTTGACGATAAGATAGAAGATGCTACGGTTTTAGCAGATATGAAAGCCGCCGGGGATGTGAGTGTTGATGTTATTTTATTTAATATAGACTCAAAATCCGATTCAGTTTCTAAAACAAATAAGGAATTAATAGTAAAGGTATTTAACAAGGTGTTCAATGAAATGCAAGGTTTTAGCGGTTCTCTACCATGGCTTGCAGAACTTGAAGCACAAATGCTAAAGGAAGGTTCTTATGAGGATTTTAAAAGAAGATTTGAAGAGTTAGCGGGGAATTCTTGGACCTACGCAAGAGAAGACTTTTATTTTGAAGAAGACAATATAGTAAAGGCTTTGGCAGATACAACCAAAATGAGTATAGAAGCAGCCCGAAATTGGTACAACAAGGCAGAGGATAATTATTCTTTAAGTATTGAAAGATTCGCCAATAAAGTAAAAGAATATATTGAGTCCAAAGGCAGGGAACACCATGTTGTATTTTTAGTAGATGAGATGGGACAATACATAGGAGATGATGTAGGATTAATGCTAAATCTTCAAACAGTAGTTGAAGATTTGGGTACCTATTGTGGTGGTAAGGCATGGGTTATTGTAACTTCTCAGCAAGACATAGATACTGTTACTAAAGTCAGAGGAAATGACTTTTCAAAAATCCAAGGTAGATTTAATACAAGGCTTAGCCTATCCAGTGCTAATGTAGACGAAGTTATTAAAAGAAGAATCCTATATAAAAATGAAACAGCCGTGGAGACTTTAAAACTCCACTACATGGACAAGGAAGCAATTTTGAAAAACCTAATCAGCTTTTCACCTGATACCCCAGAAATGAAAATCTTTAAAAATCATGGGGATTTTATAGAGGTATATCCCTTTATTCCTTATCAATTTAGGTTGCTACAATCTGTCTTTACCGCAATTAGGCAGCACGGAGCCAGTGGAAAACACCTTTCAGAGGGGGAAAGGTCTCTTTTATCTGCCTTTCAGGAGGCTGCTATCAAATACAAGGACAAGGAAGTAGGAGCATTAGTACCCTTTTCTGCATTCTATGAAACCATAGAAACATTCCTTGACCATAATATAAAGACAGTATTCATGCACGCAGAGGATAACGATAGACTTAATAGTTTAGATGTGGAAGTTTTAAAAGTCCTATTTTTAATTAAGTGGGTAAAAGAGATGCCTAAAAATATGGAAAACATAGCCACCCTTATGGTTTCCCATATTGATGAAGATAAAATCCAGTTGAAAAAGGATATAGAGGGATCCCTAGACAGGCTTGTTAAGGAAACATTGATTCAGAAAAATGGAAACGAATATATTTTCCTAACCCATGATGAGCAGGATGTAAATAAAGAAATACAAAATATTTCAATAGATATTAGTGAAATAATCTTAAAAGTTGGGGAGGAAATATATACAGGAATTTATAGTGAAAAGAAATTTCGTTACAATGCAAGATACCATTTTGACTTCAATAAGGTAATAGACGATAGGTTGATGTCAACCCAAAGACATGATATAGGGGTTAAAATAATTACACCTTATTTTGATACAGGTGTTGAACTAACAGACAATGAATTGAAAATGATGTCTGCCAGAGAAAACAATCTAATCATTAAACTACCTCCAGATCCTACTTTCCTTGAAGAAATGGAAAATATCTTAAAGATACAGACCTACCTTAAGAGGAAAGCAGGAGCCATACAAGCAGAAGAAATCGAAGAAATAAAGATAAGAAAATCGAGGGAAGTTGCTGAAAGAAAGGACAGGGTTGAATCCTTACTTAAGGAAGCCTTAAAAGAAGCAGACTTTTATGTAAATATGCAAAAGGTCGATATAAAATCAAAGAATCCTATTGAAAGAATCAATAGCGGATTGAAGGTGCTTATTGACAATATCTATGACAAATTAAACTATATTACTGATTTCATCGAAAGCACCAAAGAGCTTCATGACCTGCTATTTACTGAAGAAGCTCAGATAAACATATTTGGTGATGCGGATATTCCAAACAAACTGGCCATAGATGAGGTAATACATTATATAGATAGAAACACAGGAAGGCATATTCCTACGACCATGAAAACCCTCCTAGAATTATATGATAAACCTCCCTATGGTTGGTTGCCAGATGATATTAGAGGGCTTGTTATCAAGTTATTTAAATCCCAAGAAATTAAGATTCAATTGGGAAGCGACTATCTTAATTCATCAGATAAAAATTTAATCCAATATATGACTAAAAAGGATTATGTAGATAGACTATTAATTAAAAAAAGAACCAAAACCCCTGAAAAGTATTTGAACAATGCAAGAATGTTGGTCAAAGAAGTATTCAATTATGCTTCAGTACCGGGAGATGAAGATGGATTAATGATTCGTTTCAAGGAATTATCTAACCATGAATTATCAAAAGTTAGGGAACTACTAGTTCGCTATGAAGAGAAGAGTTACCCCGGTAAAGATGTGCTAGATAGGGGCAGGAAACTCTTTGAGGAGATTTTACAAATCAATGACGCTACAGGTTTCTTTGAAAAATTGTATGAAGCAAAAGAAGAATTATTGGACTATGAAGAAGAAGTTTTTGATGTTAAAAAATTTTTCAAGAATCAAAAAGAACAGTTTGACAAGGCCGTTAAACAACTTGATATATATGATAAGAACAAAACCTATGTCATTGATAGAGAAACTATAAAACTTGTTAAAGAAATGGAGACAATAGTTAAATTAGCAAATCCATATTCCCAAATTTCAAGGCTTCCAAGCCTGATAAATGACTTCGTAAGCAGATTTACTACCCTATTGGAAGAAGAATGTAAACCTGTAAGGGATGTAATAGAAAGAGATTGGAAGAAGGTAAAAGATGAACTTGAATTATATGATTTCAAAGATGAACTATCTACTAGTTTTAACAATAAGTATAGAGGCCTTTTAGAAAGACTAGACACATCCCACAATTTCTATGAGGCTATTGCCATGAAGGAAGAGTCTGATAGGCTAAAAATGAGATGCTTTGAAGAGATTAAAAAGCTTGCCCAAGAAAAGAGAAAAGAAAGGGATATTGAAAAACAACCAGAAAAAAGTGGAGAAGGCAATGAGTTTTATATTGCTAAAAAAACTATTAATGTAAGTGTAGCTAATATATTCCATGGGGCAAAGACTATAGAAAGTGAAAATGACATAGAAGAACTTCTTGAGTATTTAAGAAAACAGTTAAAAGAGGAACTGAAAGAAAACACTATTTTGAGACTTATTTAGTAATCAGAGGGTAGTGATTAGCCATCCAATCTTGCATATAGAGCAAGTTATTGTAGTCATTTCGAACGAATGTGAGAAATCCTTATTTTCAAATTTATGAGTTGTTGGAAGGTGGAGGGGATATAGTGAATAAAACAGCCATTAGAAATTTTGCTGTAGGTGCAAGGCGTAAATTAATTGAAGAGATAAGCCACAAGGCCTATGGAATCGGAATAACAAAAGATAGGATTTTAGAAATTGAAACCTTTCAAGGTGGTTTTAGAGTTAAAGGCAGGGAAAATGGACAAACCTTTAAGAAATATGAACTAGAACAACGAGATAAACTAATCCAAAACATTAAGCATAAAGGCTTTGAACAAGTTATAGAAGAGGTTGCCTATACTTGGTTTAACCGATTTATTGCCCTCCGTTTTATGGAAGTCAACAACTATCTTCCCACAGGGGTTAGGGTCCTGTCTTCCGTAGAAGAGGGTAAGATTGAACCGGATATTGTCAAGGAAGCCCTTAATATAGATTTAGACATTGACCCTGAAGTGATATATAGGCTTCAAGATGCCAATGACACAGAAGACCTATATAAGTATTTGTTGGTGAAACAATGTAACCAATTGGGTAAAATTATGCCATCTGTTTTTGAAGAAATTGCAGATTACACAGAACTACTTCTTCCAGATAAGTTACTAGTGGACGGTTCCGTAATTAGGGATTTGGTGGAGGAAATAGAGGAATATGATTGGAAAATAGAACTGAATGAAGAAGAAGCGAAAGAAGAAGTAGAAAAAGGGGAACACGGTATTGAAATTATAGGTTGGCTATACCAGTATTATATTTCTGAAAAGAAGGATGAAGTTTTTGCCGGCCTTAAGAAAAACAAGAAGATTACCAAGGAAAACATTCCTGCTGCCACACAACTATTTACACCTAAGTGGATAGTAAAGTATATGATAGAAAATTCCCTAGGTAGGCTCTGGCTTGAATCCCATCCAAATGAAAAATTAAGGGCACAGTGGAAATATTATCTAGAAGAAGCAGAACAGGAGCCCCAAGTTCAAAAACAATTGGATGAACTTAAAAATCC
>Ga0265293_10009814_pt1 | contig 13612 bp, 9 predicted proteins | sample Munlanlewell138R_FD_192505 | JGI IMG/M metagenome (GOLD analysis project Ga0265293, IMG submission 192505) | Leachate microbial communities from a municipal landfill in Southern Ontario, Canada - Leachate well 138R | ecosystem: Engineered > Solid waste > Landfill > Unclassified | place: Canada...
ATTGCACGAAAAACATGGACTGCAGCTTCGCACCATCTCCTCCCATCTGGTGGGACAGGCGGTCTGCGACCGTATAGATGAGCGGCACAAAGCCATCCTGCCCGCCCATATCTGGGGCGATGGCGATCCGGAGGGTGTGAGCCGGAGAGCTGCGGAGGAGCTGATACTGACAGCCAGGGCAGCCAAAGCACTGGGTGTTGATACGGTGGTGGGATTCACCGGCAGCCCTATCTGGCACCTGCTCTACGCCTTCCCACCCGTTCCGGGAGAGATGATTGACGAGGGCTATCAACTTTTTGCCCGCCGCTTTATCCCCATCCTGGACCAGTTTGAAAAACTGGGTGTCCGTTTTGCGCTCGAGGTGCATCCCACCGAGATCGCCTTCGACACCTTCTCGGCACAAAGAGCCCTCGAAGCGCTGGACCATCACCCTGCCTTCGGCTTTAACTACGACCCCAGTCACCTGGGCTACCAGGGGGTGGACTACGTGGATTTCATCTACCAGTTCCCCGAACGGATCTACCATGTACATATGAAGGATGTCTACTGGAGTGACACCCCCAAACAGGTAGGTGTTTTCGGAGGACATGTGCCCTTTGGCGATCCCCGCAGGTTCTGGAACTTCAGGAGCGTGGGCCGGGGCAGGATCAACTTCGAGGAGATCATCCGTGCACTCAACGCCATCGGCTACCATGGACCGCTCTCCATTGAGTGGGAGGACAGCGCGATGGATCGCGAGCATGGGGCACGTGAGTCGTGCGCCTTCACCAAACGGATCGATTTTCAGTCGTCAGGCCACGCGTTTGATGCATTTTTCGCAAAAGATTAACCAACAATACAATTGTAGAATGAAGAGTAAGAAATTAAAAATGGGCATGGTCGGCGGTGGCACCACCGGCTTTATCGGCGCGATCCACCTGCGGGCGGCAATCATGGAAAACATGGTGGAACTGGTATGCGGATGTTTCAGTTCGAAACCGGAGGTCTCCCTGGAGTCAGGACGACAGTATGGCCTCCCCGATGAGCGTATCTACTCCGGCTATCAGGAGATGTTCGAAAAGGAGATGGCACTGCCCGAAGCGGAACGGATGGATTTCGTGGTGATCGTGACCCCCAACAAGCTCCATTTCGAGCCGGCGATGATGGCCCTCGAGCGGGGGATACACGTGGTGCTGGACAAGCCGATCACCTTCTCGCTGGAGGAGGCGAAAGCGTTACAGCAGAAGGTGGATGAGACAGGACTGGTATTGGCACTGACCCATGTATACACCGGCTACCCGGCCGTGAAGGAGATGAAGGCCCGGGTTGCGGCAGGTGAGCTGGGGAAGCTGCGCCGCATCTATGTGGAGTACCCGCAGGGATGGCTGTCGGAGCGGATCGAGACGCAGAGCGGCAACAACGCCGGCTGGCGCACCGACCCGGCACAGTCGGGCAAGGCAGGTTGCATGGGCGATATCGGCACGCATGCCTGGCATCTCTGCGAGTATGTATCGGGACTGAAGGTGCAGGAGCTCTGTGCCGAGCTGAACACTTTCGTGCCGGGACGTGCGATCGACGATGACGGCACGGCGATGATGCGCCTGGAGCAAGGCGTGAAAGCGCTGCTCTCCGCCAGCCAGATCGCTGTGGGTGAGGCCAACGGCGTCAACATACGTGTATATGGCGAGAAAGCCAGTATGCGGTGGGTACAGATGGACCCCAACCGGCTGATCATCAAGAGCGGCGGCAACAGGGAGGAGATCATCCACATCGGCGGAAACCAGCCCGACCTGGGCAAAGCAGCCCTCTGGAACATCCGCACCCCTGGTGGACACCCTGAAGGGTTTATCGAAGCGTTCGCCAACATCTACCGCAACTTCACCCTTACCGTGATGGCACACCGCTCGGGTGAACAACCCACTCCCGAGATGCTGGACTTCCCGAACGTGCAGGATGGTGTGCGCGGTATGCAGTTCATCGAAACCATCGTGAAAGCGGGATGGAACGATGAGCAGAAATGGGTGAAATGGATGGAATAACAGATTAAACTGCTACCTTTGCAGATTCATTTTAAAACTAAAAAGAAAAATGCTGACAGCAGAGATACACACCGGTAAAGGTGTAATGAAAGTAAAGTTTTACAAGGAGGATGCCCCAAAAACCGTAGCCAATTTTGTGAAACTGGCCGAAGAGGGCTTTTACGACGGTCTCACTTTTCATCGGGTGATCCCGAACTTTGTGATCCAGGGCGGATGCCCCGATGGCACAGGTGCCGGGGGACCGGGTTACACCATCAAGTGCGAGCTGGATGGCAACAACCAGTACCACGATCGTGGCGTATTGTCGATGGCACATGCCGGTCGCGACACCGGCGGTTCCCAGTTTTTCATATGCCACAGTCGAGACAACACCGCCCACCTGGACCGTCACCACACCTGCTTCGGGAAAGTGTATGAAGGAGTGGAGGTGATCGATCAGATTCGCCAGGGCGATGAAATTGAGAAAATCCTGATTTTTGAGGATTGACCATTGAACCATGGTAGAAATGAAGCAGGGTGATGAAAACATCCTGCTTTTTTTTATCTATCTTTGTGAATTGAATCTAAAAAAACTGTTCCCATGAAAAGAGCAGGCGTCATTCTATCCACTCTTCTTCTGATCATCCTCCTGGGAGGTTTCCTATACCTGAACCCCTTGATGCCGATCATCACCGGCTATGCAGCCAAGAACCTGTCGTCGGGTATCTTCGTGGCCAACCGCACACAGGAATCGATGGAGGCGACCGATCTCAATTTCTCCTTCATCCGGTTTGTGAAGAACAGCGTCGACAGCACTAGTAAAACAGTGAGAAGCCGCTTCCTCTGGCATACCTCGCGCACCACTTTCGTGAATGGCTATGGCAGCATCCTGCTGAACGACTACCCGGTGGGCGACATCCAGGCACGCCCCTACCCCATTGTGCCGCTCCTTCCGGAGAAGCCCGACACCATCGCCTGGCCCATGGGTGATCGGATTGCCGACACCATCCCACCGGGAATCGACCTGCAGCAACTCGATCTTGCCATGGATCGGGCATTTGCCGACACCATTCCCTACAAGGGGACCTTCGCGGTGATGGTCACCTACAGAGGTCAGCCCGTCGCGGAAAGATATGCAGAAGGATTTGGACCGGAGAACCGTTTCCTGAGCTGGTCGATGGCTAAGAGCTTCACCAATGCCCTCACAGGCATCCTGGCGAAAGAGGGGAAACTGGAGATCCATGCACCTGCCGACATTGAGGAGTGGCAGCAGGATGAACGGCGTAACATCACCATCCACCATCTGATGCAGATGAACAGTGGCCTGAAATGGAACGAAGATTACGGGAACAGCTCCGACGTGAACAACATGCTGCACAAGGAGGGTGATATGGCAAAGTTTGCCATATCGAAACAACTGGAGTATACACCCGGTTCTGTTTTTGAATATGCATCGGGATCCACCAATATAGTCTCATCCTTGTTGCGAAAGGCAATTGGCAACGATGCCGACTATTTAGCCTTTCCGCGGGAGAAGCTCTTCAACAGGATCGGCATGCGAAGTGCCATTTTCGAAGTTGACGCTTCAGGCACGTTCGTGGGCTCTTCCTACCTCTATGCCACCCTGCGCGACTACACCCGCTTTGGGTTGCTTTACCTGCAGAACGGCAACTGGCTGGGTGAACAGATCCTGCCCGTAGATTGGGTGGAGTACACCACCAGCGCAGCAAGCGGCTCCGAGGGTACCTACGGTGCTTTCTTCTGGTTGAACAAATCGGGCAGCGACTATCCCGATGTGCCGCGCGACATGTTTTGCTGTAGCGGCCACGACGGTCAGTATATCTACATCATCCCCTCAAAAGAGCTGGTGATTGTCCGTACCGGTTTCTCCAAGAAAGGGGAGTTCGACCAGAACGAATTCATTGCCGGTATTTTGGATGCAATAAAATAATTAATTGAACTTTCGCATGTTCAAAAAATTAGACAGAAACAGATAAAGATGAGACCTACAAATGTTTTGTGGGGACCCATTGACCTCAAGGAACGTAAAAAGAGCAGCTGTTTGAAGCGAAGCAAGTTCTGCTCTTTTAGTGAACGAGGTCAAGTATGGGTCACAAAACATTGTCAGTCGATAATTTAACTGTATACATAGCATGTGAAACTTAGATAAGTATGAGAATGCAGCCTATGAATAGGGCGGCACAATTTGTTTGTTTAGTTTGAATCAATTAAAATCAATGAAAAGAATTTTACTACCGTTCGTAATTCTGTTATTTTTTAACCCGGCAAACCTGTTTGCGCAAGAGAACGATTCCATCCGCAACGTCATACTGAACAGTGAAACGAGTGATCTTGAGATGATCGCGAAAGGACGCTCGCTCACCCTGGATCATCTCCTCACGGGTGATCTTTATGCCCTGAAAGAGGTGAAAGAATATCTTACCGGTGAGAAAGGGAATCCTTACAGTGTCTATCTGCCGGTCGAATATTGGCTCCTCTCTTTCTGGACTGAGGAGTATCAGATCCTCCTGCAGGAGGCGAGACTGTTTGCCACCGACATCGACTGGCAGAACAGTGGCTACTGGGAGATGTCCGAAAGATTCAGACCCTCCTCCCTGTTACGCATGATCTCTGAGAACGACCAATTGTTGCAGGAGGTGGGCAGGAAATCGGCTGAATCCTATCTGCCGCTGACGGTCACCATCGATGCCGCTGAGCTGAGTGGTGAAGAAAAAGAATTTCTCAAACTCTGGCTCTACGCACTGCTCTTCTCACCCGAAAGGGTGGACAACGAAGCAGAGATGACAGAGCTGAACGGGATGGCAGACACCTTCCTGGAGAACTACAGGGAGAGTGATTATGCCGACTATACCCGTCGTTTTATCCGATACCGCTTCCGACCTGGCAATTGGGGCTTTGGCTACGAACTGTTCTTGGGATACAACACCTTAACGGAGGGGCTCAACCGTCATTTCGGCAACAGTGTGGCAGGGGGATTTGCGTTCAACATGCTCTACCGCGACTTCGAACTCTCCCTTCGCTTTAATTACGCTTCAGCCAAAACAAAACGGGAGGTGATACACCGGGATATAATATGGCCCACAGATGTGGGGGGGTATCTGGTGGGTGCCGATCTGTCGCTACAGTATCCGCTCTATCAAAGCAGAGACCTCAAGCTGATGCCGTTCGTCGGCATCGGAGGAATGGGGATAGGCCCCACTGATGCTGAGATAAAGAATCACCCCGAGCTGGATGATTTCAGGGAGCTCTCCACGCTGAACTACCTGGTAGGGTTGGAACTGAAGCTGAACAGCTGGAGCCGTGATGTTGATCTCTCCGGCAGCGGGGGTGGCTACCTGGGTATCCGCTACAGTTACTATATGCCACACTACAAGCGCACACACGAGCTGCTGGAAGGGAACATGCACATGATCACCCTCAGCTTCGGCGGTTTCGGTCGCCCCGTGAAAAGGGAACTCTGAACATTCTGATTCCGACATCAATCCACACGAGATCAGAGCAGAAGGTCTACACCTTGTCACTTTTTACTGAGTAATACATTTCCCTATTGCGATCACTCCCTGTACTTGCAGCAGGAGGGTAACGCATCGTAGACAGCCTGTTCGGCTTTGTCCTTGTCCGTGTCATGTCCTGCAGCCGCGATCACTTTGCTGATCGCTTCGAGATTGGTTTTGGCCGGATCGAAATTCATATGCAGTTCCTGCTTTTCCATATCCCAGCTTGCAAAAGTGACACCTTCCACACTCTTTGCGGCATTCTCGATCCGTTCCTTGCACATCTCACAGCTCCCCTTGACGCCCAGCATGGCATGTTCTTCGTCTTGGGCACCCTTCTGCATGTGTGCACCGTCATGCTGTGGATCACCCGTTGTCATCTGATTGATCTCCGTGTGTTCACGCTCTGATTGATGTTTGTTGGATGCGCCTGAATTACACGCGGTGAACAGGACTACACCCAGGATCATGATTGTTGTAATAAAATTTTTCATTGTTGTTGCATTTTTAAAGTTTATTGATTCAATGACCTAATCTCTGTATTTACAGCAGTCAGGCAAAGCATCATAGGTAGCCTTGTCTGCCTTGTATTGTTCTGTATCGTGCCCTGCTTTGGCAATGGCTTTGGCAACGGAATCGGCCGATGTTTGGGCCGGATCGAAACCGAGATGCAGTTGTTTGGTCTTCAGATCCCAGCTGGCCGTGTGGACCCCGTTTACTGCCTTCGCGGTTTTCTCGATACGCTCCTTGCACATCTCGCACAATCCCTGTACCATCAACATCACATGCTTCCCACCCGTTTCGGATGATTGCATGGTCTGTCCCTCCTGCCCTGCAGTGGGAGCACTACCTGATGAAGCACTGTTCGCCGGGCTGCTGCCATTCATCGTATGGCCCTCATGCCCGGTGACAGCCCTGCCTGCTTCATCATTCATCATACTGCGCTTACCGGCCAGTTGGGCACTCGCATCGATGGTGAAGGCACCATTGGTCACGATCTCATCACCATCGCTGATGCCGGATAACACCACGTAGGCATCTCCCAGTGACGGCCCAAGTTCGACTTCCCGGAGCATGAACGCAGGTATTTCGGTATCCGGCTGTTTCACGTATACGATAGAGCGCTTGCCGGTCCACAGGATGGCCGACTTAGGAATAACAACCTCGTTGTTGTATTGTTTAAGCGGTGCGTCGATAAGGGCATTGGCATACATCTCCGGTTTCAGCTCCATGCGCGGGTTGGCTGTCTCCACCCTTACTTTTGCAGTACGTGTGGAAGGATCGAGAATGGGATTGATAAAAGAGATCCTTCCGGAGAATATTTTGCCGGGGAGTGACTGGAGGGTGTATTCCAGCCGGTCGCCCACTTTCAGAAAAGGCAGATCGGACTCGTATGCATCGAAAACAGCCCAGACCTGCGAAAGGTTGGCCACATCGAACAGTACGGTGCCGGTATTCACATAGTCGCCCTGGTTCACATTTTTGGAAATCACAATACCGCTTGTGGTGGCAACCACATCGATCAACGGAGAGACTTCACCCGATTGTTCAATGCGCGCAATCTGCGCATCGGTCAGCTTCCACAAACGCAGCTTTTCTCTTACCGCTTGTAGCAGTGCGGGCTGTAAATCCTGCATTTTCACCGCCTCAATCAGCTCCTGCTGTGCACTTAATAATTCAGGCGAATAGATCGAGGCAATGGGTTGCCCCCGACGTACGCTCTCACCGGTGAAGGTGATAAACAACTTCTCTATACGCCCGCTCACATGGGATGTCTGCGATTGCGAAAGCCTTTCATCCACCTGAATGGTGCCGTAAAGCTGGACTTCCCTGACCGGGTTTTGTCTACTTACGACCGTTGTTTGCACATTAGCCAGTGCAGCCGCTTCGGCACTCAACTGGATGGCATCGGGGGCGATGGAGGCATCGCCCGTGCCGGTAGTCTGCAGGGGTATCAGATCCATCCCACATAGAGGGCAGTCACCGGGTTCATCCATCCTTATCTGCGGATGCATCGAGCAGGTCCAGATGGTTGATTCAGCATCATGATCATGTGCTTCTTCCACCGCAGCCGTTTGCTGTGGCGATTGCTTCCGGTTGCCGCCGGAGAATAGTAGCCAGCCGAGAAACAAGCCGGCCAGCAGGATCAATCCGTACCTGAAATAAGGCTGATTGGTGATTTCTTTTATTTTATTCTTATCCATTATAATAGCTTTGTTTAATTGTTTGATGTGTTGAAGGAACGCAATTTTCGGATGGACGCCACCCTGGTGTTGTATTCCGCGATGGCTTCGGCCTGCCGCAGCTGGTAGTCGAGCAGCTGCCTTTGCACCTGGATCACGTTGGTGAGATCACTCTTTGCCGATACAAACTCCTGCACCACCAACTGATAGGTTGTCCGTGCCAGTTGTTCCTGTTTCCGGTAAAGCGTAATCTTCCGCTCCGCATCATCAAGCTGGTGTTTCAGCCTGAACAGGTCGGACTGAAGCATGTTCAGCGTGTTGTTGTACTTCTCACGGGCCGATTGCCACATAAACCGGCTCTCCCGTTGCTGTGCCTTGTATTTATTCCGATAAAGTGGAATGGAGATGGAAACCATCGGCATAATCATATCCATGCCAGTCATTTCCGGTTCCATTCCCTGCTCCATCTGCGCTGTCGCACTTTTGTCGATCAGCATGTACTGCAGTCCGATGCCGAACATGGGATAACTCATTTTTTGATCCATCTCCCCTTTTGCCCGGTAGGCCTGTTCCTCTTCGACCAGCATGTCCAGCATAGGGTTCCGGTTTTCAATCTCGCTCATGGTAACCCCTTCATCAAAGAAAAAAGGTACTTTTGCGATGGAGTCGGGCAGAATGACTTCCCTGTCGGTAGAACGGTTCAGCAACGCATTGAATTTCGCTTTTTCGGCTGCAATCTCCGAGAGGATGCTCTCGATGTTGTTTTCGATCTCAGCCATCTCCAGTTGCACGCGGAGCACATCTGACATACCCGGGGCAGTGTTTCCCATGCCAGATGACATCCCTGATGAAGATGAGGAGACCTTGCGCAGGGCCAGCTCCTCCAGTTGCTTCAGCAATTCCAGGTTGTCGCGGTTGTTGTGGAGCTGCTGTACCAGTGTGGAGAGGATATACCATTGTGTATATACCTCGAGATACAGGTTGTCCCTTGTCTCCGTGAATCGGGCATACGCCATTTTAGCCATGTGTGTGGCTTCGGTCTGCGCAGCCTTTTTGGTGCCGAACCAGGGAAACATCTGCATGAGGGTGAAATCGGCTACCTGGCGCCCACCCACAATGTCCATCGGCTTGAGGAAAAAGCCGATATCCAATTGTGGATCGGGCCAGGCGCCTGCCTGCGGCACCTTTTCCAGTGAGGCCTTATAGGCCAGGAAATCGGCATTCAGCCCGGGATTATTCTTCGCCGCTGTTTCCAGGTAACGGTCGAGTGAATCGGGTGTTTGCGCCGCTACAGGATGGGGACCCATGAATCCCAGCACAACCAGGATGACGCCGAAGAGGTTATATGGTTTCATAATCTGTCGTTTTAGCTTGTTGTTTCTCTTTTTTCCGGATCGCGCCTTCCCGCCACCAGCATTGAAGGATGGGTACGATAAACATGGTCATCGACTGGATCAGCATCCCGCCAAAGGTGGGGATCGACATGGGAATCATGATCTCGGATCCCTTGCCCGTGGAAGTCAGCACCGGCAGGAGTGCGATCAGCGTGGTGGCAGTGGTCATCACTGCCGGGCGGACCCTCTTTAAACCAGCGTGGACAACCGCTTCCCTGATCTCTTCCCTTGTCTGCGGGTCTCTTTCCAGGAAGGTATCGTGGATATAGGTTCCCATCAGCACCCCATCATCAGTGGCAATGCCAAAGAGGGCGATAAACCCTACCCACACGGCAATACTGAGGTTGATGGGATGCATGCTGAACATATCACGGATATTGACACCGGCAACCGAAAAATTCATAAACCACGGTTCACCGTACAGCCATAGAAGGATGAATCCTCCGGACAGTGCGACGAAAACCCCCGAAAAGTGAATCAGCGAGGCAGTCACCGTTTTGAACTGAAAATAGAGGATAAGCAGGATGATGAGCAAGGCAATAGGTATGATGATCATCAGTCGCTTTGAAGCACGTTCCTGCTGTTCATAATTACCCGCGAAAGTATAGGAGACCCCGTGGGGCAGGCTGATCTCCCCGTTGCGCAGTTTCGCCTGTAACATCGCATCGGCCTCTTTCACCACATCCACCTCGGCCTTGCCTGCAACCTTGTCAAAAATCACATAACCTACCAGGAACGTATTTTCACTCTGGATCATCTGTGCACCGCGGGTATATGCGATCTCCGCTACTTCTCCCAGCGGTATCTGCGCCCCGGTGGCTGTGGGCACGATCAGCCGCGCCAACTCATCGGGGTTCTCTCTCAGTTCACGCGGATAGCGCAAGCGTACGGGAAAACGTTCACGTCCCTCTACCGTGGTTGTTAACGGCATGCCTCCAACTGCCGCACCAATCACATCCTGCAGGTCGGCCACCGTAATGCCGTATCGGGCCATATGTTGCCGGTTCAGCTTGATTTCAATGTAAGGGGCTCCCACGGCACGGTCGTAGAATACGGTAGAGGAGAGGACGGAAGGCACCTCTTTCAAGGCGGCTTCCAGTATCTTGCCACCCTGTTCGATCGACTCCAGGTCGGGTCCCGACACTTTAACTCCCATCGGTGCGCGCATGCCGGTAGAGAGCATCACGGTACGTGCCTCGATGGGTTGCAGTTTCGGTGCCGATGTCAGGCCGGCGATATGCGATACATTGATGATCTCCTGCCAGATGTCATCTTCATTCCTTATTTCCGGACGCCATTGCCTGAAGTAATCACCCCGTCTGTCGGGAACCAGGCTGTCCACAGGCACTAGTCTGAATCCATCTTCAGGATCATAGGTTGTCTGGTCGATCAGGATAAATGCTCCTTTCCGGTTGACCTTGAATCGTTGCCGGTTACCGTCTTCATCCAGGATATATTCGGGACGGTAGATGATCGTGTTCTCGAACATCTGGGTTGGTGCCGGGTCGAGTGCCGAATTGACCCTTCCCCATTTGCCGACGGTCGTCTCCACTTCCGGAATATGGCTGATTCGTTTGTCCAGTATCTCAATAAATTGCTGGTTCTGTTCAATCCCGGTATGGGGCATGCTCGTCGGCATCAACAGGAAGGATCCTTCATTGAGACTGGGCATGAACTCCTGACCTATTCCCGGAAAACGGTTGCTGGCTGTCTGCCAGAAACCCGTCTGGCGGAAAGTGCGCCAACCCACTGTTTCAAATCCTTCTGCCACGATGCCGAATGTCCTGTCGAAACCCATCCAGATGACCAAACCAAAAAGCACCGTCGCAATGGGCAGAGCCATGAACTTCCACCGGTTGGCCAGGCTCCAACGCAGGATCTTTTCGTAATAGATCACCAACAACCAGAGAAGCGAGAGAATGAGCGCGATAATCAGGATCACGAACAACAGGTTGCGGGGTAGACCTGTCTGTGTGCCCATGGGCAGCCATTCCATCGTTAGCAGGTAGACTACCGCCAACAGGGCAATCCCGATATTGAGGAAAGTGGGTATTCGCGGGTTCTTCCACCGTGGGGCAAACAAGTTGTTCAGTGCGAACAGTGTGAATGCAATATAAAGGCCGTAGCCGGTGACAATTACCAGCGTCATGCCGGCAACAGCCAACAAGATATTGGCCCATTGGAGTACTTTCTTGGAAGTGATCCTGACTGAGAAGATGTAATAGAAGAGTGTGGGGAGTACTGCGATTCCAAGGAGGTATGCCGAGATGAGTGCGAAGGTCTTGGTATAGGCCAACGGCGTGAAGAGTTTTCCCTCTTGTGCCTCCAGAAAGAAGACAGGGAGGAAACTGACGACAGTGGTGAGCTGCGCGGTGAACACTGCTCCCGATACTTCACTGACACTCCTGTATATCAGATTGGTGAACGCTTTTCCCTTTCGAATACCCTTATTCTCCTCCATCTCCATGTGTCGGATGATGTTTTCGACAAAGACCACACCGATATCAATCATAATCCCGATGGCGATGGCGATACCCGATAATGCCACTATATTGGCATCAATGCCCGCATATCGCATGATGATAAAAGCAGCCAGCACCCCCACGGGAAGTATACTGGAGATAACGATCGATGCCCTGAGGTTCAAAATGATAACGATGACCACGATGATGGCAATGAGCGTCTCATGGGTCAGCGCGGTCTCCAGCGTGCCGATGGTCTCATGGATCACGCCGGTCCTGTCGTAAAACGGAACAACGGTCACCTTCGAGACAGTACCATCGGCCAGTGTCTTTTGGGGTAATCCGGCTTCCATTTCCGAGATTTTCTCCTTCACGTTGTTGATCACCTCCAGCGGGTTGGATCCGTAGCGAGCCACTACCACACCGCCTACGGCTTCCACACCTTCCTTGTCGAGGCCGCCGCGCCGCGTTGCAGGGCCGAGATTGACAAAGGCCACATCTTTGATTTTTATCGGCACTCCATTGCGGACTGTAATGACCGCCTCTTCAAGATCCGATACATTTTTGATGTATCCCAGCCCACGGACGAGGTATTCTACCTTATTAACCTCCACCGTCTCTGCACCAATATCGAGATTGCTCTTCTGTATGGCATTCATCACATCCATGATGGAGAGGTTGTAGGCGCGCATGGAGTTCGGGTTGATCTCCACCTGGTATTCTTTCACAAAGCCACCTACAGAGGCCACTTCGGCCACACCCTCAGCCGATGAAAGCGTATACTTTGCGTAGAAATCCTGAACGGTTCTCAATTCGTCGGGACCCCAACCACCGGTGGGTTCACCCGTATCGGGATTTCTGCCTTCCAGCGTGTACCAGTATATCTGGCCCAGGGCAGTTGCATCGGGTCCCAGGCTGGGTTGTACTCCTTCGGGTAATGTTCCCGATGGCAGTGAATTCAATTTCTCCAGAATGCGCGAACGACTCCAGTAGAATTCAATGTCTTCTTCAAAGATGATGTAGATAAACGACATCCCGAACATGGAGGTACTGCGGATGGTCTTTACACCGGGAATACCGAGCAGTGAGGTGGTCAGCGGATAGGTGATCTGATCCTGGATATCTTTGGGTGAGCGCCCCATCCACTCTGTGGCAACGATCTGTTGGTTGTCACCCAGGTCGGGGATGGCATCCACAGGCACCGGGTCACGTGGCAACAGGCTATACCAGTTAAAGGGAGCCGTGGAGATGCCCCATACGATGATCACGAGGAGTAACAACAGTGTGATCAGCCTATTGTGTAACAGGTAATGAATAACTTTTTGAAGCATGATGAAATTTTTTGATTTGTACGATACCCATGAGGAATTGATCCTGCAATTGGGATTACAAGTATGACACAAGGGGCGGTTGCCTCTCAGCAACCCGGACAAATCAAAGTCGGTAGATACAGATCAGAGTGAGCAGGTTGGTGGTGAGCCTACCCAAACCGGCAGGTGGGTAGAGTTGCAGCAGAGGCTGGGGTTCGTCGGGAAGAACCTGATGGAGGAGCGACCGGATCACTGCCCAGAGGGGAACGGTGACGGATGTATGGTTACGATGGTTCTGCTGATCAACCTCGTGACTGAAATCATCCGTGGAGAGTTCCAGCGACTGGAAGTCACAGCAATCGGCATGATAGGTAGAAAAGTCAGGAGTGTTTTCCGGTGTAGCCGTCTCCGGAATGTCACAGCAGGACAAAGGAGCAACCCCTTCAACAAGGGATACAGAGAAGAGGATACCTCCGCAGAGATGCAGCGAGAGCACCGGCTGGATGCCGGTCAGCAGCATGATCATTGTCAGCAGTATGGCGACTCCTTTTCTCATTTTTTATGCACTGAATCTTCGGTGAAAGAACAAATATAACAAATTCAAAACAAATTCTTCCCATAATTGTTTCAAAAAACGGCTTTAATAAATCAAAAGGGTCGGCAATTCATAGTATCTCGAATGAAACATAACACCTCAATCCGCAGGAAAAATGAAATATAAAAAGTAGAATGCAGCTACTATTTGGGATCA
>Ga0265293_10009818_pt1 | contig 13606 bp, 13 predicted proteins | sample Munlanlewell138R_FD_192505 | JGI IMG/M metagenome (GOLD analysis project Ga0265293, IMG submission 192505) | Leachate microbial communities from a municipal landfill in Southern Ontario, Canada - Leachate well 138R | ecosystem: Engineered > Solid waste > Landfill > Unclassified | place: Canada...
CCTGGCGGCATGGGTGGCATGGGCGGCATGGAAGGCATGATGTAATTCATTGCCCCCTGCTGCGGGCGGCTCTGGGGCCGCCTTGCAACGATCAAGAGCCGCAAAGCGCTGAGCGCTTCATGCGGCTCTTTTTTTACAAGGCTTGGCTTGAAGCTGCTTTGTATAGGAGTTTCGCGCCTGCGCGCGCCCTCACCCCTAGGGAGTTATATCGCCCATCAGCGTTCGGAGAAGGCCAGCCGGCTTAATAGGCCTGCGGTCGATTGATCCAATGACGCCAGGTCGCCGGTTTGCCATCTCGGTGCCAGATCGCTGGCCAGGGTCTTGCCAAGCTCGACGCCCCACTGGTCGAAGCTATTGATACCCCAGAGCGAGCCGCTGCAAAATACGCGGTGCTCGTATAGCGCCAAAAGTGCGCCCAGGTTGGCAGGCTCCATGCGATCAAGCAGCAGGAAGGTGCTGGGCCGGTTGCCAGGAAAGCTCCTGTGCCCGCCAGCGTCTGCTTGGCCGATCATCAGTGCGCGGGCTTGCGCCAGGCTATTGGATAGCAGAACCCGGTGCTGCTCATGCTTGTCGTGAGCGGGCTCGCGCACAGCGATGAACTCCACCGGCACCACGTCCGGCCCCTGATGCAGCATCTGGAAAAACGCATGCTGGCCGTTGCTGCCCGCCTCGCCCCAAATGACCGCTGACGTTGGAAACGGCAGCGCCCTGCCCCGCGCATCCACCCCTTTGCCGTTGCTCTCCATCTCGAGTTGCTGCAAATAGGCGGGCAACCGGCGCAGGCCGTGGTGATAAGGCGTCACGCAGCGGCTGCCAAACCCCAGGAAATCCCGGTTCCAGATATCGAGCAGAGCCAGACGCAGCGGGAGGTTGGTTTCTGGCGGCGCTTTGGCAAAATGCTCATCCATGGCGTGCGCGCCGGCAAGAAAATCGCGGAATCCCGCCTGACCAATGGCGATCGCCAGCGGTAAGCCCACAGCCGACCACAGCGAGTAACGGCCACCCACCCAGTCCCAGATCCCGAAAACACGGTCGATGCCAAATCGAGCAGCCGCCTCGCTATTGCAAGTCACGCCCACGAAATGGCGAGCCACATCAACCCCGCCATGGGACAGAAACCAATCACGCGCAGCTTGAGCGTTGAGCAGGGTTTCAGCGGTGCCGAACGTCTTGGAGGTAATGATGAACAGGGTGCTATCGGCGTGCAGCCGGGGCAGCAGCTCAGCCATCTCGTGGGCGTCGCCATTGGCGATGAAGTGCACGCGAGGTCCGCTTGTCACACCGGCCGCGCGCATGGCCTGCACGGCCATGCGAGGCCCCAGATCAGAGCCGCCGATGCCTATATTGACCACGTCGGTGATAGCAGCGTCCGCACGCACCGCGTCGGCAAAAGCGAGCATGTCGGCCTGGCCGGCTTGCACCTGCTTTGCGATCCCATGCGTATCAGACGCGCCTTCTGCCACGCGCGGGTCACGCAACAAGGTGTGCCAGGCGGCACGATTCTCTGTCGTATTGACGGCCTCACCGGACAGCAACGCGTCTCGGTGCGCCTCAATTGAACACTCCTGCGCCAGCTGGAGCAGCAGCGCCTGGGCGCGTGCGTCGATCAGGCTCTTAGCGAAGTCCGCGAAGACATACGGCGCATCCTGGCTGAAACGCGCGAAGCGCTCAGGATCGTCCGCAAAAGCCTTGCGTAAATCAAACGTTCCTGCGCGAAACCCGTGGGCGTGCGATTGCAGCAGCAGCCAAGCTGGGGCTTGATCACAACGCAGGCGAGTTTGCCAACTCATGCAAAAACCCTGTGCATCAGGCTGACAGCATCAGCGCATCAAGCTTTTCCGCGTCCTGGATAAAAGCCCGAATGCCCTCTGCCAACTTCTCTGTAGCCATGGCGTCCTGGTTGAGGGCCAGCCGGAAAGCCGGCTCATCAAACTGCACGGCGGGAATATCAAGCTGACTGGCGGCTTCAGCGTCGAGCGCGCGTGACAACGGAGCGTTGGCGCCCGCCAGTTGCGCCAGAAGCTCGGGGCTTATGGTCAGAAGGTCGCACCCTGTTAGAGCCGTGATCTGCCCGATGTTACGGAAGCTCGCGCCCATGACTTCGGTGCCGATACCGTGGTGCTTGTAGTATTCATAAATGCGGCGCACGGATTGCACACCAGGGTCGTTCGCCCCAGCCATGGCTGCCTCGTCCCATGAGGGGCCAGCGGCTTTCTTGTACCAGTCGTAAATGCGCCCAACAAAGGGAGAGATCAACTGCACCCGCGCCTGGCCGCAAGCGACGGCCTGGCCAAAGCTGAACAGCAGTGTCAGGTTGCAGTGGATGCCGCGCCGCTCCAGGCGCTCGGCGGCACGGATGCCCTCCCAGGTGGCTGCGATCTTGATGAGAACGCGCTCGGGAGCCACGCCGGCAGCCGCGTACAGATCGATCAAGCGCTCAGCACGTGTATAGGTCGCATCTTCATCGAAGGACAGACGCGCGTCCACCTCCGTGGACACCCGTCCCGGAATCATGGAGAGAATTTCGCAGCCAAAGCGCACCAGCAGGCGATCCGTCACTTCGTCGAGCGGCTGGCCGCGGTGGGCCGCCACTGTTTCCGCCAATAGAGGTGCATAGTCGGGCTTTTGCACCGCCTTGAGGATCAATGAAGGATTGGTCGTCGCGTCCTGTGGCTGAAATTGTGCCAACTGCTTGAAGTCGCCCGTATCGGCAACCACTGTGGTGAACTGTTTGAGCGCGTCTAGCTGATTCATGGGGTAGATTATCGGCGACGCTGCACCCCGCGCCTGTGGCGGGCCGGAATCGGCTCTCAGATCCGGTTTTCTTCCACTGCATGGCATGCGACTTCAACACTGCGCAAAGGCAGCAGCACGGGTTTCTCGGTGCGGCAGCGCTCATTGGCATGTGGGCAGCGCGGATGGAAGGTGCAGCCGCGAGGGGGGTTGAGCGGGTTGGGAACTTCGCCTTGCACAGGCGTACGAGCATGTCCGGTAGCGTGCATTTTAGGGATGGCGTCCAGCAGCATGCGTGTATACGGATGCTGCGGCATGCTGAAAAGCTGCTTGGTGCGCGCCAACTCGACAATGCGGCCCAGGTACATGACGCCCACCCGGTCACTCACGTGACGGACCACCGCCAGGTTATGCGAGATGAACAGGTAGGTAAGGCCGCGCTCACGCTGCAAATTCTTCATGATGTTGAGAACTTGCGCCTGCACGCTCACGTCCAGGGCCGATGTGGGCTCGTCGCACACCAGAAACTCCGGCGCAGTGGCCAGCGCCCGCGCAATTGAAATGCGCTGGCGCTGCCCTCCCGAGAACTGGTGCGGGTACTTGGGCATGTCGGATGCGGAAAGACCTACTGAGTGCAGAAGATCGGCCACCCGCTCGCCCAGTTCCTTCTTGCCTGTGATCAATGCATGCTCGCGCAGCGGTTCGCCGACGATGTCTTCGACTATCCAGCGCGGGTTGAGGCTGGCATAGGGGTCCTGGAAGATCATTTGAATGCGCTTGCGCAGCGCTCGGCTCTGAGCCCCGGAGCGATAAACTGCGTGCGCGTTCTGCCCGTCAAAGTGAAAGCTGCCGCGCGTGGGTTCATACAGCCCCACCAGCAGACGCGCGACGGTGCTCTTGCCGCAGCCCGATTCACCCACCAGTGCCAATGTCTGGCCTCGCTCGATGTCGAAAGATACTTCGTCCACCGCGCTAAGCAGCTGGCGCGGCTTGCCCTCAAGCGCACGGTTGAGCCAGGGTGCCGATACGTCAAAGGTCTTAGCCAGATTGTCGGCCCGCACCAGTGGCGCAGAGGGAGCGCCCCACGCTTCGGCCACAGAATGAAGCGTGCCGAAATCGGTTTGAATCTCTTGCGTCTGCGTCACGTCATCACCGCCACTTTTTCGTGTAACCAGCAGGCGGCCTGTGTGGCGCTCGCAGGCATCAAGTCTGGCCGCTCAACTCGGCAGCGATCGAACACCCGGGGGCAACGGGGATTAAAAGCGCAGCCGGCAGGAATGGCGCCCAGCCGCGGCATGGCTCCATCGATCTGGTCAAGCTGATCGCGAGATTGGGTGATGTCAGGGATAGCTGCCATCAAGCCTTCGGTGTAAGGGTGCGCCGGACGATTAATGACTTCATTGACTGGGCCGATCTCGGCGATGCGCCCGGCATACATCACAGCCACGCGGTCGCAGGTTTCAGCTATGACGCCCATGTCATGGGTGATCAGCATCACCGCCGCTCCATGCTCCCGGCAAACGTTCTTGAGCAAGCCAATGATTTGCGCCTGTATCGAGACATCAAGTGCCGTGGTGGGTTCATCGGCCACGATGAGCTTGGGTTCGGCGGCCAAAGCCAGGGCAATCACGACACGCTGGCGCATGCCTCCTGAAAACTGATGCGGATAATGGTCGATGCGCTCCTCGGCGGCGGGAATGCCAGTGGACTTGAGCAACTCGATCGCCCGCTGTCGCGCTTCGTTGCGACTGACAGGCAAGTGCGTGAGAATGGTTTCCGTCAACTGCCGCCCGATGGAGTAGAGCGGGTTCAAGGAGGTGAGCGGATCTTGAAAGATCGCGCCAATCTTCCGGCCACGAATATGGCGCATTTTCTCGTGCGGCAGGTTGTCTATGCGCTGCCCCTCAAGCAGGATTTGCCCGCCAGCAATGCGCCCCGGCGGCTCCAGCAGCCCAATGATGGCCGCACCTGTGAGGGATTTTCCGGCCCCCGATTCTCCGACCACGCCCAGGATCTCGCCCGGCGCAATGCTGAAGGAGACGTCGTCCAGGGCCCGCAGCGAACCACGCCGGCCTGGAAACTCAACGATAAGGTTCTGGACTTCAAGCAGCATGGAAGAGATGAAGAAGTAAGTGTTCGAGCGAAGCGATAGGGTAAATGGTCACCCAGCTTCAACGCAACCGGGGGTTCAGCGCGTCGCGCAGCCAATCACCGAGCAGGTTCACCGAAAGCGCGATCAACACCAGCATGAGCCCAGGGAAAATAGTGATCCACCATTCTCCGGAAAACAGGTAGTCGTTGCCCACACGAATCAAGGTCCCGAGCGAGGGAGAGGTGGGCGGCACCCCTACGCCCAGAAAGGACAGCGTGGCCTCAGTGATGATGGCCGTGGCCACCTGAATGGTGGCCAGCACCATGACCGGACCGGTGACATTGGGCAAAATGTGCCGCAGCATGATCCGGGAAGCCGGCACCCCTGTGACACGGGCCGCTTGCACGTACTCCTTGCCCCGCTCCACCATGGTGCTGGCACGCACGGTACGCGCATACTGCACCCAACCGTTGCTACCGGCGAAAGCGATGGCAAGTATGAGCACAAAAAAAGCTGCGATATCGCTGGCTTGCGGATAAAGCGCGCGAGCAACACCGGCAATCAAGAGCGCCACCAAAATGGCCGGGAACGACGACACCACATCGCACAGTCGCATCAGAAAGGCATCCAGCCAGCCGCCCACAGCACCCGCCAGTAAGCCCACGCCCACACCTATCAACAAAGACAAGGCGACCGCAGCCAGGCCCACGACAAGAGAGATTCGCGTGCCGTAGATGAGGGCAGACAAGATGTCGCGCCCCTGATCATCCGTGCCGAGCAGATACTTGGCCATGCCGCCTTCCTCCCATGCAGGAGGCAGGCGCGCGTCGCCCAGCTCCAGTGTGGAAAGGTCAAAGGGGTTATGCGGCGCCACCCAGCCTGCGAACACGGCGCAGAAAATGCAAATGAATGCGATGACCGCGGCAATGATGGCCGCAGGGGACTGGCGAAAGCTGTAACCGAAGTCGCTGTCCCACCAGCGGGAAAGAGTCTGCCTCATGCTGGCTACCCCGTTGCCTTGGCCACGCGCAGGCGCGGGTCGACCGCGGCATACAGCATGTCGACGATGAGGTTGATAATGACGAATATCAGCGCGATCAGGCACAGGTAGGCGGCCATGACGGGCACATCGGCAAACGTCACGGCCTGAATAAACAGGAGCCCCATGCCCGGCCACTGGAACACGGTCTCGGTGATGATGGCAAAAGCAATCAGTCCGCCCAACTGCAAACCTGTAATGGTCATCACTGGCACCAGCGTGTTCTTGAGCGCGTGGCCGAAGTGAATTGCGCGGTCGGTCAAGCCCCGGGCGCGGGCAAACTTGATGTAATCTGTACGCAGCACTTCCAGCATCTCGGCGCGCACCAACCGCATGATGAGCGTCAACTGAAAAATCGCGAGCGTGACGGCAGGCAAGATCATGTGCCGCCAACCATCGACCGTGACCAGGCTGGAACTCCACCACCCGATGTTCACCGTGGGTCCCCGCCCGAAACTGGGCAACCAGCCCAGCCATACAGAAAACACCAGGATCAGCAAGATGCCGATCAGGAAAGTGGGCAGAGATACTCCGAGCAGAGACACGGTCATGAACACCTGGCTCAGGAAGCTACCGCGTCGCAGCGCAGCGTAAACCCCCATGGGAATGCCCACCACCAGGGCCAGTATTGCAGCCACCAGCGCAAGCTCAAACGTCGCAGGGAATCGTTCGGCAAGCAGGCGCGAAACCTTGGCGCCCTGGCGCAGACTTAGCCCGAACTCCCCTTGAGCGGCATTGACCAGAAAATGCCAAAACTGTATGAAAAAAGGCTGATCCAACCCGAGGTCTGCTCGCAACTGGCGAATTTGCTCAGGCGTAGCCTCTTGCCCCAGCAAGAAGACGACCGGATCGCCCACGTACTGAAACAGCAAAAATGAAACGAACGCCACAGACACCATTACAACGATGGCCTGGAGCAGACGACGAAGAATAAATACGCTCATAAGCTTCGCATAAAGAGGACTTTGATCGTAGCAGAGCTAGTTACAGATTGATCCAAGGGTTTGCTTGAATACGTACTTTGGGCCTTCGTAAATAGTGGCGCTCATAAAAAAACCGCCCGAAGGCGGTTTTTGATCTTTTTCGTCCAAAGCTGCTTATGCAGCAGCTTCGGCTGAAAACTCAAGATCAGAAGTTGTGGCGAACGCCCAGACCGTAGTTGTTGCCACCGTCGACACGCAGACCAGCCAGGTACACGAAGGTACGCTTGGACAGGGCGTATTTGCCTTCCAGCAGGAAGTTAGTGTATTTCTTGCCAGCGTCGTTCTTGCGGTCACGGGTCACGTCAGCGGTGACGGTGAAGGCGCCGAAGTTGGCGGAACCACCGAGGGTGAAGCCTTCACGAACCACGCCAGCGCGGGCAGCCTGGTAAGAAGCAGCCACGGCGAAGGTGCCGAAGTTGTACTTGGCGCCCAGAGCGTAGTTAGCCTTGGTGCCGGAAGTCTTGTTGGCGGACAGGCCAGCGGCGATGGGGCCGTTAGCGTAGATCACGTTGGCGTCCCACTTGGCGTTGCCAGCGTTGTCAGCCTTGGCGACGTAGCCGACTTCGGCGCTGAAGCCACCCAGGCCAGCGGGAGTCTTGTAGCTGAACTGGCTGCTGTTACGAGCGCCGCCCACGTAGCCGAAAGTGTTGCCGACGACGGAGTAGTTAGCCGTGCCGGTCAGTTCGTAGGCAGCAATGCCATAGAACGAGGGGGTCAGGACACGGCCCATTTTGAACGTACCCCAGTTGCCACCCAACCACAGGTGAGCTTGACGGCCCCAGAAACCTGCGCCAGCGGTGCTGGTGGCGCCGTCTTCGATCGACAGGCCGGTTTCGAAGTTGAAGCCAGCTTTCAGGCCGCCACCGAGGTCTTCAACGCCACGGACGCCCAGACGGGAAGTACCGTTGTTCATGGTGGAAGCGCTGCCCATTTGGGTCTTCTGGTTGTTCAGCTTGACCACGCCGACGTCAGCCACGCCGTACAGGGTCACGGAAGATTGAGCCATCGCGGCACCGGAGGCAGCCAGCACTGCCAGGGCAATCAGAGATTTTTTCATTGCAAGTTCTCCAAGGTTAAACATAGGGCGCCGGTGCGAAGGGTCCGTCTGCGATTCCCGCCGGTTCCCCGGGCCAACCTCCCCTTTTGGGAAGTTGTTGCTATTGCACCAGACCTGCCTGCAACTTGCAAAGGCTTCGGCACTGAATCACGCTTGGCCGCGCTCTTTCGTTGCATTGAGACAACACGGGCTTGCTGCCCGTGGGTTGCCTACAACAAATGTAACTGGAAAACTCTGAATGAAAGAGCGGCCAGAATGCGGGTTTGGAGTCCCCCCCGGAGTCCCGCATCAACCGGCCGCCGACGCTAAAGCGCCTTAGAAGTTGTGACGGACACCAATGCCGTAGTTGTTGGTGCTGTCGACACGCAAGCCAGCCAGATATACGAACGTACGCTTGGACAGGGCGTATTTTCCTTCAAGCAGGAAGTTCGTGTATTTCTTGCCGGATTCGTTCTTGGTGTCGCGCGCCACGTCGGCGGTCACGCTGAAAGCACCGAACTTGGCCGTACCGCCAAGCGTGAAGCCACGGCGCAGGCGGTGCGAGTCGTTGTAGGAAGCTGCCACTGCGAAGGAGCCGAAGTTGTACTTGGCGCCCAGTGCGTAGCCCACTTTCTCGTCTTTTTGCTTGTTGGCAGCCACGGAAGCAGCAATGGGGCCGTTCGCGTAGATGACGTTGAGGTCCCACTTGGCGCGGTCGCCATTGTCAGCCTTGGCAAGATAGCCGACTTCGGCGCTGAAGCCACCCAGGCCGCCGGGCGTCTTGTAGCTGAACTGGCTGTTGTTGCGCGAACCCGAACCTGCGTGGTTGTACGTGTTGGTGACCACGGAGTAGTTGGCCAGCCCGGTCAATTCCCAGGCGGCCACGCCATTGCGGCTCGGCGCATCGGCGCGGCCCATCTTGAACGTACCCCAGTTGCCGCCGATCCAGAGGTTGGCCTGGCGCGTCCAGAACGAAGAGCTGGTGGAGTTGCCATTGTCGAGGTCCAGACCGGTTTCGAACTGGAAGCCGACCTTCAGCCCGCCGCCAAGGTCTTCGACGCCACGCACGCCGAGACGGCTGTCGCCGTTGTTCATCTTGCTGCCGCTGATGAACTGGGTTTTGTCGGAAGCATCATTGGCTGGCGATGAGCCGCCCGAGCCGAGCTCGATCTTGCCGAGACCGGCGTCCGCCACGCCATACAGGGTTACGGACGATTGAGCCACGGCTGCGCCGGACGCGGCCATGACGGCCAGGGCAAGCAGAGTTTTTTTCATTACGGATACTCCAGGGTTGAACTATGCAAACGGGGCTCCGGAGAGGCATTTTTCTTCCATGCCAGTGTTGCCGGGCCAACCTCCACTTGATTGGGAAGCTGTGATCTATTGCACCAAAATGCAGTGACACATCAACGACACAAGCCTTTGACCAGCCGGAATATCCCTAATACGTTGCAACTCAGCAACACTTCATCTACCAACGCCTTACCATAGACAACATGAACCTTACCGACCGCCTGCTTAGCGCCGCAGACAGCGGCTTGCGCACCCTATTTGCCACGTCCAGGGCGGCGCGGCCCAATCCGGCCTTGAACGCTGCCGCGGAAGCCGCCACGCTCTCCCCCGCCGAGCAGCGCCTGTCAGGCGCCCTGATGCGAGTCAACCATGTGGGAGAGGTGTGCGCCCAGGCGCTCTACACCTCGCAGGCGCTGACCACGAATAACGATGCCTTGCGCCGCCAACTGGAAGAAGCCGCACGGGAGGAAACGGATCACCTGGCCTGGACGAGCGAGCGCCTGAAAGAGCTGGGCGACAGGACCTCGCTGCTCAACCCGCTTTGGTATGCAGGCGCCTTTGGCATCGGCCTTGTGGCCGGGCGCATCGGCGGCGACGCCTTGAGCCTGGGCTTTGTCATTGAGACCGAGCGGCAGGTAGAGGCCCACCTGGCCAGCCATATGGACCGCCTGCCAGCCAATGACGCGGCCTCCCGCGCCATCGTGGCGCAGATGAAGGAAGACGAGGCCGAGCATGCCGATGCCGCCCTGGAGGCAGGCGGCGTCGAGCTACCACTGCCCGTGCGAGGGCTGATGCGGATGGCCGCCCGGGTGATGACGGGGACGGCGCACCATATATAGCGATAGCGCCACGCGTATAGCGATAACGCCAAACGTACAAATCACGTCACGCGGGCGTCGCGCGCACAAGCGCCCTTATGCGACCTCCGCCAGCTCGAACGACGTCGAGATGTCGGCGGTTTTGCCGAGCATGATGGTGGCCGAGCAGTATTTTTCGTGGCTCAGGGCAATGGCACGTTCGACCGCTTGGGCAGACACCCCTTTGCCGGTGACCGTAAAGTGCATATGAATGCGCGTGAACACCTTCGGCTCGGTTTCGGCGCGTTCACTACTCAATTTGACCGTGCAGCCCCGGACGTCGTGACGCCCGCGCCGCAAGATGAGCACGACGTCATACGCCGTGCATCCTCCGGCCCCCGCCAGCACGGTCTCCATGGGGCGTGGCGCCAGATTCTGCCCCCCGTTTTCGGGTTTGGCTTCATCGGGAGCGCCGTCCATGGCCAGGACATGGCCTGAACCCGTCTCGGCCACGAATCCCATCCCCGAACGCGTTCCAGCCGCGCCCGTCCAACTTACTGTGCATTCCATCTGCTGAACCTACGTTGTGTGCGAATTTCTGTATGTGCGTTGAAGGCCCCTAGCGTAGCGGATTTGGTACAGATAGTCGGCGCCTCCCCCGAAAATGCCCATTTTTCACGGTCTCACGTGCTGCGATGCAACAAAGGTCTCGCATGAACACGTTCTTTTCGGTACACTACAATTTATGCAAGCAGGGATTTCCCTGCAACGGTTGTCTCCTCCACCCCTTTAACGGTGGATTAAGCCCCGCAGCCTCATGGCTTCGGGGCTTTTTTTTCGACTCATTTGTAGCTTTTTAGCGACGTTCCAGTCATTCCGCACGCCAGGCGCGCCAGTTCTGCCAATGATCGACGGAGCGCAGCTCCTCTCGGCAAGCAGCGCAAGCCCCTCGGGCGGTGTTTTATGATTCTTGCCATGACCTCCAGCACAGCCCGAGCCGGCAAGGCGCCTAGCCTGACGCCTACCGACTATTTGAAGCAAGTCCTGAAGGCCCGCGTCTATGACGTGGCCGTCGAGTCAGACTTGGATCCTGCTCGCTCGCTGAGCCGCCGCCTGCACAACAAAGTGCTCCTCAAGCGCGAAGACCAGCAACCGGTGTTCTCCTTCAAGCTACGCGGCGCCTACAACAAGATGGCGCACCTGACTCCAGAGCAACTCAAGAAGGGGGTCATTTGCGCGTCAGCCGGCAACCACGCGCAAGGCGTGGCCCTCGCCGCGCACCGGCTTGGATCACGCGCAGTCATCGTGATGCCGGAGACCACGCCACAGGTGAAGATCGACGCCGTCAAGGCGCTGGGCGGCGAGGTGGTGCTGACCGGCGAGAGCTTCACCGATGCGTATGACCACGCGGTCAAGCTGCAGCGCGAGCAGGATCTGACCTTCATACATCCCTTTGACGATCCGCTCGTGATCGCCGGCCAGGGCACCATCGCGATGGAGATCCTGCGTCAGCACCAGGGACCGCTGCACGCGGTGTTTGTCGCCATCGGCGGGGGCGGCCTCATCAGCGGCGTGGCAAGCTACCTCAAGGCGATACGGCCGGAAATCAAGGTGATCGGCGTGCAAATGGCCGACTCCGATGCCATGGCTCAATCCGTGGCGGCAGGAAAGCGTGTTGCCCTGGATGATGTCGGCCTGTTCTCTGACGGGACTGCGGTGAAGCTCGCCGGAGAGGAGACCTTCCGTATCACGCGAGAATTGGTGGACGAATTCATCCGCGTGGATACCGATGCAGTGTGCGCCGCCATCAAGGACGTGTTCATCGACACTCGCAGCATTGTGGAACCCTCAGGCGCAATGGCCGTGGCCGCCATCAAGCAGTATGTAGCCACCAACAAGACCCGCGGCGAGACTTATGTGGCAATTCTCTCGGGCGCCAACATGAACTTCGACCGCCTGCGCTTTGTCGCAGAGCGCGCGGGTGTGGGGGAAGAACGGGAGGCGCTGTTCGCGGTGACCATTCCAGAAGAGCGGGGCAGCTTTCGCCGGTTTTGCGAAGGCATCGGCCAGTTGCCAGGCGGCGCCCGCAACGTCACCGAGTTCAACTATCGCATCAGCGATGCCGCCACCAACGGCAAGGCTCACGTGTTCGTGGGCCTGACCACCCATGGCAAGGGCGAGTCTCCGCGCATTGCCGCCGCTTTCGAGCGCCAGGGTTTCCCCACCATGGACCTTACCCAGGACGAGTTGGCCAAAGAGCACGTGCGCTACATGATTGGCGGACATTCGCCGCTCGCCAAGGATGAACGCCTGCTGCGCTTCGTGTTTCCAGAGCGACCGGGCGCCTTGATGAAGTTCCTGAGCCTGATGCGTCCGAACTGGAACATCTCTCTCTTCCACTACCGCAACCAGGGGGCCGACTACGCGCACACTCTTGTCGGCATGCAGGTTCCGCAAAGCGACGACAAAGCTTTCCGCAGCTTCCTGAACGAGTTGGGTTATCCCTGGGTGGAAGAAACGGACAACCCGGCTTACAGGCTGTTTCTCAAGTAATCTCAAATAATCCGCGTCAGGCCCGAGGCCGCGCGGGCATGGCTGGAGTTGCCGGCCTGGGCGGAATCATCACCGGGGGGCGCCCGGCGGGCGACGCGCCGGCCGCCTTGCCTCGCTCGGAGAAAGGCGGCATGTCCAGACTGGCCTCGCGCGTGCCGCTGCTGAGTACGACCGACCGGCTTGAAACGGATTTGACGGACCAGCCGCTATCGACCTCGGCTCCTACCCGGAAAGGTTTCGCAGGTTTGTCGTCCACGGCAATCAATGCCGCTCCACCCGCGCCGTGGGTGACCACGCCCTGCAGGGCGAGCCGGCTCAGCACGTCAGGCGCAGCGGCCTGCGGGGCAGTGGTTGGCCCTATCGCACCGAGAGCGCGCGCCACAGCCTGGGTATCGACAGAGGCGCCTTGCATGCTGCCCGCGACTGGCGGCACTGCCCGGTTTTGCACGCCGCTGGCGCGCATGCCCCAGTAAAGCGCGCTGCCAGCGGCCACGGCCCAAATTGCCAGCGTGACCAGGCCAACAGCCATCCGGGGAGAAGCTAACGTGGATTTCATCGCCGGGTAAGGGCAAACACTGTCATCATCACACCATTATGATTGATACGCCTTGTTTTTTGTGCAGCCTGTTCTCATGACATCACCTCGCCTCCTCCTGGCCCGCTGGCGCCGCGCCGCCGGCTTCACCTTGATCGAACTGATGGTCGTGCTGGTCATCATCGGCGTGCTGGCCGCGCTGATCGTGCCCAATGTGCTTGACCGTACAGACGACGCCCGCGCCACCGCCGCCCGCACCGACGTGCACAACATCATGCAGGCGCTCAAGCTCTACAAGCTCGACAACCAGCGCTTCCCGACAGCAGAGCAAGGCTTGCAGGCGCTCATCGTCCGTCCCACGGCGCCGCCGGTGCCCGGGAACTGGAGGCCTTATCTCGAAAAATTGCCCAATGACCCTTGGGGCCAGCCTTACCACTACCTCAACCCTGGCGTGCAGGGCGAAGTGGACGTCATGAGCTTCGGCGCCGACGGCCAAAGCGGCGGTGAAGGCAAGAATGCCGACATCGGCAGTTGGCAATAAGCGC
>Ga0265293_10009819_pt1 | contig 13605 bp, 14 predicted proteins | sample Munlanlewell138R_FD_192505 | JGI IMG/M metagenome (GOLD analysis project Ga0265293, IMG submission 192505) | Leachate microbial communities from a municipal landfill in Southern Ontario, Canada - Leachate well 138R | ecosystem: Engineered > Solid waste > Landfill > Unclassified | place: Canada...
CTTTGGACTGTTTCATGGGCTTTTATATCCAGAGGATCACAAAAAACGACTGTTATACTTAAATCATCTTCAGATACCGGTAGTGCGTTATATTTTTTTAGCTGAGCAAGAGAGATTTTTTCTATAAGTCTATAATCCATATCTATGGAGTCTAAATCTAGAAAAAGAAGATTTTGTTTTTGGGCAAGCTTAAGAAGAACATCTTTTTCTTTAATATAGTCGTAGTTGTCGATTATAGAGAGATCATATTCACCGTTTTGTATCTTATCAACTATAAACCTGATAAGTCTGTCCATGGTCATAAATCCAGAGATTGTAATATCCCTAAGAATCAAGTTGGTGTCGAGACCCTTAGCTATAAGCCTGTCGACCTGACTCTTCATGATGGAGCCGTTAGCCAGTAAATCTGATGTTATTCTGTCCATAATGCCTCCTACCAGTAGATATGTTTTTTTATACTAATTGAATTTTGAAGCTCTTCAATAACCATCTTGTCTATTTTATCGTCTTTTAAAATATACAACTTATACTTTAACTGATTGTCGTTTTCATCTTCAAAAATATAAAACTCTTGTGGCTCTTTTTTTTCAAGTTTAGTGTAAAAATCAAAAATTTTTGACAAAATATAATCAGTTGTAGGCAGATTAAGTGACGATATATCATAATCATCAAGTAGAGCATGATATAGAAGCTTTTTTTGCATAAATATTATCGAAAAGTATGCCGCGTTTGCTCTTGACTCGGGAGAGAGTTTAAGTATGGTAATGGGCACGGATAATCTATCTATATAATCAATATTTAAACAAGCAAAAGCGTATAAAGAGATATACTCCTCATCTGCTGAATATTTTGCAAAGTTCTTAAAGCCGATACTACATGCATCTTTATACTCTTTGTTTTGAAAAAGCCCGAGCATCTCTTGTTTTGCATCAGCAAACAGACTTACTGCTATGAGCATGGTTAATAATAGTGCTTTCATTTGAATTTTCCTGATAAAATCTCATCTAGCAACTGCTTTGCTTGTGATGAACTAGAGTAATTAATGTATTTTTTAAGAGTCTCAACCGCCATCTCTTTTTTGCCAAGCTTAACAAGTGATTTTGAAAAAATAATCCAACTTGCTTCCATATCGTTATTTAACTCATTTGTTGCCAAAGCATAGTTATATGCCTGTTCATAATCTTCTAATTGATAGTATTTTTTTGCAACAAAAAGACTCAAAGCAGGATTGTGATTAATATTGAATCTTTTAATAACATGTTTAATGTCAACTTCCTCATCCCTTCTTTTTATGTCAATAGAGCCGGTTTTTTCTACTATAGCCATTGACTCTTTGACCTCCTCTACAGCCGGTAGCAAGATCTCTTCTTTTTTTTGAATAGGCTTTTTTATTTGTTGCTCTACAATGGCAGCCGTTTTATGAACTTTTTCTTTGTATATTGGTGCTTGCGACTCTATGCTTTTTATAAAGTTAAGAGATGGCGACAATAGAACTTTTTTCTGTATTGCTTCGGTTACCTCTTCAGTCTTGGGCACTTCTTTAACTATCTCTGGTATTGAAATCTCTTTTTGGAGAGTCTCATTTTTCTCTTGAGTTAGGTTGCTTGTACTGTTCTCTTCTCTTTGAGACTCTTCTTTTTGTGCAATTTGTTCACTTTTATTAAGTTCTGTATTTGAGCCTAAATCATATAGTAAGAAAAATAATATTGAGATAAGAACAATAGTAATACTTAGTAAAATTACTAGGTATGGAGCAAAAGATTTTAGTTTATATTTTTTGTGTTTATTTTCTAGTTCATGAATATTAAGCATTTATTAATCCTGTATGGATTGCAGCCATCTCTATTATTTTTGCTGAAATCTCATTTCTTTTTATTTTATTTGGAGTGTTTTGTGCATAATAGTGATATATATCAAAGAGTGTATAGATTAATTTATTTGTGTCTCTATAGTTTCCATCTGTTAATTTGTGGATGAGGTTTATAGATTTTGGAGTAAACATACTTGCGGTATCAATACAATTTGCTTTCATAAGTTTTTTTTGAATATATATTTTTAACTCTGAAGGGAGAGCATTTTCAAGTTTTATGCTCTCCCAAATTCTTGTCTGAAAGTGCTCTTTTGCAATAATGTCCTCTTTCTCTGTTTTATGAAGAGCGATGACAAATTTTACTTTCCTTGTATCTGAGAGAAGTCTGATTTTTTCCATCATAATTGTGGAGTATAATTGGGCTTCATCAAGCATAATAACAGGAACTATTGCCTCTACAAGCTCTCTGTTTTCTACTACTCTCATAAACTGCGTAAAGTTTAACTCACCGTCATACCTGATTTCATAGAGATCTTGCGCAAGTGTTTTATAAAATTCACTCTCATCTAGAATAGGTGTTTTGTAAAGGTAGGCTTTTTGTTCAGAAGCAATACTTTCATGAAGTTTTGATAAGAACATGCTCTTGCCGGTACCTGGCTTGCCATATAAAAGCACCATTTTAAATGGTTTTTTTATCGAGTCTTTTAAGACTTGGTAAATCGTGGAGATTCTCTCAAGCTGGATGTAATCTTTAGCATCAACTGTATCTAAAAAAACATCCCTTGAGTCTTCATAGATGCTAGGTTTCAATTTACCTCTCTTGGGTTATTTAATGGAGATAAGTTTGCTTTCTTAGCATTAAGTAAAACATTTTCTGAGAGTCCTTCATATCCTAGGTCTGATAATGATAGTTTTTTATCATCTTTGCGAACAATATGAGGCTCAATAACAATTACAAGCTCTTGAGTAATTTTTTGTCTATCTTCATATTTAAATAGATAGTTTATTATAGGGATATCTCCTAAAATAGGAACTTTGTTCATACGGACGTTATTGCTTGTATTAATTAGACCGCCTAAAATAATACGATTTCCATCCTTTACGGTTACAACAGAAGAGAGTTGACGTCTGCGAAGGTCCGGCGGCATAGTTCTGTCTGATGCATCAACAAGAGATATATCTGATGCTGTTTCTGAGAGGGAAGGGTTTATTTTTAGTGTTATCATATTCTCATCAGAGATTTCAGGTGTAATATCAAGTAAAACACCTGCAAAAACTGATTGAAGATCCTCACTCGTACTTTGAGTTCCGCTTGTAGTACCAGAGAGAGTCTCGGTACTTATGATTTTATAAAAATACTCTGTTCCGGCAGTAATTAGTGCCGCTTGATTGTTAAGTGTTAAAACTTTTGGATTTGATATAGAAGTTACGTCACCTTGAGTTTTAAGAAACTTTATTACCTCGTTTAAGTTCCCTTTTGCGGATAACTGAAATGCGTGGGCGTTATTAACAGCTTGTTCTCCCATTGTGTCAAATGTTGTAGTCCCTAAGATGCCGCCATCGTTGGTTAATTCAATTAGATTATTTTTGCTGATGTAATTAAAACCCAAATCAATATTTTGAAGTTTATAAAGCTGTGACCAGTCGACCCCAGTAGTTTTTCCGTCGCTTAAGGTTACGGAGAGAATCTGAACATCTATTAAAACTTGTAGCTGTACTTTGTCTTGTAATTTTGTAAGATACTCCTCTAGTCTTTGCATCTGCTTGATAGTAGAAGTAACTGTAATGATTCCTGCGTTTTTGTTAATGATTGGAGGTTGTGCAATGTAAACGTCTTGAGGTCTATTTAAAACAGATTGAAACTCTATATCAAGATTGTGCCAAAACTCTACTTCGTCCGAACTATTTATATTCATACCTGATTTACCTGCAGATCCACCGCCTTTATCCTCTGCATTGGCCGTATTGGTAGTGGTTCTTCTCATGGTAGAAGAAGTACCGGCACCTTCTGAGGAGAGAGTTATATTGGTTTTTGATTCACTCTTTCTTTGTGAGAGAATATAGTCAACATTAAACATTTTTGTCTGCAGATAGGAAATCTTTAAAATATTGTTTTCAAGAGTATATGAAAGATTATTTTCTTTTAATACAAGATTTAAGACTTCGTCTATGGTTAGATTATTTAAGTTTGTCTTATTTAATGAGTTATCTAAAAACTCTTGCGCATTCGGATCGGTCACAATAATACTAAATTCACACTCATCACTAAGCTGCTCTATAAAGTCTATTATTTTAGTGTTTTTCGTGGAACTGATGCTAAAGAGTTCATAGGAACAATCAGCTAATGCATTAACGGATAATAGAAGCGTTAAAAGAGTTGAGTAAATTGTTGTTTTTATAAGTTTCATGAATCTGCCCTACTTGTTTTTAAATTTTAAATTTTGATTTTTATTAACTGTTGATAAGGTAATCTCTTTGGTGCCATTTTTTAGAGTCACTGTTGTTTTGGTTATGTCTGTTAGCGTATATCCGTTAATCTTGTCACTTACCTTGTACCAATCTCCGTCAATCATAGCCGATGAGTTGATAATGGTACTTAGAGCAAAACTCTTTTTTACAGAAGTTTCCTCATCTGCTTTGGCAGTATCATCTGTTTTTGAAGGTGCTGCATTTTTTATGGTTGCAGGAGTCTGCTTAGAGCCTTTTTTTTCCTGAGGTCGGTTTTTTTCTAAAAAGATAAAGGGATCTGCAACTGTTGTTATTTTGATGCCTTTTCTTGGGGGCTTAATCGCTTCTATCTGCTCATCTACCCACTCTAATTCATCGGCATAAAGAGAGTTACTTAGAAAAATTGTAAGTAATATTATTAATGTTGTTTTCATTAGTAAGTAATCCCCCAAACTGAAAGATCAAGATTTGTATTTAGTGCATCTTGAGCTTTTATGTTAAAGTCATGCACATCGACAACTAGTTCACTCTGTTCTAGAGAGTTTATAAACTTTACTGTATCTAAATAAGCACCTTTAATTTCAAGTTTAATATCTAAAACATGACCAAAAGCAGACTCCTTATTTTTAGCGTAACTATTAGCAAAATTAACTATCTTGATATTATGCTTTTTAGCATTTATTGATATAGAGTTAAGGTACTCTCCCCATGCTCTTTCATCATAAATAAGTGAGGATATGGACTCTATTTTCTCTTTTATGTAGCTGTTTTTCTCTTTTTGAGTAATAAGCTCAGCCTCAAGTCCCTTAGTCTTTTGAGCAAGCATAGCTACTTTTGCTTCAGTATTGATTTTGAGATAAATTTTATCTGATTCAATTTTTGTCGTTATTTCCTGAACTTTTTTCTTAGTAGTTTCAAATTCATTCATGGATAAATCATAAAATGGATAAGCCATAAAGAAAAAAATAACAACAATCATAGCATATACCATATATGTATCTTTTTGAGATTTTTTCTTAAAAAAACTGTCAACTCTTTGTAGGGTTTCTTCTATTATTAATTTGAAATTCATAATAAGTTTACCTTTAGTTCACCAAAATATAATTTGGTTTCCTTCTCATAAGATATCTCTTCTATTGAGAAGTGAAACTTGTCTTTATAAACTTTGGTCAGGTACTTAATAAAATCAGTAATTTTTTTATCATTAGTAGATACCAGCCCGAGCTTGAGCTCTTTTATAAGGCTACTACTTTTTTCACTCTCTTGCGCTTGTGAGTACAGAGCAGACTCAAGTCTTACATTGTAGCTATTTAGATCTTTTGTTAAGTTATGCACAAGTTCAGCTTTCATGGGATAGTTTACTTTAACGTCATGAATTTTTATAAGAGTATTTTTCTTTTCGACATACTCTTGCTCCTCTTTTGCAAGAAGTGTTGAAACTTTTGTTTGGTCAGCTTCTCTGTTTTTTACGATAGCTTCCCTTGTGATTTTAATATTATGAACATTCTTATACTCATCTTCTAACAGCTTATATTGCAGCGACTGAGCATAGGTAAGAGTATAGTAAGTCACAGGATATATAAAAGCAAGTACAAGTGAAGCAACAGCAAGTAAGCTTGCGCGACCACTCTCTCTTTTTATAAATTTCGGAGGGCGGGGATATACGGTAAAGTTACACTCATATCTATCTTTCTCTAAAAGAGTAGTGTATATATACATGAGTGAATGAAGATGATCTACATGACTCTCCTTGCTCTTGAGTCCGTAGTCGAAATTGAAGCTGCTGCATTTAATACTAAGCTCAACTTCAGCCATTTCATCTAGTTTAATAAAAGATTTAAGTTGTGTATCTATATATAAGCACTCTATTTTATCAATATCCAGAGCTCTTTTCACATATGTTAAAATATCATTTATATTTGCAAATATCTCTTTATAAAGTTTGATAATATGTGTTTTATAAACACTCTCTGTAGTCTTGAGGTCTTCATTTGAGAGAAAGTTTATAAACTCTTCATACTCTATCATCTCTCCATAAATTTCGCAAAATCTCTCATGCATTTGTAAAAATGAGTAATTTATAGATTTTGTATATACAAAATTTCTCTCGTTATATATAGTGATAAATGTGTCATTTTCCTGAAAATAGACAAAACAGTGAACCCCGCTACTATTTATGATATCCCTAGAGTAAAGTGATTTTAATAGAAGAGCAGAGGGTATAATATAGTCTATATATTTTACCTTCTCTATTACATCTTTAAAAACATCATCAATTATTGCCGGATCAATAATAAAGATATGAAAATTTCTGTTATTTTCATCTAAAATATTAAAAGTCTCAATGTATTGTATTTGATATATGATAGCTTGATCAAGACCTAGTTCGTCATAAGCTTTATTGTAGATAGCATCATACAGATCCTCTTTGGGTATGTGTTTGCTAACTGCAATGTGACTATTTATGAAATTTTTTGTATTTAGATAGGAGATGACATACTGTTTTTTGGAGTATGCAGCGGAAGTAGTTTCATTTAAAAAGTTTGAAACTGCATTTACATAAGTACCTTTATAAGGATTTATTGAGAGTACGCTAGAGAAAGAGTGTTGTTCTTTTTTACTCATTTTTATGTTCCTGTATAAAATAAACTTTTGACATATGACAAAAGTCATCATTTTTATAAAATTCAACCCTATAAACTTTGTTATTCGTATCGATAGAAAATCTTTTGTCGAAATCTTTAAGCTCTATATTTATGCCGCTTTCGTCAATCAACCCTTCTGCCGTAAAACCAATTACGTTTACACGATAATCACTTTGTTTGATAATGTTAAAATTGGTATTTACAATAATATCTGAAGTTTTCTTTAAAGTTTCTTTTACTCCGTCAATAATAATGTCAAATTTATCTGTACATGTCTGATTTAGTTTGAAATATTGCGGATTTAGAGTCACAACCTTTTCGTTACCTATATATGCAACAAAGTTACGACCCTCCTTAGCGATGCTTCCCAGCGGATTAGAGAATGTAAATACATTACCCTCTGCCCTTACCGGGATAAAATTTAAAGATTTTTTTGAGTTACTTAAATTAATAGAAATATTGTCATTTATATTTAAATCACCGTGCATCTGAAGTATTGCTGCTATGTTTTTCTCATCCAAATCAAACTCTCTTGTAAAGCCTATCTCCATTATTTTCATAAATTCCTCTATTGCAAGGAGGTGATAAAAAACTTTTTGTGATAGAGATGGTAGATTTTTACTGCTCTCTATTGCAAAGGCGGGTTTATTGTGCGTAACTGCAAAAAATGTAAGAGAGTGTTGCATTGCTTCATCGTCAAATTTTGTGTTGGTATTTTTTACATCAAATGTATGATGGTCTTCTATCAATCTCTTATTTATTCTATTTTTTACATCAAACGCTATGGTGTTTAAGTTTCCAAAAGGTTGCGTCTGATTTAAATCACACTGATCAATAACACAAGTCTGCCCCCAAGCGTTGGGATTAAAGATATTCCCTTTGTCTGTTTTTCTATAAAAGCCATTGCCGTCGTGTAGGTTTAAGACTAAAGAGACATTTTTTTGTGTAATTATCTCCTTGATCTCTTCAACGATTTTTCTATCTTTATCGTCATTTTTTATCAAGGCGAATTTTCTATTCATATCTCCGTAAATGCCTCTATCATTTTTTTGGATACTATCTTTATTTAGATTAGGTACTATCCATAAGTTATTTGAATTTATTTTGTAATGGGTTGCTAGGATTGATGCAGAAAAATATCCACCCGGTTCATCGCCGTGAATGCCTCCGATAACAAGAAGGGTAGTGTTTGAATCGGCATTTTCTTTTTTAAGAAGTTGAACATTTGCATTTAAAAGAAGAGGGCATAGGCAGAGAGTAAAAAATAGTTTTGCTAGGTTGTGTTTCATTGCTGCTTCTTTTTATCTTTCAGTTAATATACGGATCTGATTATTTTTGTCAAGTTCTACAATTAATGTCTTATCTCCAGTGAATTTGAATGTGTCAGATTTATACAACTCTTTAAAGTTTATCTGATAAATATTTGATGTATTTGGATATGGAAAAATATTTATGTCATTAAATAAAATAGTCTTTTTTTCAACTTTTTTAAAAACTCTGATTTTATACTTTTTAAACTTATCTAAGTCCATCCCATCATTTCTTACAAACGAAGGTGAATAAAAGCTGAGATAGCCCTCTATATCGTCATAAATCCAACTATATCTCCATGAGTAGAGTTGGGCTAAGAGAGAAGAGAGCGTTTTTTTTGAGATATTTTGTTTTACTTTTGTTTCATCAATTATTAAAACAGTTTTTTCTATATCTATGGTTTTGTCCAAGCACTCTATGCTGGAGTTATTTATAGCAATACAACCTCTTGTAAACTCGTCTCTGTCTTGTGAGGGAAGTCCATGTATCCATATACCTGAACCATTTTTGCCTCTGTAAGAGTCATAAACATTTGGGTATGAGGTTACAAAGGCAAGAGGTCCGTAAAAGGGATCGAGCTTCGTATCTTTTGAGAGTTTTTGAGTTATTTGGTATATTCCTATTGGAGTTTTTAAATCTCCCTCTTTTGCTTTATCGCCCTTTAGCTTACCGGTAAAAGCATCATACTTTTTTTTGAAGCTAAAGCTTCTGTTTTGATCAAGTGAGTAGAGCTTCAAGGCGGACTCAGATTTATCACATGCAAGAACATTGTCATAAGATTCTATATAACCAAAAGTCGTATCTTTATCTTTTACTATTCTGCTCCAATACTCCTCTTTTGCCAACTCTTGATCCATCTCTTTTTCAATTTGGGTAATGCCGTTTATTCTATAACTAGTTAATATATCACTTGCATAGATATTTAAGCTAATAAATATAATCAGTAGTAACTTCATGAACTATAACCAACCTCTTTTAAATATGATTTATCTTTGCTCCACCCTTTTTTAACAACAACTTGTAAATCCAGATAGGCTTTTTTACCGCTAAGTGCTTCAATTTTCTCTCTTGAATATTTCCCGATTCGCTTTATAGACTCCCCACCTTTGCCAATGATGATTCCTTTTTGGGACTCTTTTTCTACAATAATAGTAGCAATAATTTTGTCTATATTTTTCTCTTCGTAAATTTTCTCAATCAAAACATCGGATTCATACGGAATCTCATCACTAACATTTTCAAACACGCCTTCTCTGATAAATCCGGCATAAATATCACGAACAAGTTCACTTGTTAAATCCTCGGGGTTAAAAAGAAACGGCGACTTCGGTAAAAGCTTCGATATAGTTTTAAGCAAATCCTCATGACCCACTTTTTTTGGCACCGCCATTGGGATAAGTGCTTCAAAATTATCTGAAAATTGGTTGTACTGTGCTATTTTTTTAAATAATTTTTCTTGAGAGACCTGATCTATTTTGCTTAGAACTATGAGGTGCTTTATTTTAGAGTTGTTTAGTTTTAAAAATTTTTCATAGTTTTCTACGTTGTCGGTAACAGGAGCTAGATAGACTATAAGGTCGCAGTCTCCCATAGCTTTTAGTGCCTCATCAAGCATAAACTGGTTTAAAACTTTCTCTCTCTCGTGCAGTCCGGGAGTGTCAACAAAAATAATTTGAGTGTTTTTATACATAACAATCGCATTTGATCTTTTTCTTGTTGCATTGGCTTTTTGACTGACCATCGCAATATTTTCGCCTAAGAGCGAGTTCATAAGTGTGCTTTTCCCGGCGTTTGGACGACCGATTAGCGCAACAAAACCTGCATTGGTTTCTTCAGTAAAACCTGCATTGGTTTCTTCAGTAAAAGCGTCATTTTTCATATTTTTTCCTATAATATATATCTTGAGAGGTCATCGTTTTCAACAATAATGTCTAACTTTTCATGTACTAATTTTTCAGTAACTATAAACTCTTTATACTCATCTGCATTAAAGCTTATATCTTCTAGCACCTTCTCTAGAACCGTGTGAAGTCTTCTAGCACCTATGTCTTCTGTGATTTCATTTGCACGATGTGCTAATTTTGCTATGGCTCTAATTGCCCCATCCTCAAAAACAAGCTTCATTCCCTCAGTACCTAGCAGTGCTTCATATTGATTAAGGAGTGAATTTTTAGTTTGAGTAAGAATCTTATAAAGAGTCTCCTCTGTTAAAGACTCAAGCTCTACTCTTAGTGGAAATCTTCCTTGAAGTTCGGGGATAAGGTCGCTTGGTTTACAAAGATGAAATGCGCCTGCTGCAATAAATAAAATATGATCGGTATTTATAACTCCATACTTTGTACTAACGCTGCTGCCCTCAACTATAGGAAGCAAATCTCGCTGAACTCCCTCTTTACTGGGGTCGTTTCTGCCTTGTGATTTTTCACTGATTGCTATCTTGTCTATCTCATCAAGAAAGATAATCCCGCCATCTTCTGCACGTTTCAGTGCTTCTGCGTTTATGTTTGTGGAGTCTAGAAGTTTTATACTTGCTTCACTTTTTAAGATAGATTTTGCATCCCTTACGCTGACCTCTTTTTTGTTATCTTCTTTGTTCATTTGGGAGAAAACTTTTGAGAAAGACTCTTGAACTTTTGCCATCTCAGGAGGAAGATTTGTGTCGTTAAACTCTATATGTATCTTTTCAATCTCAAGTTCTATAATTTTATCATCCATCTCTCCCGATATAACTCTGCTCTCCATCGCTTCTAAGAGTCTTTGGTAGTCATCTTTTTTACTTTCGCTTGCACCAAAAGGAAGAGGGGGAAGAAGTTTTTCAACTATTTTATTTATAACATAGTTCTCAATTTTTTCTCTGTTTTCTTCCTCTTTTTCGGCTTTTACAATTGAGATAGATGCCACAACCAAATCTCTAATCATAGACTCAACATCGCGTCCTACAAAACCGACTTCAGTATATTTGCTTGCTTCTACTTTGATAAAAGGAACTTTCATCATATTTGCTAAGCGCCTTGAAATCTCTGTCTTGCCGACACCGGTAGAACCTATCATGAGGATATTTTTTGGGGTAATATCTTTTTGAAGTTCAGCAGAGAGACGCATCCTTCTGTATCTGGTTCTAAGAGCTAGAGCGATTGTTTTTTTGGCATTGTGCTGCGAGATAACATATCTGTCTAGATACTCGACTATCTCTTTTGGCGTCAAATTCACTTCTTCTCCCCCTCTAGTATAAGAGTTTTTATATTATGGTTTGTGTAGATGCATAAATCAGCTGCAATACTGAGACTCTGGCGCACTAAATCTTCTTCATCCATCTGGGTGTGTTTTTTCAGAGCACGTGCAGCGGATATTGCAAAGTTTCCGCCACTTCCGATGGAAGCTATCTCTCCATCTTCGGGTTCAACAACATCACCGTTGCCAGTGAGTATAAAAATATGTTCGTTGTTTAAAACAATCATCATAGCTTCAAGACGGCGAAGCACTTTATCTTTTCTCCAAGCTTTTGAAAATGCTATTACTGATTTTAATAGATCGCCTTTTTTCGCCTCTAAAAAATCCTCAAACATATCAAAAAGGTTAAAAGCATCAGCTGTACTTCCTGCAAATCCGGCTAAGATTTTTCCGTTATAAAGTGTGCGGATTTTTGTTGCATTACCCTTTAAGACGCTGTTGCCAAAAGTAACTTGACCGTCACCGCCGATTACGGCTCTGTTTTTACCTCTGTAAGCGAGAATTGTAGTAGCATCAAACATTATTCGCCTACAATGTCCACATGTAGTGTTGCGTGGATTGAATGACCTAGTTTAAGATCTAAGTCATGTTCGCCGACTGTTTTAATAGCAACTTTGTCGGTAATATGTTTTTTGTCTATCTCAATGCTGTGCTGCTCTAGCAGAGCATGTGCTACCTCATCTTTTGTGATTGAGCCAAAAAGGTGACCGTTTTGTCCAACTTTTTTAGTGATAACTATCTCTAGCTTATCAAGTTTGGCAGCTAGCTCTTTTAAGTCTGCAATCTCTTTTTTTAAATTTTCCGCTGCTAATCTTTCATTCTCTTTATGTTCTTCTAAAATTTCGGTAGTTGCATGTTTTGCAAACCCTTTTTTGATTAAAAAGTTTTGACCGTAGCCATCTTTTACCTCTTTAACTTCACCTGCTTTGCCAAGTGTTTTAACATCTTTTATTAATAATACTTTCATTTTTTTCCTTTATCTCTCTATTTCGCCGCCATAAGAGACGATTCCGTAAGTTAGATTTCCTATTTTTGTATATCCCATATCGCCTAAAATTCTAGCACAATGAGCACTTCTGCTTCCGACATGACAGTATAGAATAATGTTTTCATTTTTGTTTAGTTTTGCATCTTCGAGTGCCGCAAAAAAACTGCTTGTAGGAACCAGCTTATCGGCTCCTTCTATGTGACCCATCTGCCACTCCATATGTTCGCGGACATCAACGAGTTTAAAATTTACCATGCCAAGTTCTCTTGCTTCAAGAAGAGATGTAAGTTCATCCCCGTCAAGCTCTTTTTCATTGAGCAGGATTTTTGCTTCTTCTTGAGTTAAACCGCGAGAGTGGGTGTGAACTGCCTCTTCCATTCCCATCTCTATTTTTTTATTTTGTGCATATTCTGGTGTACAGTAGATTCCGCAGTGACATACACCATCCTCAGGAATCTCTTTTTCGATTGCCGGCTTGCATGGGCAGATTCTATCTTCTACGCTCTTTGGCGTATCATTAATAACTTCAACCATAAAACATGGGCAAAAACGTTTGCCGTACATCATCTTGTTTCTAGCAAGACCCATCTGTACGCCCTCGTTAACCTCTTCTTGTGGATTGTAAACCCAGCCAAAGAGTTTATTTACTTTATCTGTAAATATAATGGTTTTTTCTAGTTCAGCTTGAAATTTAGATGAATTTATATCTATTTTTATTATACTCATTCTTTTCCCTTGAGATTAATTGTTATTTTTTTCTAGCTTTGCCTTCAATGATAAAACGAAGTGCATTTAGCTTGATGAATCCTGCCGCATCTTTTTGGTCATAAACGGCATCCTCTTCAAAGGTACAATATTCAGGGTTAAAGAGTGAAGATTCAGAGGCGCGTCCTACGACTGTTACGTTTGCTTTGTAAAGTTTTACCTTTACTGTTCCGTTTACATTCTCTTGAGTTTTATCAATTGCCGCTTGGAGCATTTCACGCTCAGGAGAAAACCAAAAACCGTTATAGATTAGTTTTGCATATTTAGGCATTAGCTCATCTTTTAAGTGTGCCTCTTCACGGTCAAGCGTGATAGATTCAATAGCACGGTGTGCTTTTAACATAATCGTTCCACCCGGAGTTTCATAACATCCGCGGCTCTTCATACCGACAAATCTGTTCTCTACG
>Ga0265293_10009820_pt1 | contig 13604 bp, 19 predicted proteins | sample Munlanlewell138R_FD_192505 | JGI IMG/M metagenome (GOLD analysis project Ga0265293, IMG submission 192505) | Leachate microbial communities from a municipal landfill in Southern Ontario, Canada - Leachate well 138R | ecosystem: Engineered > Solid waste > Landfill > Unclassified | place: Canada...
CGAGAGGACCGGCGCACTGAAGAATGCGGTGGTCTTCCTGAACCTTGCCGATGACCCGGCAACAGAGCGTATCGTCACCCCGCGTCTGGGACTCACCACCGCGGAGTACATGGCCTTCGAGCTGGGGATGCAGGTTCTCGTCATCATGACGGACATGACCAATTATTGCGAGGCGCTGCGTCAGGTGGGTGCGGCCAGGGAAGAAGTGCCCGGAAGGCGCGGTTACCCCGGCTACATGTACACCGATCTGGCACAGCTGTACGAGCGTGCGGGAAGGATAAAGGATAAGAAAGGGTCCATCACCCAGATCCCCATCCTCTCCATGCCCGGCGACGATATCACCCACCCGATCCCTGACCTGTCAGGATACATCACCGAGGGTCAGATCGTCATGTCCAGGGACCTGCACCGTGCAGGCATATACCCGCCGGTCAACGTTTCCTCGTCCCTCAGCAGGCTGATGGGCGGAGGAACCGGCGAGGGAAGGACCCGTGCGGACCACAAGGGAGTCTCTGACCAGTTGTATGCAGCATATGCAGAGGGCAAGGACCTCCGCGGGCTGGTCGCAATAGTAGGTAAGGAATCGCTCTCTGAGAAGGACAGGAAGCTCCTGGACTTCGCGGATCTGTTCGAGGATAAGATCGTCCGCCAGGGCGCAGACGAGGACCGTTCCATAGAGGATACCCTTTCCATAGCTTGGGACATACTCGGTGCCCTTGACATGGAACAGATCACAAGGATCGACCGCAAGTACATAGAGAAGTACCTGAAGAAGAAGGCGTGAGAGATATGCCAGCGCACGAGATCACCCCCACCCGCTCGGTCCTCCTGGACCTCAAGAGAAGGATCAAACTGTCCCAGAACGGGCACAAGATCATGAAGATGAAGAGGGACGGCCTCATCATCGAGTTCTTCGAGGTCATGGAGAAGGCCAAGGAGATGCGCGGTTCGGTAGTCTCCGACTACCAGAACGCCATGAACAAAATAGCCGTGGCAACGGCTGTCGAGGGAGAGATCGCGGTCAAGAGCGCGGCCTATGCCATCAAATCCGAGCCTCAGGTCGAAGTAGGCAGCAAGAGCATCATGGGGATGACCGTTCCCAGGGTGGAGGCCAAGATAACGCGCGGTAACATCCTGAGCAAGGGTTACGGCGTGATATCCACCTCTGCCTACATCGAGGAGGCCTCCGAGGCCTTCGAGAAGCTCCTGGTGACCCTCGTCCGCGCAGCGGAGATAGAGACCACCATGAAGAAGCTCCTGGATGAGATCGAGAAGACCAAGAGGAGGGTCAACGCCCTCGAGTTCAAGGTCATACCCGAGCTCCTCGAGGACAAGAGATTCGTGGAGTTCCGCTTGGAGGAGATGAGCAGGGAGGAGACGATCCGCCTTAAGCATCTCAAGGGCAAAGGGGAGAAAGCCTGAAGATGTGGCTTGAGGACTGGTTCCTGTCTTTGAGGGAGGATCCCGAGAGGCTAGCGAAGGTCTTCAAGACTATCTGGATAGTCTCCTACTCCGTGCTGATACTCGGGTTCTTCCTGATAATCTACGCACTGCTCTTCCTATGAAACCATTTAAGAAACACAATTTCACTATTTTCTGAAATCGCGCATATCCACCCTGCCGGTCCCGAGATGGACTATGGGCATTATCCCCGGGTCCGGGTTGAAGTTATGCATCTTCTGGTATTCGGTCTGGTCCTGCCAGGTCGATGCGTTGATCATCTTGACTCCTCTGTACTCCGAATAACCTGCGCCGTGGACGTGGCCGGTGACGAAAATGTCAGGGACGGTCCCGATGGCCAGGTAGTCCCTCTTCTCCGGCGCGAGGGCGTTCCTCTGCCCGTATATCGGGGACAGGTGGCGCATGACCAGCATCTCCTTCATCACGGCCAGGGGGTTCTCGTAGGTCAGCTTCTGCACCCCGGAGATCCAATCGTCGATGCTGCGGCCGTGATACGTGAGCACGGTACGCCCCTCTATGTTCATGTAGACCGGGTTCCCGGCCAGCAGGACATTGGAGTCGAATGAGCCGGTGAAAACGGAGCCCAGGGCCGGCTGCGGTTCGGCAAGTCGGCAGGCGTCGTGGTTGCCCGGCTGCACCACGATTTTGATGTGATCGGGTATCTCCTTCAGATGCTCAGCCAGGGCCTCGTACTGCTTGTATATCCCGGTTATGCTGAGCTCCTGCTCCTGTCCCGGGAAGATGCCTATGCCGTCGACCACGTCCCCCGGGAGGACTATGTAATTCAGCTCCTGCTCCTCGGAGTTCTGCTTGAGCCATTTGATCATCTTCTCCCAGGTCCTCTCCAGGAATGTGCAGCTTCCTATGTGGACGTCTGACAGGAATGCAACAGAGGATACGTTATCGTTGGCCGTCCAGGAGTTATTGGAAGGCACGTCGGGCCATACGATCTGGTCGGCGATTATGGTCTCTCTCTTCCGGCCCGGTTCCTTGTTGCCCGGCCTTCCGATGATCCCTATGACCTGATCGTTGACGTACACGTCGTTTATCGCGGGAGTTGTGTTCAGGATCAGGACCTTGCATCTCGTCCCCTGGTCGTCCTCAACGGCCAGGATCTTGTGGCCGTTCTTAGTATCCTTGACATCGCCCACCATGCCGATGACCCGGACCTCCCTGTCCATCCCCAGGGCCTTCTCTATGCTCATGGCGCTGCCGAAATCCCGGTGCCTCTCGATTATCTTCTTCAGGATCGAATAACGGCTCTGGAAGTATCTGACGAAGTCGTCGATGGTCCCCTCGCATGTCGAGTTCCCAGTGATATCCGAGTCCGGAACGATGCTGATATCACCGAGGCGTTTGTTGGGAGGCCTCACAGCTTTGAATGACTGGCTTATTGCTTTGTCGCCGGAAAGGAAGGCTTCTATGTCCGCTTTCGTCACGAATGCGGAGCTCTTGGAAACCGTGTCAAGCACGTTATTCAGGAAAGGCACGGGGTCAGAGGAGGAGAGCACCATCTCTAATGCGTCCGGGGACAGGAACATGTCCCTCCTCGCTGCTGCGCTCAGCACCTCTGGCCTCATGAGAGGAAAGAGAGGGGACAAGCCTATAAATGTTCACTGCCCACAGGTTCGATTGTAACAATTAAAGCCAGGTGGAGCCTATACCCGGCCGATGCCTTCGGTCAGGATAGTGAGCCGGGTGAATCCCAGCGAGGACCCGGAAAAGGTCAGTACGGCGATCCTCAACGTTTTCCCGGACGCCGTGATAGAGACGGAAGGGGGATATGCCAGAGGCGAGTCCCGCAGCCTCGATAATTTCGGGCTCATGATCCGTCGCCAGAAGATGCTTGACACGACCAGGGCCGTTCTTCTCAGAGGCATGTCGGGGGACCGTACGAGATTCCTGCTGAACAAGCAGGTGGCCTTCGCCGGCAAGATATCCTTCTGTGACAGAGGACAGATGCTCGGCCCCATAGAGGTCACGGTGACGGATGAGGGAATAGAGGCATTGATAGACAGGACCGCCCCGGGGACGGTCGACGGTGTGGAAGTGAGAGATTGATCGGAGTTTCATCAACAAGTTTCAGCGCGTACAGATTCGAAGATGTGTTGGAGGAGGTATCCAAGGAGTTCGAGCTCTGGGAGATCTTCTCGGAAGCGGAGCACTATGTGCAGAACATATCCGGCATGCTGGCGGTCATGGCGCCGTCCTATGACCTGAAGTACTCGGTGCATGCGCCCATATGCGATACCAACATAGCGTCCCTCAATGAGAGGATGAGAGAGGCCTCCGTGCTGGATCTGATATCCCTGGTCGAGAGCGCTCTGACCCTCAATGTATCCACCATAACGGTTCACCCCGGCGTCTATTCCCTTGTCGTCCCCGATCTGGAGGAGAAGTCCGTGGCCGCGGCCAAGAAGTCGCTAAGGACACTGGACAGGATAATGGCAGAGTACGGCATAAAAGTGGCCGTGGAGAATATGCCGAATCTCGATTTCATGCTGGGAAGGACCCCCCAGGAGCTGGCGGATCTGGTGGAAGGGACCGAGCTGGGGATATGCTTCGATATAGGCCACGCGAACACCGTGGGCGACATAGACGGTTTCATAGATCTCCTGGGCAGCAGGTTCGTCAACGTTCACCTGCATGACAATCGCGGCAAGATCGATGAGCACCTCGTCCTCGGAGAGGGCAACGTGGACTTCGGATCGGCCCTGAAGAAGCTGTCATCCTACAAAGGGAACTACGTCATAGAATCCAGGGACTTCCCGTCTGCGGTTGAGTCAAGGGACATACTGCGTCAGATGCTTTGATCCCCGGCGAACATATCCCTCAGGAATCTGGATGCCCGCAGCATGTAGGATATGAGGAAGTAAAGGCCCAGGATCATCACCGGGAATACGATCATGCTTATGCTGTTGATCTCCGACCCGGAGAGCCAGGTTCCGGCGGACATGAGATTCACGGTGAAGTGCAGCATTATTGATGCGTGCAGTCCGTACCTCGAGAAAAGGTAACCGCATCCCAGGCCGAAGGCGAAGGTGGGCAGGAACTTCCACAGGCCCCAGTTGGTAAGATGGCCGGCAGCGAACATGAAGGATGAGAACAGTATGAAGACCAGCACCGTCCTGTCTATCCCGAAACCTCCAAGTGCCAGCTTCCAGTTTCTGCCCTCTTTTCGAGTCAGGTAGGCGATCATCGAAACAGGCACCCCCAGCATCAGGAATCTGCAAAGGACCTCCTCCCAGACAGAGGCTTCCACAAGGGAGAAGAGCTGGGCCCAGGCAGGATAGCTGCCTATATCCAGAGATTCCAGCTCATAGCCCATCAGGATAACGATTAATACGACAGACATCTGGAAGGTCATAAGGGCCGCGAACAGCGTGGACACCCTGAAAAGCGCGGAGTCCTGGAACGGAAGATAATCCTTCTGGGTCATTGCCTTGTGAATGTTTTCCGGGACGTCCCTGAAAAGGAAGAAAGCTGATACGAAGCAGGCCGCCACCAGAAGCACGAAGTAAGTCTGAAGCGCGACCCCGCCTATCTCGAACAGATAGACGATCGTTGGCACGATTATGAATATGTAGGTGCTGGCACTTCTCAGTCCATTGAGGGTCTCCGGGAAAAGCACTGCTATGCCTATCAGTTCGTATGATATGATGTATGTGCAGATCAGGCACAGCAATGACCCAAGAACCAGACGCAGTGTGATGCGCCCTCTGAGGGCCTCTCCGCAGCCGGAGCAGAATCTGTCGCCCGCAGCGCGGTTCCAGTCACATCTGTCGCATGCCATATGACTCCATCAGTATCCTTGCTATATCATCAGCCGTCTCGATCTCAATGAATGCGGCGATCCTCTTCCTTCTGTCAAGGGCCTCGTAAAGCTTCCCTGCCATACGATCCGCCCTCTCATGAGCCAGAGCATTAAATCCCCTTATCCTCCTGAAGCTGTTCTCGAAGTCCTTAGCGAAAGCTTCCGGGGAGGACATATCCAGACCGCCTTTGGCGGCCGATCTTATGAGGCTGCGCTCCTTCAAGGTCTCCAGGAGGGAGATGTTCCGGCAGTATGCTTCCGTATATTCAGCATCGTCCATGTCCGCCGGTATCAGGGGTATGCCCTTCTCGGCGCAGAGATCCACAAGGGCGCAGTATACTGGCGAAGGGGACCCTATCTTCCCGAAGGATGAGAGAAAGTGACCGTAGACCGCATCCGCATCGCTGATCTCAGCTTCTCCAAGCTCTGATCTGGCACCTATGGCTGATATGTCCTCGGGCCCCAGGGACGCGGCGGCGGCATCATAGCCTCCGTCCAGAAGGATACCGACCTTCGGCGATTCGGAAACGAGCCCCTTGACCACAGGGACGATCTCGATGGTCCCCCTCTCCGAGCTCAGAGTCGGCATCACTCACCGCTCCGGTTCATCATCAGGTCGGTGAGCTGTCCTTTATCCTCCATATGATTCAGCTCCTTCTTGGTCACAACCACGGTGGATTTGATGTTCCCCGGGCTCCTCTCGTCGTCCACGACGATGATGGAGTGCTTCCCGAAGATGACCGAGATGTCGGATGCGAGGGCGGCCTTCTGCAGCATCTTGTCCGTCTCGCCTCCCAGGCCCGTCAGGATAACGGTTCTGTTGTCACGGGTTATGGCCTCGAAGGGGCTGCGTAATACGGGCGTTATGGAGAATCCCATTCCGAGCAGATGGTCCAGGACCGCGGATCCCGTCTTGTCGACTCCGGACAGCTCGTGCCTTCTCACCTTATCGCCTCTGAATTCGAAGGGGTCCACGGGGCGTATTATAGGTGCGTCCAGATACTCCTCTATCCTCATGGCGGCATCTATCATCGCGCCCATGCCGGACTCGTACATCTGTATGGTCCTGCGGGATACCCCCGCGACCTCGGCCAGGGTTCCGAGGCTTATGTCCCTGCTCTCCCTGATGTCCTTCAGCAAAGCGCTGTCCAATCTGACGTACAATCCTCCGGGGGCGGCCATCACGAAGGGGGACTCATCCCTAAGGACGTAATCGCTCAGGGTCTCGGCGGATATGATCGGTATATCGAAGCGCGAGTAAACGATACCCGGCTCCAGGACGCCTGCGCTGGATTTCTCCCCTATAACGAGGGGGGTGGCGCCCAGCATCTCGGCCAGTACCTTCATCTCCTCTCCGTTCTCACGGGAGAGGGCGTCCACGTTGCCGAGGACCTTGACTATGAGCATGATATCGCCCCTTCTTCCGACTATGTCGAAGCATACGCTGCGAAGCGCCATAGGCGGGGAAAGTCTGTATCCCGCTCTTCCCAGAATCGTGCGGGTCGCGTCAATAAGGTTGTCTCTGCTCACGGCAGAACTCTAACGTTCTGCACTTCTATAAATATTTAGGTGAGAGCAATAATGGCGGCCTGGAGAGACCCAGACCGCCTTTTGGGTTTCAGAACCTGTCGTCGTACTCGCCGGCCTTGACGGCGGCCTGGAAGTCCTTGGGCTTCTTGCCGTCGATTGTTACGCCGACGGACACAGCGGCACCGGCGACCTCGAGGACCTTCGCCTTCTCGGTGGCTCCCAGAAGGGAGTCCTCCTTCATCTTGGCCAGTTTCTTAGCCTGATCAAGGGTGAGGTTGCCGACGAAATCCTTGCTGTTGTTGCTGGACCCTTTGGCGAGGTTGAGCTCGCTCTTTATCAGAGCGGACATCGGGGGCGTTCCCACCTTGATCTCAAAGGACTTGTCATCCGCTATGATTATCTTCACGGGGACCTTCATACCTGCGAAGACCTTCGTTTTCTCGTTAATGGCCGCTATTACCTGGCCGGTGTTCACTCCCTTCGGGCCCAGAGCGGGCCCCAGCGGCGGGCCTGCGGTCGCTTTTCCACCGTCTACCAACGCCTCAACTGTATCTACCATTCTCATCTCTCCTTTTCAATAACTCTGACGCTGTCACCATTGACCGTGAGCGGTATGGGGACCATGGCTTCGATTAGCTCCACCCTGATCTCCTCCTTGCCCTGGTCGATGTACTGTACCCTGGCCTTCTCGCCTTTGAACGGACCGCTGATAAGCTCGACCAGATCCCCTTCCGCAATCCCCACGACGGTGGACAACGGGGTAAGGTAGTGGTCTATCTCGATCAGTCCGGTCTCACCTTCGATGAACGAGCGGGCCTTCCTTATGTCCCTGGCCTTCTCGCGCATACGGTCGGTGTTCATTCCCTCGACGAAGATGTATCCTCTCAGATTCGACGGGCTGAGCATGGCGTATATGTCCTTCTCGCCGATCAGCGCTTTGGCGCTGAGGCTGTCGACCACGCTCCTCTCCTGGTCTATCTGGGTCTTGAGGATCATTATGGATTGTACGGCCCTTGCGCCGAAGGTTATGCTGTTCTGGGCTCCTCCGCCGGAGGCAGTGACGGTGACGGAAACGAAATCCCCGTATCTGGCACCTTTCGGGCATATGACCTCAAGGTAGAACTCCTTAGGTTTGCCCGGAGGTATGTCCACCCTTGCCTCTTTCTTGCTGCGGTAGTTGTCCCATATGGGTCCCGCAGGCTCTCCGAACTCAACGTTCCAGTCCGGGGAATCGGAGCCCTCGGGCCCCGTGGAAATATCGAAAGTGAATAGGACGTCTATGGCGTCGGTGGAGACCTCGAAGGGCCATTTCACTGCCATTCCTGCGCCCAGGTCCTTGTTGTCATTGTTCCCGATTATCGAAAGCGACATTTTATCCCTCTTGCTCAGAAGTAACCCGGAAGATAGGTCATCAGCCACATTATGGCGAACCCTGCAGCGCCGATCACTATTATGCCGAGGCCCGTGATCATGAGGATCTTCCGGTACTCGTCAGAGGTGGGCGTACGGGCCATTTTCATTATCCTGCCGTACTTCCCCTTACCTATGCTGCGGAATTTGCTGTCTATCCGCTCCTGGTATCCGGAAATCTTGCTGCTGTCCATCTCCCTCATCTCCTGGCTTGCGTTACCGCATCCGTTCCGTCCCTTACCGTTACCACTGACATTAAGGGATGGAAACAACCCCATTACACAGCAACCTCGGTTTAAAGGTTTCGGTGTCTGCACGGGGTGTGCAAAGCAATTATATATTGAGTCCCGATTGGGCTTGACAGTTTAAAGCAGGTGGGCCGATGGAAGAAGTTCTGTGCAGCATCGAGATCATAAAAGAGAACAATGACTTTGTAGCAAAGATTCAGAGCGACCTCGGAGGCATACGCGAGTACAGGTCGGCATATTTCGAGGACGTGCTTGATCAGTTCGTCATAGACCTTCAGGAAGAATTCGAGTCCATCTGATCGGAGCTGATTCAATGGCAGCGGCATCGACAGAAAGCAAACTTAAACAGATATCAAACGAATTGGAGGCACGTCTGGCTAATGACAGCGGCGTGCCGAGGAACATAAGGAAAGGAGCGAATGATGCGGTGGCCCTCCTTATGGACAAGCAGAAAGAAACCGATCTCAAGGTATCCAGTGCGATAAGCATCCTGGCAGACCTTTCCAACGACTCCAACATCCCCATGGATTCCTGGAGCGTAATAATGCAGATTCTCTCAGAGCTCGAGATGGTTCTGAAATCCCTCAACTGATCCGCTGTTCCCGTGCACGGCCGTCATCAGGCACCGGAGGCCCGGGCTCAAACCGGCCTCCGACGCTCATTCTCAGCATTCCCATCTGCGATACGGCTGTGTGCTTCAGAGGACCCCGAGATGCTCAATCAGGATCGCGGCGCCCATCACGATGAGTATGACCCCTCCGGCAAGCTCGGCCTTTGACTTGTATCTCGCGCCGAAGCGGTTGCCGATCTTGACTCCCAAAGCGGAAAGCAAGAAGGTCGTGATGCCTATCAGGATCACCACCGGCACAATATCCACATCAAGGAATGAGAGTCCCACCCCCACGGCCAGGGCATCGATGCTGCTTGCGATGGCGAGAGGGAGCATCGTCTTAGCCGCGAAGGAGGCATTCAGATCCTCGATGCCGTTCCCGGACTCGCGGATCATGTTGATGCCGATCAGTACCAGGAGCGTGAAGGCTATCCAGTGATCGATGCTCTCCACGGTCTCCCTGAAGCCGGTTCCCAGCAAGAATCCGAGCAGCGGCATCAGGGCCTGAGCGCCGCCGAACCACAGTCCCGCGAGGAGAAGATGCTTCGTCTCCAGTTCTTTCACGGAGAGGCCTTTGCACATCGCGATGGCGAAAGCATCCATGGAGAGGCCGACAGCCAGTAGCAGCAGTTCAACGGGATTCATCTTCCGATCTCCTCTGGAAAGCATTCATCGGAATAGTCTTTGCGATGTGCACCGCGTGTTTTTCCGATGCTTGAGGTCCGAAATCGCGTCTGCCTCGGCACGCTGATGGTAATCACGGTACTCTCGTCCTCCCGCGGCCGCACCGCGGGTCACGGTCATCGTACCGCCCGCCGCTGAGGCGGGTACCGTCAGCTCACTCCCATTCTATTGTGCCGGGAGGCTTGTCCGTTATGTCGTAGACGACGCGGTTGATGTCCTCCATATCCGAGGTTATGCGCTTGGATATGGCGCTGAGCACGGATCCGGGGATGTCCGCATGGGTGGCGGTCATGCCGTCTGCGGATTCCACAGCCCTCACGACAACGGTCTTGCCGTATGCCCTTTCGTCACCGCGCACGCCCACCGATCTCACGGGGAGCAGGACGGCGAAGTACTGCCAGGGCAATTTCATCTTACCAGCCTTCGCAGCCTTCTTTATCTCGTCCTCCACGATGAAGCAGGCTTCGCGCACGGTCGCTATGTTCCCGGGGGTCACTTCCCCCAGGCACCTGACCGCAAGGGCGGGCCCCGGGAAGGGCTGTCTCTCCGACGATTTGACATTCAGCTTCCTGGCGACCTCTCTGACCTCCTCCTTGTAGAGGTCCTTCAGGGGCTCCACCAGCTCCATTCCGACGTCCTCCGGAAGACCTCCCACGTTGTGGTGGGACTTTATCGTCTTCTTGCCGTTGCCGCCGGATTCTATGCAGTCGGGGGCGATGGTCCCCTGCACCAGGTACCCGGCGCCGAAACCCTTCGCCTCCTTCTCGAAAACACGTATGAACTTCTCCCCGATGGCCTTTCTCTTGGCCTCCGGGTCGGTTATGCCCTTCAGAGCTGCGAAGAACTCCTTCTGGGCATCGATGATCTTGAAGTTTATGCCGATCTCCGTCAGCATATCCCTGACCTCTTCAGGCTCATCCTTCCTCATCAGACCCGTGTTAACGAATATGGCCAGCAGATTCTTGCCAAGTGCCTTGCTCGCAAGAGCCGCGCAAACCATACTGTCCACTCCCCCGGAGACGGCAATAATTGCCTTCCCGTCGCCCACTTGGTCCTCCACTGCCTTTATTTTCTCGTTTATGAACGGTTCTGCCTTAAACATCCTTCTCTACCTCCGCAGAGTCCTTCCTGACCTTCTCCGCCATCTCCTCGCGGTATTCGGCCAGCTTCTTCCTGATATCCTTGTTGCCGACTGCGATTATCTGAGCAGCAAGCAGACCCGCGTTGTCCCCGCGGTCCAGTCCTACGGATGCGACAGGTATGCCGGGAGGCATCTGCACCACCGAGAGCAGGGCATCGAGGTTCATCTTCCCGCTGACCGGGACGCCTATCACGGGCGCCGAGGTAAGTGAAGCCACCACGCCGGGAAGCGCGGCGCTCATGCCTGCTATGGCGATGAACACGTCGGCTCCCGAGCTCCTGACGAGCTCGGCGACCCTGTCCGGGGTCCTGTGGGCTGATGCTACGGCAACTGAATAATCCAGGCCGAATCTCTTCAGAACGTCCGCAGCCTTCTCAGCGACCGGGAGGTCGCTCTTGCTGCCCATCAGAATCAAGACTTGGGTCACATCGGAAAAACACACGACATAGGATATAAACCCTACCACTCGTCCGCATTATCTACAAAAAATATGGTATATGCGCTGCACATATGGGAAAGTTAAATAACACCTACCTTATTCCACGTATGATGGCTCGGCCGTCCCGAAGGGATATGGCCGATGTTAGAAAAAGGAGAATAGAAAATGGATTGGATGTCATTCTTGACAGTCGTCGTCTTCGTTTTCGCGCTGGTTATGCTCCTCGCGGGTGTATTCACGGCCTACTTCGGCAGCGGGAAAAGCAGAGTCGTGGGATTCGTCCTCCTCGCCACAGGTCTTATCGTTGGCGTGGTATGGGCATACTTGGTGGGATACAGTGACATTGCGCTCTTCGCCGATGTGGCAGCATGGGACGCAATTTACGAGGCAGCGGTCAACATAATCGCCGCTGCGATCGGTGCACTTGTCGCCGTCGGGATATTCCTCGTCGCTGTGATGAAGAGCTAAACGGGAGCTCGCCTCCCTTACCAAAACCTATTCCAGATTCTCTTCTTACGACCTCTGGCCATGGGAAGCCTCTTCTGACTCAATATATTAATATCAACGTAGGGTTTAAATATAAGTTCCTGTTTGACCTATTCAGCGGATAGATAAACCTATCTGTTGCGGAGGATGGACATGGAATTTTTGGGTGTTGTCGCGGAATCTGATCCTAAAAAGATTGTCGTCCGCGGCGGGTCCCTGCCGGAGACGGGGGATTCGGTGTTCGATTCTCGCAAGAGGAAGGTAGGTATCGTCAGAAGGGTCTTCGGTCCGGTGGACTCCCCGTACGTCTCCGTGACGTTACATGGGGAGCATGAGACCCCGGTCGGAGTTGAGATGTACTATTCAAAGGAGACCAAACATGGCAAAGGTAAGAGAAGGAGCTGAAGAGATAGAGGTGTGCTCCGAGTGCGGAAGCAAGCACCTCGTAAGGGATTACGAGAGAGGAGAACTTCTTTGCGAGGACTGCGGACTCGTGCTCGACGACCAGCTCATAGACCAGGGTCCCGAATGGAGGGCCTTCGATGTGGAGCAGGGCGAGAAGAGGGCCCGTACCGGCGCTCCGATGACCTACACCATCCACGACAAAGGTCTCTCGACCGAGATATCGTGGAAGAACAAGGACAGCTACGGCAAGAGCATACCCACCAGGAACAGGGCTCAGCTGTACAGGCTCAGGAAGTGGCAGAGAAGGATCCGTGTCTCGAATGCCACCGAGAGGAACCTGGCATTCGCATTATCGGAGCTGGACAGGATGGCGTCGTCCATGGGCCTGCCCAGGAATGTCAGGGAGACCGCCGCGATGATCTACCGCAAAGCGGTCAACAAGAATCTGATAAGAGGAAGATCTATCGAAGGCGTCGTGGCCGCATCCCTGTACGCAGCGTGCAGGCAGTGCGGTGTGCCCAGGACCCTGGACGAGGTCGCCGGCTCCAGCCGCGTAGGCAGGAAGGAGATCGGGCGCACCTACAGGTTCATGACCAGGGAGCTCAAGCTGAAGCTCCTGCCCACCAAGCCCCAGGACTACGTGCAGAGATTCTGCTCCGAGCTCAAGCTCAGCGGAGAGGTCCAGACGAAGGCGGCAGAGATCCTGAAGGACGCATCCGACAAGGAGCTCACATCCGGCCGCGGGCCCACGGGCGTTGCGGCGGCGGCCATCTACATCTCCTCGATCCTGTGCAACGAGCGCAGGACCCAGAGGGAAGTGGCCGATGTGGCGGGAGTGACCGAGGTCACCATAAGGAACCGTTACAAGGAGCTCACCGAGAAGCTCGGCATCGAGATCCAGCTGTGAGCCGGTGGCTCACAGCCTAAACCACTTAAAAACAACATATTCTATTTTGTCGGTGACGCAGCAGAAGACCATCTCCTTCTTAACGCCCCCGGCTATCCTCACGGCTCTGGACACTTCAGGCCAGGCCATGGGCGAATCCCCGGATATCGCATGTGCCAGATATCTCGCGTGCCGTTCGTCCGGAGATTTCTCGTACATCCTGAAATGTGTTCCGTACTTGAACCCGGTCTTGACGATCAGGCCCTTCTCCCTCAGGTCCTCGTAAGCTCTCAGTCTGAGGTAGAACTCATCCTGGGTCTTTTCACCGTGCTCTATGAGGGCGCTCAGGGATATCGGTTCCCCGGCAGCATCCCGCACGGCGAGGCCCCCCTTCCTCATGAGATAGCAGCTCTCTATCAGGGAGAGCTGCAGCATGTTCTGTATGTCCTTGCCGAAGAACCCGAATCCCTTCAGCCTGTCCGCGTCCTCC
>Ga0265293_10009821_pt1 | contig 13602 bp, 8 predicted proteins | sample Munlanlewell138R_FD_192505 | JGI IMG/M metagenome (GOLD analysis project Ga0265293, IMG submission 192505) | Leachate microbial communities from a municipal landfill in Southern Ontario, Canada - Leachate well 138R | ecosystem: Engineered > Solid waste > Landfill > Unclassified | place: Canada...
TTCAGCCAACGTCGGCGAGGCCCCATCCACCTACCATTTGATCTTGCCCGAAGCCTGGCTAACCAAACCAGACAAGACAGAACGAATTGAGTTTTCGCAAGCGAAAATGCACGAATACCTCGATAACGGAATGTTTGAGCCTCACGAAGGCTTTGTTCTGGTTGAAAGAACAGTTGGCGATGCTATCCAGACCGGATTGGTTGTCGCTTTGGATCTGGAAGCATACGATTTTAACAAAGCCGCCAAATCATTGATTCGCGCAACCGAAGGCACGATCCTGGATCGGCTCCCCCCGAGGATGCAAGTACGGAGGGGCGCGGCTCTGGAGGTACCCCACATTCTTGTTCTTTATGATGACCCCGAATTTTCCGTTCTCAAGCCAATACTTGGCCAAAAAGCGACCCTTCCACTTGCTTACGATTTCGATTTGATGGAAGGAAGTGGTCACATCACCGGTCATTTCATTGAAGATAAGTCCACCTTGAATGCAATTATTGACCGAATCGCCGGTCTGCTCGACAGCGAAAAATACCAGCAGCGCTATGGCAGCGTCGACCAGACTCATCCCCTGCTTTATGCTGTTGGCGATGGAAACCACTCGCTTGCCACGGCTAAAAGCATTTGGGAAGAAATGAAACCAGAAGTGGGCATGGACCATTCTGCCCGCTACGCATTGGTTGAACTGGTCAACCTGCATGATCCTTCACTTAATTTTGAACCTATCCACCGTGTCATGTTTAACGTTGGCGAGGGATTTGGCTACCTGGTTACCAAACACTTCGAACCCAATTATCAGGTGAACACCTGCAAAAATTTCGCTGCAATGAAAGAGGCGGTTTTGAGTGCTAAAGTGGGCACGCAGCGCTTTGGTATGATCACCGAGGCTGCTTATCGGGTGGTCGAGTTGACCGCTCCCAAACAAAACCTTACCGTGGCAAGCCTGCAGGATTTCCTGGACGCTTATCTGAAAAGGAACAAGGATGCTGAGATTGATTACGTCCATGGCGATGACGTCCTGGACAAATTAAGCCAGCAGCCGGGCACCATGGGTTTCTATCTTCCGCCAATCACCAAAGACAACTTCTTTAAATCGGTGATCCTGGACGGCTCGTTGCCGAGAAAAACCTTCTCGATGGGACACGCCAAGGACAAACGTTTTTACCTTGAAGCCCGTCGCATCATTTAGGCGATGTTTCTCTTGACGTATCGAACAATTGTGCTATATTTGATTCAAAGAAACTAATTAGTGGAGTAACAATGGCAACCAAGAAAAAGACCACCACCAAGCTCGACGCTACCACCGCAAACCTGGACGAAGCAAAAAAGGCTGTACTTGATCGCGCTTTACACGATATTATAAAAAAATACGGAGAGGGCTCAATTATGCGCCTGGGCGAAGCAACCCACATGCAGGTCGCTTCGATCCCCACTGGATCACTCTCGCTGGATATGGCACTGGGAGTTGGCGGGATTCCAAAAGCCCGCATCACCGAAATTTACGGTCCCGAATCCTCTGGCAAGACCACAATTTGTCAACACATTGTGGCTGAATGCCAGGCAATGGGCGGCACCGCTGCCTTTATTGACATGGAGCACGCCCTCGACCCTACCTACGCGGCCCGCTGTGGTGTCAAAGTCGATGAACTGCTCATTTCTCAGCCTGATACTGGTGAACAGGCGCTCGAAATCGCCGAAACCCTGGTTCGCTCCGGCGCGGTCGATTTGGTCGTGGTGGACTCTGTCGCTGCTCTGGTTCCCCGCTCAGAAATCGAAGGTGATATGGGCGACGCAACCATGGGCGTCCAGGCACGTTTGATGTCCCAGGCTATGCGTAAACTCTCTGGCGCAATCAGCCAGACCAAAACCGCGGTTATATTCACTAACCAGCTGCGTCAGAAGATCGGCGTTATGTTTGGCAACCCTGAGACAACCACGGGCGGGAACGCGCTTAAATTCTATGCCTCGGTTCGCCTCGATGTCCGCCGGGTACAGTCGATCAAGGTTGGCGCGGAGATCGTTGGCAACCGGGTTCGCGTACGCGTGGTCAAAAACAAAGTCTCTGCCCCATTCCGCACGGCTGAATTCGACATCATGTACAACGAAGGTATTTCAAAGTCTGGTGACATTCTGGATCTGGCCACCACTCTCGAAGTGATCGATAAACGCGGTTCTTTCTACTCTTACCAGGAACAGCGTCTTGGGCAAGGGCGTGAAGCTTCCAAGAACTTCCTCAGCCAAAACCTGGAAACCCGTCAGGAGATTGAAGACACCATCCGAAGTCTGGCAGAATCCGAACAGCTTGTTCAGGGATTCGACCCCAGCGAAGACGATGACAATACCGCAGACGAAGAATAGAAACTTTAACATCAATAAGCCAGCAAATGCTGGCTTATTTTTTTTAATTCTCAGGGTCATTGCTGATCAAAGGCTGACAAAATCCACCGCTATGATTCTTACCGAGCATAATTCTTGCCACTCAGTTCAAATTGACTGTTGTCTGGCAATGCGCAACATCGTCTAAAGGTGTGACATTCAGGGTCTACTGACTCCACTCCATCGTCTTTGTATTAAAGATGTAGCCATTACAATAATTCGCTAAGGACCCTCTGTTCACCTATAATACTGAAAATTTAATTGTTATCAATAAGAATAAGAGGTTGTACATGAACACCAAGCGATTCACTATTCTCCATTCCAATGATATGCATGGCGATTTTTTGGCAGAAGTAGATTCAGGCAAGGGCGAACTGATCGGTGGGCTTTCCTTGCTTAGCGGGTACATCAATCAGGTCCGCGGCGAAGAAAAGAACGTCATTTACACTATCTCGGGTGACATGCTCCAGGGTTCGGTCATCGATTCAGAATACAAGGGCATTAGCACAATTGAGATTATGAACTATCTCGCCCCTGATGTTGTCACTTTGGGCAATCACGAGCTCGATTATGGCCTGCCCCACCTGCTTTTCCTTGAAAAGATGGCCAACTTTCCCATTGTCAACGCCAACCTTTATATTAAAAAATATAATAAGCGTCTGATGTCGCCTTACCTTATCCTGAACGTGGACGGGTTTGACATCCTATTTATCGGTATTTTGACCGAAACTGTTCTCGATTCACTCAAACTGGACGACCAAATAGGCACATTCATCTCGCTCGAAGATGCCGCAACTGAAATTGGCATTATTTGCGATGCCTATAAAAACGATGATATTGATCTGACCGTTCTCCTCACCCACATTGGACTGGACTCTGATAAGGAGCTGGCCGCAATTCTCAAACCAGAATGGGGTGTAGACTTGATTTTGGGAGCGCACTCGCACAGTTACATGGACCAGCCAGAAATCGTCAATGACATCCTGATTGCACAGGCTGCTGTTGGCACTAACCAAATTGGTCGTTTCGACTTGCTGGTGGATGACGATACCAACTCGATCGTGGACTGGGAGTGGCAGCTTGTGCCAATCACCAGTGGAGCCATCCAACCTGATGAGGAGCTTCACAAATTCATTGACTCATACAAATCGGTCGTAGATGCAAAATACAACACGCTGCTTTGTCGCATGTCAAAAACCCTCACTCATCCATCGCGAGAAGTTGAGACAGAACTCGGCAATTTATTTTCAGACATCTTCGCCGACAATGCAAATTTGGATGTTGCTTTTATTGGCAGCGGTTCGATTCGCTTGAATGAGTTAGGCCCGGTCGTGACGCTAAAAGACCTCAAGCAGGTTTTCCCTTACGATGACAACTTTTCCCGCTACACAATTGACGGCGCCCAACTGCGCGGCATCTTTAGCCACATTATGCGCAATAGCAATCGTAATGGCGAAGGTGAATGCTACCAGGTAAACGATGGAGTCAATGCTGTTTATGACGAGAATCTTGACAGATTAGTCAGCCTGGAAATTAAAGGGAAGCCTGTTGAACCTGACCAAACCTACCAGATTGGATTGCAATATTACCATTACAGTAATTGTGAAAAAAATCTGGGAATCACAGCCGAAGAGCTTTCAATTCATGCCAAACCCAGAGTTGTAGCCACCTCAATGGCAGCTGTAGTCGAAGAATACTTGCGTGGACATCAGGCAATCAATCGTAGCGTAGAAGGCCGGCTGGTCTACAACTGATTTTTTATCCTGAAAATCAGATTGCACCTCTGCTCTTGAACGGAGACGAAATAGTTCAACCTCACGTTCAAAAATTAAAATAAATAAAACCCCTCTTTAGTAAAAACAGAGGGGTTATTTGTTAAAATTATCAAACAACACAGGTTTATGTGCCTTCTTCCCAGGAACCCAAATACTTAACCTGCTCATCGGTGAGGACGTCAATTTCAATACCCATTGAAATTAGTTTCAATCGTGCAATTTCGCGGTCGATTTCTTCCGGAACGTTGTAAACCTTGTTTTCAAGATTGTCCCTATTTTTCAGGAAGAATTCAGCGCTCAGTGCCTGGTTGGCAAAGCTCATATCCATCACTGAGGCGGGATGCCCTTCGGCGGCAACGAGATTAATCAAACGACCTTCGCCAAGGATATTAATCGTGCGTCCATCGGCCAAGTCATAAGATTCCACAAAAGGACGAACCAGCCGTTTGCCAACCGACATTTCTGCCAGTGAAGGGATGTTGATCTCAACATTGAAATGGCCTGAATTACCTACCAAAGCGCCATCCTTCATTGCTTCGAAGTGATGTTTGTCGATCACATTCAAGTCGCCCGTTACTGTGATGAAAATATCACCGATTGGCGCGGCTTCCATCATGGGCATAACTCTGAATCCGTCCATGATTGCTTCCAGGGCAACCAGCGGGTCGATCTCGGTGATGATCACATTGGCACCCATCCCCCGCGCACGCATTGCCAGACCGCGTCCACACCAGCCGTACCCGGCAATAACAAAGGTTTTTCCGGCTAAGAGTACGTTTGTCGCCCGGATGATACCGTCAATGGTTGACTGACCGGTTCCATAGCGATTGTCAAAAAAGTGTTTTGTCATGGCATCGTTAACTGCCATCATGGGAAATCCCAAGACCTTATCGGCAGCCATCGCCCGCAGACGAACAACGCCTGTGGTGGTCTCCTCTGTTCCGCCAATAATATCTCCGATCAGCTCACGACGTTCTTTGTGGATTGTCCCTACCAGGTCAGCGCCATCATCCATGACAATATTGGGTTTGTGATCGAGCGCGGCACGAAGGTTTTGATAATAAGTCTGATCGTCTTCACCCTTGATAGCGAAAACCGGGATCTCATACTGAGCAACAAGAGCGGCCGCAACGTCATCCTGGGTTGAAAGCGGGTTGGAAGCGGTCAAAACGATGTCCGCTCCACCGGCCTGCATGGTTCTCATCAGGTTGGCCGTCTCAGTTGTTACATGCATACAACATGACATTCGTATACCTTCAAAAGGACGTTCTTTTTTGAAACGTTCTTCTAAAATAGCTAAAACTGGCATCTCTTGTGAAGCCCAGTCCATTCGCCGGCGGCCACCTTCGGCCAGGTTCAGATCTTTAATATTGTAGTTTTTCATTCATTACTCCGATTTATTTTATTTCTCTATTTTATCCAGTTCACCCTGATCATCAAAGTGTTTTCTGTATTCATTAACAAATTCATCCCAGGTGAAATGATGCACTTGGGTGCCATCTTCCTGGATGCAGGCTGCGGCAGTAATCGTGCCCATCTCTGCACAAGTCTTCAAGCTCAATCCCGCAAGATAACCTCGTAAGAACCCACCCCTAAAAGCATCTCCCACACCGGTGGGGTCAACAATGTTCAATCCCTGTAACGCTGGAACATAGATATCGCCTCCGGTCGAATGTACCCGGGCACCATTTTCGCCCAATGTAATCACACTGAAGACGGGTTTGGCCAGTAATTCTGCTTCTGTGTAACCGGTGTGCTTCTGCATCAGTTCGAACTCGTATTCGTTTACAAATAAACCGTGCGCACAATCCAGACCTCTGCGTAACAGATCTGCATCCAGGCTGATCACTTGCTGACCTGGGTCAAACAGTGTTTTCAAACATAATTCCAGCGATTCTTCAATGTAGCGTGCCATTGCAGCCGGGTCGGTGGGCGAAATCATGACGAAATCGTCACACTCATAAGGAGCTTCCTTGAGCGACAGGTTGGCAGAATCCGCCATCGCCCCAGTGTAGAAACTGGCAATCTGGGCATTATGTTGATCGGTGGTTGCGAAGAAAGAAGCGGTGAATTTATCCGGGATGATCCTGACACTGCTGGTATCCACACCTACTGCTTCCAAACGCTTCCCATATTCTGGGAAATCTTGTCCTGCCGTAGAAAAAAGGCAAGCTTCTCCACCCAGCATTGCCAGGGTGTACGCAATATTTGCGCCAACTCCACCATCCCGACGAGAAAGTTCGGGCACGAGAAAAGATAAACTGACCTTATCCAGATGTTCTGGCAGTAAGTGGTCGCTGAAAAGACCTGGAAATTTCATCAGATAGTCTATTGCTATCGAACCAGTCAAAATCACCTTCATAGCCAAAACTCCTTCATACTCACAAAAAGACGCCAGACTTGGCGCCGTGAACTTGCACCAGTTTATCACTCAATGTGACGGGTGTCAAAAAAACAAGCTCTACCTGATGTGCTTTTAATCAATAAACTTCGTAAATATTATGCGACAAAGGCTTGGTCCTTAAACGATTATCGAGTTCCCAAAAAAGCAAGATTTTGTTATGTGGTACTATATAAAAATACATTGGACACAACGAACAGCAGCACATTTGGAGGAAACCATGAAAAATGTTAGATTTTCCAAACTTGTACTGTGCGTTGCCATGTTGGCAATTTTCCTTTCAGGAATTAGCACACCGACCCTCACCCCCACTTTTGCCCAATCCGCTGAAGATTTTTCAGACACCACTGATCTTCCCGCTGAGTTCCAATCTCTAATGGACGGGGAAGTCATTGAAACATTGGATGCAATGCTACCAGTTCTGCATGCCCTGGAAGATTTGAATTTGAAATTCAATCGCCAGCCTGGTTGGCATCACTCCTTAACAATATATTACAACGCGTTTCAAGGTGACCACACCGGAAAACGAACCGAAGGTCTGTTTCCCAATTGGCAAACTGAAGACCACTGGGTTGGCGTGAAAGGGCCTGATGGGGAGCTGGGCTTGGGCTCCTATACCGTTATCGCCAATCAAGCAGGCGAACGAGTTCAGGTTGTTGCTAACGATGCTTCAGGTCGGGGTGGCAACCTTACCTTGACAGAAAGAGATTTAGAAAATGCTTTCGGAAGTCAGGCTGCGGAAGACCCGCAAGCCTTCTTAGCCAGCATACCAATGAAGATGGGAAGCCAGCTTACAGGATATATCGCCCAAATCATCTCATCTGAAGAGAGTCTTGAAAGCATAAAAGCTTGGGTTGAAATTGAAAATGAGCTTCCTGTCCTAAAAATAATGAGGACAATTCGATACGATGAACCGTTGGATTTTGATGAATATCCTCAGCCATATATTGGCTTCAATTTCCTTGACAGCCTTTCTCTTGAAAACGGAAGTTTCCTCTATAGAAAGAGTGATATGGTCTATGAATCCGGTGATTCTGTTATCTTCTTTATACAGATTTCAGAAACGGTCGAAACCATAGACAACATGCCTCAGGATGTTCACGATCAACACCTTACTGACGTTGAATGTGTGGAAGCTTTGCGATTAGAAAAGCTGGAAGCTCCGGTTCAACCAAACGCCAGCCTCGGTGTTTATTACAACTATGTTGGACAGTCAGCAGCTTATGCTAGCTCCACCAATTCGGTTGCCAACGACACACAAATGTTTTGTGATGGAATTAGTCAGATAGTGCCTCCTATAGTGATCAATACACTTGGTGGAACATGGATGGGTTGTACCCAAAAGTGCCGTGATGCATATGGACAAGACACCACAATGTATACTCGGACAGTGCCTGGCTGGGCGAACACCCTTGCTTATTACAACAAGTCTGTCCCCAATAATTGGAGACCTTGTCCTTCGGGCAGCACTAGTATCCAGGTAACACAGACAACTCACGATTTCTTTAATCCTGGATCTTCTCAGTGGAGACCCTACACTGATTACTTCGGCTATTAGAGCTAAACATTTTTGCACTGTCCGGTCCTTTGTACACAATTGAAGGGGAGGAAAGCCTCCCCTTCAACTCTAAGGAGATCGTATGAGAAAAATTAAAGCATTCCTAATTTTATTAATTGTGATCATGGTTCTTAGTGCATGCCAAAATGAAATGCCAGAAACTGCTTCAGGTATTAATTCTGCCAGCCCAACCTACATCTTAGGTGAACCACGCGAAACCTCGGAGCCTGCGACAATCCAAGCCGAAATTGATTTGCGGGCGGCAATGGCAAAAATGAATAGTTTAAAGTCACTCAACATTGATTTTCTGACAACCTCCGGCTGGTTGCACAATGTTACAAAGATAATAGATGTCTACCACCAATATTATCTTGATAACCCAAACGATCCGTCTGTTGATGTCGATGGTGAATTCTATACAAACGCTGTTTATTCTCCTCCATCTCAGATAAAAGAATCCTGGATCGAATTGGATGGGCATGGGTATGTTACTGGAAATAGAATCTCACTCGTTTATGATCGTGACCTCACACCGCTTTCTGCATTTGGAGAGAATTTCGATGAGACAACTGTTTCAATTGAAGCGATCATAAACCCTGATAGAAGCATCAAAGAACTAATTTTAGACTCTGACCAGACCTTTCAATCAGCCGACCGCTCAGTGGCACGTCTGGATGATTGCTACAGAAAAGTTGCTGACCACTTTAAGGAATATGGACTATTCAAGGTTGACCACGAAGAAATTATATTGGAAGGACAAAATATCCTTCGGATTCGGGTCGAAAATCGAACTGCCATGACACTGGATCTTAGCTATTTTCCGGAGCCCATCATCGGCTTTGTTCATACCTATGAATTCAGTGAAGACACCGGTCATTGCAGCTTGTATTTACAAGAAGCTGTCGCAGAGTCTGGAGCGTATTTCCTTGCTTATGAAGAAAGATTGTCGGAGTATGACGTTTTTCAAGCATTGCCTTCGGAAATGGAAGAGTTTTATTTCGAATTGATTAACGCCAGTCAAGGAAAAAAGCAGTAAAACTGGCTGTTTCGAAACCATTATAATAGCCCTATGCGTAAAAAAGGTTCTCTAATTCGCTGGGCTGCGCTTGGTCTAATCGTTATGGCAAGCTTTTTGACGATTCTTCAACTTACCCGATATGCTCAAATACGAGCAACTTTTCCAACAGGAATGACCATTGCCGGTATCCCCATCGCAGGTCTTGAGTTTGAGGCAGCCTCACAGCGCCTGGTCCAGGTTTATATGTCACCAATTGAATTGCGATACCGCGAAGCGGTTATTCAGATTCGCCCGGCCACGCTAGGGTTTGAACTACAGATCAACAATATGCTGGCAGCAGCAGATAAACAGCGCACAGACGAACCTTTCTGGTCGGGTTTCTGGAACTATTTATGGAACCGCCCCATGACCACGACAGCCATCCCGCTTCAGGCCCGCTACGACGAAGAGCGCATCCGTGCGTACCTGGAAAACGAAATCAGCATTCGTTACGATATCCCGGCTACCCCGCCCATGCCCATCCCGGGTGAAAGTGGTTTCTACCCTGGCAAGACAGGGACGGCCATGGATTATGACATCTCTGTCCAACGTATCCTGGACGTGCTCTCAGCCAACAGCAATCGTAGCGTCAACCTCGAGGTGGTCGAGACTCGTCCCAAAAAGCCTTCCTTTGGCATTCTTGAGATCATGCTCAAGGATATTATTGACGAAGCAACTTTCGATGGCATCGTCGAATTCTATTTCAAAGACTTGCAAAATGGGCTCGTGATCCACTTTACCCATAGCCGCATCGGCGAAGAAGAGCTGCCTACCGACATCGCTTTTTCGTCCTGGAGCACGATCAAGATCCCTGCCTTGATCACACTTTTCAAAAACCTGGAAGCCCCTTACGATCAGAATATTTTGGCAGAAATCGAAGATATGGTCGAGCAATCCAGCAACGAATCGACCGATTCGGTTGCCAAAAAGATAATTGAACCGAACCTTGCCCCGATCAGGATCACTGAAGATATGCGTGCATTGGGCCTGCAAAATACCTTTTGGGCTGGCTTTTTTAGCCTTGGCTCCCCGCTCTTACAAGAAATTTCCACACCTGCCAACAGCCAGACTGATTACGACACTGATCCTGATCGTTACGGTCAGACCAGCGTTCTGGACATGGGGCTCTTACTGGAAGAAATTTATTACTGTGCCCAGAATTACGGCGGAGCGATTCCGCTGGCTTTCGATGGTGACATCACGCAGGAGGAATGCCTGATGATGGTCGATTATCTGGCTAAAAACAAAATCGGACATCTGATCGAAGCCGGCGTTCCCGGCGGGACTATCGTTGCCCATAAGCACGGCTGGGCTAACGAGGTGCAAGATGGTTTCGTCCATACCATGGGCGACTCAGCCATTGTCTACACACCTGGTGGCGACTATATCCTGTCCATTTTTGTCCACCAGCCGGTTCAGGTCATTTTCGACCACGCCAACCTTTTGTTCGCTAATCTGTCAGCGTCGGTTTATAACTACTATAATTTGCAGTAATTCTTTCAAGGTAAATCGTTATAGGGAATGGGTGGTGTCTACTCCGGACGGCACACCGTGTGCGCAACGAGCACCGACCCACTCAAACAAAATTCACCTCAATTAAGGCATTTTCCCGTTTGAGACAGGAATAAAAAAAGGCTGCATTTTTACTGCAGCCGATTTTCAAATCTTATTGCACTAGTCGGGTTCGGCAGTCGAATATCTAGCGATTCGTCTGATGCTGTTCACGAGTGACAGCGAATCAACAAGTGCCGGAAGCTGACTTTCCATTGCCCGGTAACCTTCTTCGAACAACTCGATTGGATCAACCATTTGCAGTGCTAAATATTGACCCACCAATGGTCTGACCACCACATCCGGTTTTCCAATTTCAATACCCAATTCAGTTAGTCGGTCCATACTCATTGAAACCGCAATATTCAAGTTTTTTAGAGACTCGCCAATTCTCGTTTTGGTCAATCGGTCAATGATTGCTTCTGATATCTGTTCTCCCGTTGAAAAACTGCTCTCCTCCGGCGAGTAATCAGCTGGTCTGTCGTGAAGTGTTACAGCGACAACTGGAAGGGATGGGTTCAGAGCTCTTGCAGACTCGATCGGGATAGGATCGATAACGCCACCGTCCACCAGATCATCGTCTCCCCTGGTGGGGAAAAACCCTGGGATAGCGATGGTCGCGAGCACCGCGTCCATGACATTACCTTCACTGATCACAACTTTTTCACCAGTTTTCAGGCTCACAGCTGTCACACACAATTTGATTGCTAAATCTTCAAAAGTCTTGCCTTCAAGAAATGGGGCAAGAGCTGTTTCCAGCCCCCCGGTGCCAGCAAGGGAGGCTGTGTCAGACGATTCCCGTCGAAAACTGGGGCTTTTCATGAAATCAATGACCACCTGAAGGATTTCTCTGGGTGGCACTTGGGCAGCTATCGGTGCGCCAAACAAGCCTCCCGCACTTGTTCCCGCGATGCCCCCAATGTTGTAGTCATTTTCGAGAAGACACTCAATCGCCCCCAGATGGGCGATACCTCTCACCCCACCACCACCTAACGCGAGTACGATATTTTCTGTCATTTTTTTCCTTTTTTAGATGTTCCCTATACCCGATACGTCTTGCCATTCCCGGCAGACATATTATGAATCTTATCAATTCAAAATTATATCATTCCACTGAGTCAAAGATCGCCTGTGTCAAAGTCCGAAAGCGTCAATTTTAGCGATAGGAAAGATAATCATCGGTCCCGATTTAACTGCGCGTTCCTCTGGCTTGACGCGCAGAAATGCTGCGAACCGATGCCTTTATAAAATTTTAGTTAAATAACCAGGTAATAATCACACCAAATTCAGGTATAATAATGCTCCGCTGCCCCCGTAGCTCAATGGATAGAGTACCTGACTTCGAATCAGATGGTTGGGCGTTCGAGTCGCCCCGGGGGCACCTTTTAGTTGATCTTACTTCGGATCCCTTAGAACCCTAATCTTACCAATGATCACCAACAGTTTGCACCTCAATTAATTGTGTTTCTTATTTTGATTGAGTGTGTAGAATTACGAAACTTCTTTGGTTTTCCGGAACAGAATTTCGCATATCCTAACCATTGCCCAGGTGTCCAGTTTGCAATACTCCAAAAGTGCAGTTTTCGCCTTTTCTGCATCATCCCTGGACATCTTATCATTGACCATTTCCCACCAAATCATCATTGCCTGGTCACCTTTACCAATTTTCATCCCATCATAGCTAAGTTCAGGAACCATAACGGGTAGAACATCTTTGATTGACCAGCTACCCTTGAACTTGGGATGTAGATAAAACCCATGGCTAATAAAGTCGCCAAGGTCGTAGATACGGTTGTTTAGGTCTTCAAGAAAACTCGCATATTGTGGATGAATAATTGACAACTCTTTGTTCCTGGTCATTTCAAAAGATTTATTCCAAACAAACACAGTGCCTTTATCTCCGATATCCTCCCACAACTGTTCGATTAATGATTCTGATGGATCATCTTTTGTAATTGCCAGATGTTCAGTATGGCGGATATTCCCATTCAGCGATTCCATTTTGTGAAGCGAGTATTGAAAGACCATCTGCTGCTGTGGTCTATACCCGTCACATTTTGGAATGGCAGACAAGTAGGTCTCATAGTCCAGAAAATAGAAGGGGAAGCTGAAACTCTGAAATTCCTTTTGGATCGATTCCCTATTCACGAATTCCTGATTGCTTTGTGCAATATCAACAATTTGACGTTGTTTCGAGGTCAATGTAAATGATTTCGGAACGTCTTCTATGTCAATGATCCCCTGGCTTAGAAGTTCGGTTTTCTTTTCCTTTGTTAACCTCGGGATGTCAAAAATTGAATACTCAGGCAGTCCGGGATGGCAGATATCATGGCAGAGACAAGATTTTGGATTAAAGCAAGGTTGCGTGCCTTCATCTGAAGGTTGATGCGCTGTTTCGAGGGCTATATTCCTCAGTTGATCGACTTCATCTTCGAGTTCGAGGACCTTTCCAGTCACATCCTCCGCGACAAACAATTCAGCAAGATCGAGCGTTGAATAACGGATGTATTCGCGATTCAAGTGCAAGATAAAGACTCGGTCAAGCTTGATTTGTTTCTTTAAGATCAGGAATTGGTAAGTCACATCATAGATGTTTTTCTTGTCAATGCTCGTGCCGCTTTTGACTTCGTAAAGATCGTAAGAGTCTGTGGCTGGTTTGTAGATGAGAGCATCCGTCCTGACGGTGAAGTAACCGTCAGTGAATGGATTTTGGAAAACTAATCCTCCACCTGGATTGAGATGGCATTTTTCAAGATACTCTCGGGCAAGCGCTTCGACTTCATAACCTTGATTCATCATGCTTATGTCGAAAATAGAAGGCGCGCGAACAATTAGTCCGTGTTTTTCAGCCCAAAGATGGCGGGGAACTTCGAGGAACAGTAAAAAG
>Ga0265293_10009823_pt1 | contig 13601 bp, 12 predicted proteins | sample Munlanlewell138R_FD_192505 | JGI IMG/M metagenome (GOLD analysis project Ga0265293, IMG submission 192505) | Leachate microbial communities from a municipal landfill in Southern Ontario, Canada - Leachate well 138R | ecosystem: Engineered > Solid waste > Landfill > Unclassified | place: Canada...
TCCCAGCTTCCTCCATTATACATCGTCGTGCAATAGAGGAGATCCCTCGACTCGCCCTCCGGGTCTCGCTCGGGATGACAGCCTTGATGTTTTTATCATTCATCGTTTATCGTTCATCCGTCCTCCGCCAAGGCTTCGGCCGGCAGGCGTTCACGCCTACGCCTCTTTTTCAAAGGGCTACGGCGCGCAAGCATCGTTTATCGTTCATCGTTTATCGTTCATCATTCATCATTCATCATTCATCGTTCATTATTAATTATCAACTTTGGACTGATGCAGTACTGCCCCGCACAGCTGTAGGGGAGGTCCAGTCCGGCTTCGCCGAAGATCCTGCCGAAGGCGGCGCGGATGCAGGCTTCGCTGTTATTCTGTTCGCTGAGATGCGCCAGGATCAGCTGCTTCAGCCGGCCCTTCATGATCAGGTCACGGGCGAATTCCGCGGACTGCTCGTTGGACAGGTGGCCGCGGTTGGAGCGGATGCGCTGCTTGACGTTCTCGGGATAATTCGGATTCTGCTTCAGCAGCAGCAGGTCATGATTCGCCTCCAGGATCAGCGCATCCATTTTCATCGCCGCCGTATGCACCAGCGTGCTGACCTTCCCCAGATCCGTAATAATTCCCAGCGTGGATCTTCCGTCCCCGATACCGAAACAAACCGGATCGGAAGTGTCATGACTCACGCTGAAAGGATGAATAATAAAATCCTGATAATCAAAGGAATGTCCCGTTTCAAATAAGCGGATATCGGCGATCTGTTCCAGCTGATACTGCAGCCGGGCATTGTCAAAACAGGCGCTGTTCATATAGACCGGGATCCCGAATTTTCTGGCAAAGACGCGGGTGCCGCGAAGGTGGTCCACATGCTCGTGCGTGATAAAAACAGCGCTGATCTTTGCCGCATCCGTACCGCTATCCTGCAGACGCAGGCAGAGCTGTTTTGCCGAGAGTCCGGCGTCGATCAGAATATGGCTGCTTCCGCTGCGGATAAGATAGCTGTTGCCTTTGCTGCCGCTGGCCAGGGGGGTGACATCCATCATTTGGCCGCTTCCCGGATGAAAAGGGAGAACATGCGGTCCCGCTGCTCGCACGGCAGGCGCTCGGGATGGAACTGCGTCCCCAGGATCCACTGCCTGCCCGTATATTCGACAGCCTCGACGATACTGTCCGCGGACCATGCCGTGATGCGGAAATCGGGGTTCAGGAATCCGGGTTCCACGCACTGATGATGCCAGGAATTGACGAGCAGACTGTCGCCGTACAGCGCCTGCAGGCGGGAATCCGATTCAATATAAATCATGTGCTCCGTACCGCGGTGACCGGGGATATCGCGGATCAGCTTGCCTCCCGTAGCAATATTCAGCAGCTGCTCGCCGGCGCAGACGCCCAGGATGGGTTTTCCGCTCTCCAGGGCCAGATGCACAAAAAGGGAATCGAAACGTCCCCGATGGGGATCCATCAGCGACATGCTGGGATGTATTGTCTTGCCATACCATGCAGGATCGTAATCCTGTCCGCCGATCAGAATAATACCGTCGATCTCCTTTAATTCCTTGCGAAGCAAAGCTTCATCGTCACTGCAGGGAATGAGTCTCACGCGGCCGCCGTTCTCGCGCACGGCATCGACATAGGTCTTGTGAATGCTGTAATGATTTTGCCGGTAATCCATGCTCAGACCGATAAGGGGCTCTCTGTCTCCGGAACAGGCGATCAGCAAAAACACAAGCAGCAACAATAAAATACGGGTTTTCATGGTTCCTCGTCAATTTTAATGAAAAATATAAAAAGTAATGCGATTATCACATGAATTTTTTTATTTTCGGGTATGGAACAAACCTTATGTATTCGCAACGGACGTATTTACGGTCTGCAGGGACTGCAGGACGCCGATACGCTGCTGATCGAGCGCGGCGTGATCCGCTATGCGGGTCCGGAATCCGGACTGAAGAATAAACTCCTGCGCGATATCGAAGTCGTGGATGCCCGCGGACACATTATTTTTCCCGGTTTTATCGACACCCATCTGCATCTGACGGAATGGGCAAGACGGCAGGATTATCTGGAGCTCGGCCGCTTTCATGCGCTGCGGGACCTGCTGACATTTATCAAAGAAGAAGCGGAAGACCGGGACTGGCTGATCGGCGGGGGCTGGAATCAGAATGCCTGGGAGGAGCGGCGTTTTCCGAACTGCAGGGACCTGGATTTCCTGCCGCAGGGGACAAAGGCCGTTTTTTACAGCAAGGACCTGCATTCCGCCTGGGTCAACGAGGCGGTGATCGATCTTTTTGATTTTAACACCGTCGTGGAGATGCTCAAAAAAGGCTGTGTTCGCCGGGATTCCCGGGGCCGCCTGGACGGCATTTTGCATGAAGAGGCGCTGGAATCGCTGCTGGAGCCGGTAATGCGCAAGCATCCGGCCGCGATCTTCGAGGACCCGCAGCGCTATTTCAAGTCCTTTTACCGTCACGGCATCACTACCGTCAACAGTATGGAGCATATTGAGGACTACCGCAGATATCTGCAGCTCTATCAGCATGAAGCGCAGCGCGGTCCCCGGCTGGGGATCTATATCTACGACAGCGACCACCGCGCCGTGTTCGATGCGGGCATGAAGACCGCATCCGGCGGAGAATGGATCCGTTTTCAGGGACTGAAGCTCTTTGTGGACGGTGCGCTGGGGAGTCAGACCGCCTGGCTGCGAACGCCCTACGAAAATGCGGAGCAGTACGGCAAACGCCAGGTGCACGGGGATGCCTTGTTTAAGGCCATTGCGCGGGCGGAGGGACAGCATTGCGGACTGAGCGTTCATGCCCTGGGCGATGCGGCGGTGGAGGACCTGCTGAACGTGCTGGAGCGTTTCGGGCGTCCGCTGAAGGTTCCGCTGCGCATCGAGCACGCGCAATTGCTGGACGAAGCGCTGATTGAACGTCTGAAAAACTGTGAACTGCCGCTTTCCGTCAATCCCTCGCATATTATTGACGACAAATCCATTGCCGAGACCCACTGGGGCGCCCGCAGCCGCTGGGCCTACCCGCTGCGCAGCCTCAAGATGGCAGGCGTTCCCTATGCCTTTGCCAGCGATGCGCCCGTGGAGGATATCAATCCCTGGAAAAGCATTTACGCCGCCGTACACCGCAGGGGCGCCGGCGAGGATACTTCCTGGTATCCCGAAGAATGCATCCGCCTGAGCGACGCCATTGACGCCTGCAGCCGGAACGCACAGGCGCTGGGCGGCATTGCCGCAAAGAAGGGCGTCCTGTCACCGGGATTTCCGGGGGACTGCTTTATCTGCAGCCACGATGTTTTTGAGCAGGGGGTCGAGGACTGGCAGGAGATCCGCTCGCTGCTGACGGTCATTGACGGCCGCATCGTTTACCGTTCGGCGGAACTGGGATGAGATCCTACCTGCAGCATACCCGGGACCCGCTTTTCGGCATCGTGGTCATTATTCCGCTCGCGCTGTACTACGAGGTCTCCATGTTCCTGCTGCAGCGCGGCATGGAGTCCGGCATCCGCAACGCCGCGGATGTCATGTTCAAGCGCCTTTTTGAGAGCATCGGATTTGACGGACCCCTGGCCGGTATTCTGCTTTTTCTCTGCCTTTTTGTGATCACGGCGATACTGAAAGGCGCACACCGCAGCAAGACCGGCATCCGAATCCGCTGGAAATTTTATCCCTTCATGCTGGCGGAAAGCGCGCTCTATGCGGGATTGCTCTATGTACTGATGTCCTTTTCCATGAATCTGATGGCCGCGCCCGCGCTGGCGATGTCCCCGGCGGATATCGCCTATTCTCTGGGCGCCGGCGTGTACGAGGAGCTCCTGTTCCGCGCCATTTTGCTGCAGGGACTGCTGCTGCTGGCGGAAAAACTGCCGGGAAATGCCGGGATCTGGAAGGCCGCCATGCTGCTGCTGACGGCACTGCTCTTTTCGGGAGCCCATTATCCCGGCGCCGCCGGAGATACCTTTGCCTGGCTCACGTTCACGGCAAGGACCCTGGGAGGCCTGGTTCTGGGATTCGTATACATGCTGCGCGGCCTCGGCCCGGCGGTCTACACCCACGCTATCTACGACATCTTTACGCTCCTCTGAGAAAACCTGATCCAAAGCCAGCCCCGATATCTATCGGGGAATTACCACGAATAATCTATATAACTTACCCTGGGTATCTCTGAAGGGTCGTTGTGAAACAGGTGAATTACAACAAAAAAACCTAACGCTGTCATCCCGACCGAAGTCCGCCGCAACTTTTCTAAGTTACAAAACTTTGGAGTATAGTGGAGCGAAGGCGGACGAGTGGAGGGATCTCCTCTATTTCAAGATGTGGATTAATTATCTGTCAGGAATAATACATTGTGGTACTACAGAAGGGATCCTTCGACTGCGCCCGCCTACGGCGGACTCCGCTCAGGATGACGGTTTTTATTTGATTTTACCTCTGTTATAAGAGAAAATATAATACGCTCGGAATAACAACTTATCGTATTAATTCGTGCCTTAAATTCAAACGTATGATCCTTTAATTGTCCTCTTTTCCACAACCTTAAAAATATTTTGTGTTAATTCGTGTAAATTCCCTCCTTCGTCCCGACCCATCGGGACTACGGCGGGCAGGCTGTGCAATTCCCCGATATTCATCGGGGCAAGCCGTGGACTATTATATTCGCGGTAATTTGTGGAGGTTTCTAGAGATCCGTGGAGGCAGGTTCCGCCAGGATATCCCGTTCGAACTGGTAGCGCACCTTGCCGGGGCCGGCGCCTTTAATTTTGCTGACGTATTTACGCTCCGTGCAGACCACCGTGACCAGTCCGCTGTGCTTTTGTTCGCTGAAACGCGCCGCCAGAGCGGCGGCATAGTTCAAAACCTTTACAGGCGGCTGCTTTTTTCCGTCCCTTTTCAGGATCACATGCGAACCCGTGCCATGCCGCACATGCAGCCACAAGTCCGTTTTGGCGGCGAATTTAAAGGTGAGTTCTTCGTTATCTTTCGCAGATTTCCCGACCCGGATGCGCCAGCCGTCAAGGAGAAATTCGCGATAGGGGCGGCGCTCATGGTTTTCGCCTGCAGCGGCGCCTTCTTTCAGCAGACCTTCGTGATCCTTATTCCATGCCTGCAGATCTCGGTAATGGTTTATTTTCTGAAAAGCGCCATACGCCGTTTCCAGGATCCGGTATGCCTGCAGCAGCTGTTCCCGCCGCTTTTGTCCGTTTTCGATTTGCGTCATGAGCTGCCGGGATCTTTCGTAATACCGATCGATGTTCTTCTGCACATCGCTGTCGCTTCTGAGCGGAACGGCAGCCGGGAAATCCGGATTCCGGTACATTTCCGGGATCTCAAAGCTTTCGGCATGCGCTTGCAGCAGATGCCGGCAGGCGTTCAGGGTATCGGCAAAATAACGGTATTCTTCCGCACGCCGTTCCAGATCCTTTTCCTTGCGGATGCTGCCGAGCTGCCGCTGCAGATGTTCCAGCTCCGACGTGATACGGCCTTCCAGTCGCCCGTATTCTTCCCGGAAACCGGACTCCTGCAGAAAGCCCGTAAGGAATTTCCGGTAATTTGCATAAAAACGCTGCGGATCAAAAACTGCATCCTGGGGCAGCAGCACAAAGCGCCCGTTCAATTCGGCGCCCGCCGAGTTCTGCAGTATCTCCAGAATGCGGGGATATTCCTTCGTTCCAAGAACGGCGGCGATGTTACGTTTCCAGTAGGGACTGAAGCGCGGATCTTCTTCGAGGGAGGTGTATTCCGGAGCCGGATTTTCCTGCAGGAGCTGCGCATCAATACGGATACGCTTTTTAAAGAATTCCGTAATATTATCCTGCATATACGCGATATTTCCGCGATTGGACAGAAAGATCAGAAAGAGAGCCCCGCCATGGGTCATGGAAAAGCGGAGCACGCGTTCGGCGGGAAAGATGCGGACGGACTCCACGATACTGCCCTCGGCGGCAGGAAAGATCCGAACGCTTTCCCGTCGCAGGGAAAGGGGTTCCCGGGCTGTCAGGCAGTACTGAAAGGGCGTTCCCAGATGGATCAGCAGCGGCTTGTGTTCGCGAAAAACAAGCCAGAGCTCGTTTTTCCGGAAGGTCACACAGCGTTCCAGCACCGCGCCGCGGTAAAGGCCGTCGAACACGTTCGCGCATTTCTGCAAGGTGAACCAGGAGTTGATCATGCGCAAATGTACGCAATCCCCGCTTTCGTAACCATGAATTTTTCCACGAATTATACGAATATGTAAGTATAATGTTGTCATCCCGGTGCTACAGAAGAGATTCTTCGACTGCGTTCGCCTTTGTCCGCCTGCCGTCGTACTACGGCGGACTCCGCTCAGGATGACGATCATTTTTTTGTTCAGCTCTAAAATAATTCGTGTAAATTCCCCGGTTTGCGGGGCAGGCTGTGCAATTCCCTCCTTCGCTCCGACACTTCGGAGCTTCGGCAGGCTGGCCGTGGACAGATTCTTCGTGGAATTCGTTTTAATTCGTGGAAATTTGTGGAAAAGTTCTTTCGTGGAAATCCGATTTCGGCTATGTATATTTCAAGATGATCGAGGATAAGCAAAAATTGCAGTTATCGCCGGGGAAGCGCATCCTGATCCTGGGTCCCAGCGGTTGCGGAAAAAGTTCGCTGCTTAAACATATTGCAGGTTTTGATAGCGGCATTCCGGTCGAAGCTCCCCAATCAGCAAGCGCCGCGCTGCTGATGCAAAACCCCTTTTACCAGATCATTATGCAGGATGTCCGGGAAGAGCTATCCTTTCCGCAGAAAAATGCCGCTGTTCCGCCACGGGAAGCCGAAGCGAATATCACCGGGGTAACGGAGATCCTTGGCATCCGCCGCCTGCTGGATCGCGAGGTTGCCACGCTGTCCTTCGGGGAAGTGCAGCTGGTGATGATCGCGGCGACCTTTCTGACTCCCGCCGATGCCTATCTTCTGGACGAGCCTTCCTCGCACCTCGATCCGCCGCTGATAGCTGCCCTCCACCGCCTGGCGCAAAATTACGCGGAAAAGGGCAAATGTATCTGTATCAGTTCCCAGATCGCCGATGAATACCGCTGCTGCGATGAGGTCTGGCTGATGGAACGGGGGGCCGTTAAGGAGGTTCTGAGCCGGGAGGCATTCCATCGTGAGCGTTTGAAGCGGGGTATTCTGACCGAAGGGGATCTGATCCGCAGGCGTCTGCGGGAACTGGGGGGAACGCAATGAAGATCCTGCCCTTCAATTACCGGATCGCGAAAGAAAAAGTTCTGCAGAACACAACGGCGATGGACCTGTCCGCCTGGAACTGCGTGGGCGTTCTTGGCCCTGTCGGCAGCGGAAAGTCCTTGCTGATCAAACTATTGGCTGACATGCAGCTCCGGGATTTGGGCGCTTTTTCCGAATATTCCTTCTGCGCTTACCTCTCGCAGGATCTGACGCAGCTGTTCACGGGCAATACGCCGCAGAGCATTCTGGAACTTTATGCCGATACGCGTTATACGGTAGGAAAGCATTTTGACCGCGGGCTTTTTGACCGCTATGCACGGCGCATGCGCATCGAAGGTCTGCTGGAAGAAAATCGCCGGCTGCTAACCTATTCGGAAGGCGAGCGTCAGCGCCTGGGCATATGCCTGGCTGCAGCCGTCAAAGCAAAGGTCTGCATCCTGGACGAGCCTACAACCGCCCTGGATACGGAAAGCCGCATGGAACTCTATAGGATTATTGCGGATATCCGCAAACGCGCACGGATATTTATGATCTCGCACCGGCTGGCCGACTGTCTTTACGTCTGCGATTATCTGATCCTTATGGAGGATCTGCATATCCGGGACCATTATCCGTTGCAGGAAATTATTGAAAAAGCAGATATTTTATCCTATTATTTGCCGCAAAGCGAGGATGAAGATGTTTGAAGATGCCATCAAAGACAAATTTGTAACCCGCGAAGCGGATACGCAATCGTTCTGGACCCTGGCCAATATGGTCAGTCTCCTGCGCATTCTGCTAACGGTCCCGGCCGTCTGGCTTTTTGTATTGGACCGCTGGGTCTGGGGAATGGTCATTTTGGGGATCTGTGTCTTTAGCGACTGGGTGGATGGTTTTCTGGCCCGCAAACGGCATGCGGTTTCCTGGTATGGAAAGGTGCTGGACCCTTTCGCCGATAAAGTGGTGGCCCTTGCCATGCTGCTGCTGATGGTCATCAAGATGGATTTTCCCCTTTGGTTCATTATCGCGATGACCTTGCGGGATGCGAGTATTTTTACCATCGGGCTGCTGCTGTACCGCAAACGTACCGTGGTCGGCGGTGCCAATGTCAGCGGCAAGATCTTTATTTTTCTCCTGACCCTGGCCGGTGTGCTCTGGCTGCTGGAATACTATTTGAATGTGGAACTTTTCGCCCGCTTTATACTCGGGGCTGCAGCCCTGATGATGTTTGTCAGCTGGGGCGTCTATCTGGTCCATAATTATAAAATGCTGACCTACCGTAAAGCGGAGAGGGAGACGGGAAGCTCAGAAGAACAAAACACGAAAGCATCATAATGGCATGGTTTAAACGAAAAAAACAGGAAGAAACGCTTCCGGAAAAAGCTCCGGAAACCCCGCAGCGCTACGAATACGGACTAAGCAAGTCGCGCAAGCGATTCCGCGAAGGGCTGCTGTCGCTTTTCGGTCTTGGCATGAAGATCGACAGCGGATTGCTGGAACGCATTGAGGCTTTTTTATACGAATCCGATCTGGGGACAGCGGTGACGGAATTGATATTGGACGAGATCGAAAAGGAGTCGCGCAAGAAGCTCCTGCTGAACGAAGCCGATATCCGAGAACTGATGCTGCGGCTTTTCGGGGAAATGTTCAAAGACGATGAACTGAGTATTCCGCTGGAACAGAATCAGCCCTGCGTGGTCCTGGTTGTGGGCGTTAACGGAGCCGGAAAAACCACCACCATCGGGAAGCTGGCGTCCCATTACAGCGCGTCGGGGAAAAAGGTGCTGATCATTGCCGCCGATACCTACCGTGCGGCCGCGATCGAGCAGCTGGATATCTGGGCGCAGCGTGCCGGCGTGGAAATTATCAAAAACCTGGAAGCGAAAAATCCTTCCGGCATCGTCTACGACGGCATTCAGGCAGGGATCAGCCGCAATGCCGATCTGATCCTTATCGATACCGCCGGAAGGCTGCATAACAAGGCGCATCTGATGCAGGAACTGGACAAGATCCGGCGGGTGATCGCAAAAGTCATTCCCGATGCGCCACACGAAACCCTGCTGGTCCTGGACGGCTCCATCGGGCAGAACAGCCTGGTCCAGGCGCGGGAATTTAGCAAAGTGACGCCCGTCAGCGGCCTGATCGTTACCAAACTTGACGGTACGGCCAAGGGCGGCAGTATGATCGCCATCCGCAAAGAGCTGCATATTCCGGTCAAATTCATCGGTTTGGGCGAAAAACTGGGAGATCTGCTTCCTTTCTCACCCGCGATGTTTGTCAATGCCCTCTTTGGCGGCTTTGAGGACCGATCATGAAAAAAGTTCACATCCTTTCGCTGGGCTGTTCCAAAAATCTGGTGGACAGTGAGGAACTGAAGGGATTACTGCTGGCAAACGGATTGATCTACAGCGACGAGCCGGAATCGGCGGATATACTCATCATCAACACCTGCGGATTTATTCTTCCGGCTAAGGAAGAGAGCATTGAGACTATCCTGCATGCCCTGCGATTAAAGGAAAACGGAAAGATCGGATCCCTGATCGTAATGGGCTGTTTAACACAGCGTTACCGGGAAGAACTGAAGGCGGAACTGCCGGAGGTCGATGCCTTTTTCGGTGTAAATCAGATCCCGGAGCTGGCGCGTTATTTGCTGCGACGGGACGCCGGTACTGCGCCGCGTTCCCTGATGACCCCGGGGCATTATGCCTTTCTCAAGATCGCCGAAGGCTGCGACAACCGCTGTGCTTACTGCGCTATTCCCCTGATCCGCGGGCGGCAGCGGAGTCTGACGCCGGAAGCGATACGCAGGGAAGCCGAATACCTGGCGGAACAGGGCGTAAAGGAACTGATCGTCATTGCCCAGGATACCACCGCCTACGGCAGGGACTTGCCGGGAAAACCCGTATTATCACAAATTCTAAAAATGCTGGACGACATGGAGGCTTTTCCCTGGATCCGCCTGCACTACACCCATCCGGCGCATTTCGATCCCAAGCTGATCGATGTGATCAAAAACGGCGGAAGCATTTTGCCCTACATGGATATGCCGGTCCAGCACATCAATGCGGACGTACTGTATGCCATGCGACGCGGGCGCAGCGGCGAGCCTATCCGGCGCCTGATCGCAAAATTACGGCGGGAAATCCCCGGACTGGCACTGCGCACGACCGTCATGGTCGGCTTTCCCGGAGAAACGGATGCCGCTTTTAGCGAATTGCTGGAATTTGTTGCTGAGACACGTTTTGAGCGCCTGGGCGCCTTTGTGTACAGTCCCGAAGAAGGGACTGCGGCAGAATCGCGGGGTGATCCCCTTCCTGCAAAGGTCAAACAAAAGCGTCTGGAGAAGATCATGGATGTTCAGCAGCAGATATCCCTGGAGAACAACCGGGCACTCAAAGGTAGTGTACAGAGCGTGCTGATCGATGCCTATGATGCAGCAACAGACGACAGTTACGGCCGTACCTACCGCGATTCACCGGACATTGATAACCGCATTATCATTCCCGGCAAACTGCAGCCCGGCGAATTCTGCGATATCCGCATCACGGACGCGCTGGATTACGACCTGATCGGCAAAGTGCGCTGAATATCATCCACATAAAGCAATCTTGTTTATCCTTTTTGAAAAAATGTCGAGTTGTCGAGGCGCCTGCCCGCCATAGTCTTGGCGAAGGAGGGACGAGTTGTCGAGATCCTGGAATCGTCAATTAAAACAATTCCGTTCATCCTGTCTAAAAAATCCGCTTATTCTGTCTTTACAAACTTCGCCGGCACCACCGCTCCCAGCATTTTGAGCTTAATATAATCTCCGCGGCAGAAAAAGTAGCCCGGATGTTTTCCGGCGTAGGCATTGTGCCAGGAATCCTTGATCAGGAACCAGTCAACGCCGCCGATCTGCGTAAAGCCGACAATGTGCAGAGCGTGATCGTCGCCGGTCGAGCGGTTCGCCATTCGGTACTCGCGGGCATACTGATCAATCTGCGCAGGGGGGATATCGGCATCCGGGATAAAGGCGATATCTTCGAAAGGCAGATAGCCGGGTTCCGTGGTGTCGCCGCCGATCGGAACGCTAAATCCGGTCTTGACGGCATCCGTGATGGCTTGATAAAAGCGTTCCAGGGGGATATTGTAATAATGCGCTGAGCGTTTCCAGTTGTCGGGATAGGGAAATTCCGCGTAACTGTCAAAGGGAAAGCGCAGGGTGGACTGAATGTCCACATATTGCCGGGAATCAAATTGGATCACATTCCGGAAAAAGGACTGCGGGGTATATTTGCGTCCTTTATAGCTGAACTGTTCCGGCAAGGGACCCAGATGCCGGTCCAAAATGGCCCTGACTGCTGTCTCGGCGGTGTTTTCATCCCAGATATTCTGTGCTTTCAAAAAGGCAAGGCAGGATTCCAGTTCCCGGTGCAGGAGTTCATGATCGTGCCCCTGAGCGCCGGGATTTCCGGGATAGACATCTTCCGGGAGCAATCCGTACTGTTCGGCGATATGGAATACGGAAGCGATCTGCGAACCTTCGGTAAAATCGCTCATCCCGCGGGTCTGAATGTGGTAACGGGCTTTTTCCAGGTATTCCTGGTAAACGATGGCCATAACGGACAATTTGATCGTTTTTTTCTGCTGCCGGTAGAGTTCGGACTCCATAAAGGAAATACCCGCATAAGCCCAGCAGGCGGAAGTCAGTCCCTGATTGGCAGGCGGAAAATGAAAGTAGGGCTTGCATGTTTCCGGTGAATCCGGAAGAACAATGCCTTCGCTTGTCGCCCGAAGGCTGAACGATTCTTTTGGGGGATAGCTTTCGCGGATCTGCCGGGTAAGTTCCGCTTCGGAACGGATCCGGGCTTCGCGCCCGGCCTTTATACTTTCCTGGACCGGATGCACAAAGCGCCCGATGTATTCCAGCGGCCCTGCATTCAGCAGGATCACGCTACAGAGCAAGAAGCATAAATGTTTCATGATTCCTTCCTCAATGTATTGATATCTTTGAGCATACTTGCATGAATGCAGGGATTCCCCGCAAGAATGTTGTCGTCGCCGAAGCAGTAGGGGAGTCCCGCAAAATTCGTCACGATCCCTCCGGCCTCCCGGACCAGCAGCATACCTGCCGCCACATCCCAGGGTTTGAGGTGCTGTTCCCAGAATCCGTCAAAGACGCCGGCGGCGGTATAGGCCAGATCCAGCGCCGCGCTGCCCGGACGTCTTACGCCCTGTACCTGCCGGTGAAAAAAATCAAAGAGCCGGATATTATTGTCCGGATTGTCGGCGTAATCGTAGGGAAATCCCGTTGCGAGAAGGCAGTCGCGGTATTCGCGGTTTTCCGAAACGCGGACTGTTTTCCCATTGTGAAGGGTTCCTTTTCCGTTTTCCGCTTCGAAGAGATCTCCAAGAACCGGATTATAGACAAAGGCTTTCCGCAATACGCCACCGGTCTGTAAGGCAAGGGAAATGCAGAGCATCGGAAAACCGTGGACAAAATTCAGCGTCCCGTCGATGGGGTCCAGGATCCAGAGCTTATCCGCTTCCCGGATACGGTTTTGGGTCTCTTCCGAGAGGAATTCAGAGCCGGGCATGAGTTTTTGCAGAGCGTCGATCATACGCAGCTCGACCTCCCGGTCCACTTCGGTCACCAGATCCACATAGGTCGATTTATGACTGATCTCTTTGCGGGTATGGATACGTTCCGCAATGATCTTTCCGGCACTGTAAAGAATATTCAATATTTGATTATGCATTATAGCCTCCGGAGAAAATATACGGCTTTTGTTTTTTAGAAACAAACAGAGAAAGGGGGGCGCTGGGTGCCGGGTGCAGAGTGAGGGGTAAGGAGAGGCGGAAGACCTTAGGGGTTCCGGGCGTCAATCCAATTGAAGATTGGATTGACGACTCAAATAAATTGACTCAAATAAATTGACTCAAATAAATTGACTCAAATAAATTGACTCAAACCGAAAAAAGGGCAAAACACCGTTTTGCCCTTTTTATCTGTAATTGTCGAATATTCGCCTATTTTACCAGCAGCATTTTGATATTTTTGACACTTTCCGCCGATCTCAGCTGGGCAATATACACACCGCTGGGCAGTTGCGCAGCGTCAAATACGGCGCTGTAAACGCCGGCATTTTGGTATTCCCGGACCAGGCTGCGTACAAAGCGGCCATTGACATCATAAACCGTAAGTTCCACATTGGCCGCCTGCGGAATGCTGTAGCGGATGGAGGTCACCGGATTGAAGGGATTCGGGTAGTTCTGTTCCAGAATGTGTTCATCCGGAACGCTGCGATCTGAAAGTCCCACGCCGCCCGGCGTCAGGACCATCAGGTCTTCGATGTAGATCGTGCCTTCATTGTTGCTCAGACTGTCCACATAAGCGATCTGAAAGCTGTCGAAATTCAGCTGTCCGTTCAGCGTGCCG
>Ga0265293_10009825_pt1 | contig 13598 bp, 14 predicted proteins | sample Munlanlewell138R_FD_192505 | JGI IMG/M metagenome (GOLD analysis project Ga0265293, IMG submission 192505) | Leachate microbial communities from a municipal landfill in Southern Ontario, Canada - Leachate well 138R | ecosystem: Engineered > Solid waste > Landfill > Unclassified | place: Canada...
AAGCATTGCATGGTCTCTCTCCTCTTGGGCCTGGATGGTAAACCAGTTGGCAAATCCGTCTAAATTGTTTTCTTCATAGTAGTTGGCAATATCCAGGTAAAGATACGCCGAATAAAGTTCCTTGTTGATCTGCTCGTTCATGAGCTTTACGACTTCTTTGTTTAACATTTTGTCTTGTCCTCCTTATTTATTTAACTTACTCCATCATTCGAAGATAGGCCATAACACAGGCTCCTTCATGAACCGTTTTGAAGCCCTTTTCTTCAGCAAACTTGACTATTTCCTCGTCATAGGTACCCGGTTGAAGCCAAATATAGGGATAGACCTGCGGATCCATTTCTTGTAGATTTTTCATAGTCACTACCGGGGGCACTACGAAATCCACACAATCCGGAGCCTTGGGAAGGTCCTCCAAGCTGGCGTAAACCTTACTTCCGTCGTCCATTTCTTCGTATTTGGGGTTCACCACATAGGTCTCATAGCCATTGTCCTTGAGGCAGTGGTAAATCCGGTTTGCTACCTTATCCGGATTGGGTGTGGCACCGACTACGGCCCAAACCTTCTTGCCTACCATTTCTTTCATAGTTTCAGCGTTGTTCATGAGAACCTCCATTTGCATGCTAAAATAATGCTATGCTTATATGATTCCCTGTTTTCCTACTCTGAAACACCAAAGTTCTCCGCCAAGTCACTTCAAAATCCGCAGCAAATCCACAAAAGGACCGTAAGCCGTCTGTTCGATCTCCGGATCCTGCTCAACTATGAAAATAGTGCCCATGAGGTCCGTAGTGATGCTCACTACAGAGGATGTCCCGTTGATTCCGGCCAACAGTTTGTTCTTTGGAATCTCTTCCGGATAGACCCGGCCAATCACCTTTCCATCCTTTATACTGCCATGACAGAGCAGCTTGATTACATTGCCACGGGCCTCGGCTTCCTTGATCATTTCATAAGTAATATCCCCTATTCCTGTGCGCTTGATATCCAGAGGAGTAATATCCGCTCCCATGAGCACATTGAGCAAAGCAGCCGTCTTAGCCGCTGCGTCCCAGCCGTCTATGTCCATGGAAGGATCCGCCTCTACGAATCCCTTCTTTCTGCCCTCCGCCAGGATTGCATCGTAATCCTTTCCTATTGCCATCTCTTCCAAAATGTAGTTGGTCGTAGAGTTGAGAATCCCTCTCACTTCCGTTACTTTGCACAATGGCAAGGTCTCTTCCACCAGATTGAAAATCGGCGTCCCGTCCATAACGGTGGTTTCAAAGTAAAAACCAACGCCCTTCTCCTCCGCTTTTTTTCGAAGGTCCTCATATGCCCAGGCAATGGGTCCCTTATTTGCGGAAATTACATGTCTGCCCCGATCCAGAGCTGAGTTGATGTGGTCGATTGCCGGCTGTCCGGAAAAAATCTCTAAAGGAGTCAGCTCCAAGAGAACATCGTAATCCACGGTGGTTGCAACATCCATGGAAGACAAGTGCGAATAGCCCTTCCCCGATGGATCAAAGCGCCCCGATGCCTCCACCTCTTCAAGTGCTTTCAAGAGATCAATGCCCTCTTCATCGTAGAGAGATCCCCGGCTCCTGGTTGCTATGGCCACCACTCTGACATCGCATCCGTATCGATCCGCAATCTCAGGTCGCTTCTCTGTCAACAGCCGGGCAAAGGCCCTGCCTGCATTCCCAAATCCTAACATAGCCAGTCGTAGTTCTTTCATTTTCACACTCCTACTCTCATCCAAGGTCCTCATTCTACTTTATCATAGCTTCTTGGATTAGAAACCTACAAAACGCTATCTATAAATCAAAGCACTCATATTCGTGATCCAACAGGTTGATTGTCAGTAGCTTATTCTGCAGAACATTGCCCCTGCCAAGGAGTATTTTCAATCCCTCCGCTACCTCAATGGACGCGACTACCCCAGGGGTAAAAGCGGGGTTGCCCAGCTCTGTCTCTATACCCTTCTCCCCATCAGAGGGATAGAGCTTTTGGATCGTCCTGTCTCCCGGAAGAACAGCCGATACCTGGCCGTACCAGCCCGCTATGGCCCCGTGAACCATGGGAATTCCCTCTCTTTCGCAACCCTTCTCAAGAATAATCCTCGCTCCAGTATTATCCAGTGCATCTATGACCAGATCGTGGCCTCGGATTAACTCCGGACAGTTGTCCTCATTGATCATGGTGTAAATGGAGGTCACGGTGACATCCGGATTCACCTCAAGCATCCTCTCCCTGGCAGAATCTGCTTTGCCCCGTCCCAATGAATCCATCGTGCACAGAAGCTGCCTATTGAGGTTTGATTCTTCAAAGACATCGCCGTCCACAGCTGTAATGTACCCAATTCCCAGCCGGCCAAGCTCTTCGATAACGTAACCTCCTAAACCGCCGCAGCCTGCAACGAAGACTCTGAACTGTCTCAGTTTTGCATTCTCCTCAGGGGAAAGGGTTTTCATGTTTCTTTCATAACGCCTGCTCATAACCGCCCAGCTCCTCAAGTACTTCCTTGAATTCTACACTCTTTAGTACTTCTAAAAATCTGCCAATCATATCGGTTCCCATAAACTGTTCCGGAATGGCGAAATCATATTCCTCAAAGCCGATAGGGATAAAATCCAGACCCATTGCCTTTGCAGCAGAAAATACACCCACACCCACATCTGCAGTGCCTGCGCTGACAGCGGCAGCTACTGCCATATGGGTGGTCATATCTCTATCATAGCCTATGATGTTGCCACTGTCGATACCGGCTTTTTTCAGCAAATAGTCCGTCAGAATCCGCGTACCCGATCCTTTTTGTCGATTGACAAAGGTCACCCTGTTGTTTGCAAGGTCTTCTATAGTGTGGATTCCCTTTGGATTGTCCTTAGCCACCATAAAGCCCTGTTGCCTTTTCACTCCTTTGACTAAAGTGATCTTTCGATTGCCTAGATATTTTTGAATGTAGGAAGCATTGTACTCTCCCGTTTCCTCGTCTAACAGGTGGATGGGTGCTATATGGGCTTCGCCTCTGGAAAGTGCCAGGATGCCGCCCATGCTACCCACGTGAGCGGAGGATAGATGGGTCTTGCTTTCTCCCGGTCCGGTTTCCGACTTCTCTAAAAAGCTGGCAATGTAGTCCATGATCAGGTCGTGGCTTCCAATGGAGACGATGGTGTTCTCTATCGCGCTCATATCACGAGTCAGCTCTACAGACACCTCCTCCCCGGCTTCATAACCTTCGCTGTTCTTTGGAATGATCATGAGTCCGTCGGCCTTGACTAATGACATAGTGACGCCTGCACCCCGGTTCAGGGGGGTAGCGATGAGCTTATCCTCCACCTTTCCCACCTTGACGCGGATGTATTCTCTGTATTTAAGGGAGGAAACCACCCGCCTGGATACCACCGCATCGATTTTGGGCAACCGGGATACAGGTGCTCTCTGTAGCTTGCGAAATACCGGGCCGACGATTTCTTCAAAGGAGAGAAAAGCAGACCCAGGGTAACCGGGAACACCGATGACCGGCTTTCCTTGAACAATCCCAAGCACAGTAGGTTTTCCGGGACGTATGGCCAGCCCGTGAAATATCAGTTCTCCCATTTCTTCAATAAGATGGGCGGTGTAATCTTTGGTTCCTGCTGAGGAGCCTGCGTTTACAATAACTATGTGATTATCTTCCAGTAACCCCATCATGGCCTGCTTCAAGCTGTCCTCATCGTCCGGTACAGGGGAGATTCTGTCGGGAATCCCTCCCCACTCATCCACCATGGCGCAAAAGGTCCAGGAATTGGTGTCAAAGTAGCTGCCTTTCTCCAGGTGGTCGTAATCCTCTGTAATCTCGCTGCCTGTGGGCATGATACCGATGCAGATCCTCTCGTATACTTCCACCTGTTTCACACCGCTGTTCAGGACCGCACCCATATCAACGGGGCGAATCTGGTGATTCTCCGGCAGAACCATCTCCCCCGCAACGATATCCTCTCCGATTGGGCGGATGTGCTGCCAGGGGGAAGCTGCGGCAGTGATGCGGACCTTTCCATTCTCCAGCTGTAGAATGTCCTCTACCATAATGACACTATCGTAAGGATCTCGAAGGATATGGCCGGTGTTGATAAAATCAAAATCTTCTATGTGCTTCAGTTCCACAGGATTGGTCTCACTTGCGGAAAATGTACGCTCCGCTATAACCATAATGCCATCCATGGCTGCGGCGTTGTGGTTAGGTGACGATACCCTGGCAAAGACCGGTTGCGACGTAACTCGACCCAGAGCTTCCCGAATATCAATGCTCTCTTTTCCTACGCTGTCAGCAGCCTCATCCAGCTTACCTAGGTATAAGGCAATCGCCTCCTCAATATCCGTATTGGTCAAATAAATCTTGCGCTCCATTCCTATCCTCCTCTAAAAACCAACCACAGGGACAGACCCCCTGGGGGCAAAAACCGCCATGGGGTCTGTCCCCATGGCTGGTTTTATTCGATCAATGTTACTTCCACGGTCTCGCCGGCCCGAAGCCCCTCGGAACCTTGGGGGATGGTCACATATCCGTGAGCCCTGGCCAGTTGAGCAATTGCACCGGATTTCCCCCGGATGGGCTCAGCAAGCCAGCCCCTTTCCCAATGCCCTTCCACCCCTTCGCCCCTGCTCAGGTTCACCAGTTGGTAAGAGGTTCTCCCTTCTCCGGCGTGAATGTTCTCCGTAATCTTTGCATGGATGGCCCTGGGGTCTTCCTCATTTCCCAGGTAGTACTTTCGGAGGAAGGTTCCCACTACTACATCAAATACCATAATGGAAGAAAGGGGATGCCCCGGCAGTCCGATGACGGTTTTCAGCTCCTCCCGATCTGTAAAAATTCCAATAATCGTGGGTTTCCCCGGGCGTATAGCCAAACCATGAGTCACAACTCCCGGCTTTCCAAGGGAACCTACCACCTGTGCCGTAAAATCCTTATTGCCTGCGGAGCTCCCACCGGACAAGATGACCATATCGCATTTTTCCATGGCCTTCATCGTGGCTTCGCGATAAGCGTCCACCTCATCGGGAATAATGGCAAGGTCCAGAACCTCTGCCCCTAATGCTTCCGCATAGGCACTGATGGCATAGGCATTAATGTCCCTAATCTGACAGGGGCCGGGCTTCGTATCCGGTTCCACCAGCTCGTCTCCGGTAGAAATCACTAATAGTTTAGGCTTCCGGTAGACAGCTATTTGCGCTTTACCACAGGCGGCCAATAATCCTATATCCTTTGCAGTGACACGGTGTCCTTTGGAAAAAAATTGTTCTCCCACATGGAAATCATCGCCGATATTCATGATATGGGCATTGGGTGCTGCGGGACGGTTGATGGAAACCATATTTTCTCCCAAGCGGTCTATATGTTCCACCATCACCATGGCATCCGCTCCTTCGGGTATCATCCCCCCCGTTGGAACATAAGCCGTTTGGCCGGGGCCTATGAAAAGTGTTGAAGCTTGTCCCATTTGAATAGATCCAAGGGATTCCAAAAAAACCGGCATGCTTTCGCTTACGCCAAAGGTATCCGCTGCCCGCACGGCATAGCCATCCACCACGGAACGCCGGAAGGAGGGCGCGTCCATGTCCGCAAAGATGTCTTCAGCCAAGTAACGCCCGCAGACTTGGCGAAGCCCTACTTCCTCTTGCTTTTTTTCCATAGAAGCAAAATATTTTGCGAACTTTCCCTCCACGGATTGGATTGAATCTACCTGCAATAACTTCATATTAATAACTCTCCATTGATAAATGCCTTTGTTAACGGATTTTGAGGCTCCTTTAATAATACGGAAGCGGGACCGGCTTCCACCAGCTTTCCCTTGTGGAGCAGCGCGGTATTTTGACAGAGCCTCTTTGCCTGACTGAGATTGTGCGTAATAATGATGATGGTAGTACCTTCTTCTTCGTTGATCTTTTTCATCATTCGTTCCAACTCCCCTGTGGTGGCGGGATCGATATTTGCCGTAGGCTCGTCCAGCAGCAACAGCTTTGGCCGGAAGGACAGTGCTCTTGCCAGAGCTACCTTTTGCATCTCTCCTGCCGACAGGGTCCATGCTTTTTGCTTTCTGAGCCGTACAAGTCCCAGCTCCTCTGTCAGCTCCTCCACCCGTCTATTTATAGCATCATCCTGCCATCCTCTCAGTTTTAATGGATAGCTGATGTTCTTTTCCGCCGTGGTATGCAACAGATAGGGGGATTGAAAGACCATGGTGATCTCTCGATAAGGGATGGTCTCAGACCTTTTCTCTCCGTAATAGAGTCTTCCCTCTGTCTGCCGCTCTATGCCTGCAATGATGTTAAGCAAGGTGCTTTTGCCTGCGCCGTTAGGGCCTATGACGCCTAAAAGGGACCCTTCCTTCACAAACAGCTCTTCAATGTCCAATACTGTGCGATTGCCATATATTTTTTTGACTTTCTCAATTCTAATTTCCATAATTTTTCCCAAATATCCTAGTTAAGCGTTTTTCTCCTGTATGTTGTAGAGTACGGCATTGACAGCAAAGGCGATGAGCAGTAATACAAGACCTACCGCAATGGCTCGATCGTAATTACCCATGCGCTGAAGCTGTGCAATATAGGTGGTCATAACCCGGGTCTTTCCCACTATATTTCCGCCTACCAGCATGACTGCACCCACTTCAGAAATAGCCCGCCCAAAGCCGGTGACGATAGCTGCCAGGATTCCCACACGAAGTTCGTATATCAAAAGCTTGACGGACTCCCTTCTCCCGGCCCCCAATGTCAGGGCCAGCCGGCGCACTCTGTCGGCCTTTTCCTTTACGATGTTATAGGTCAGTCCGGTAATGATGGGCGTCACCAGGCAAATCTGCGCGATAACCATGGCTGTCGGCGTAAAGCTGAGCCCCATAAAACCCAATGGCCCTTTCCGCATAATAAAAAGAAAGACCACCAGTCCGGCAATGACCGGCGGCAGGCTCATCAATGTATAGATCACCCGTATCAAAGCGCGTTTCCCCGGGAAATTGTACAAACCGAGAAGAACCCCTATGGGAACGCCTATGCAGGTGGAGATGATTACGGAAGATAGTGAGATGCGTAATGAGAGGCCTACGATTTCGTAGATCTCCAAATCGAAGGATAAGAGCATCCTTATTGCTTCTTGTAGTCCTCTTGCTATTTCCTGCATGTCTTACTCTTTCCGTTTCGGAAGCAAGGGGACGGTTCTTTTGCTTCCTTAATAACAATGTTTGAGGAAGCAAAAGAACCGTCCCCTTGCTTCCGCAGCTACTTAGATTTTATCACGGTATTAAGATAATACCAAGGGAGTTGTATTAGGTCCCTAACACCAAATACAACTCCCTTTCTTGAAATACTAATCTACTGTAGGCTCACCGGTTGCATTGGGAGTAAATAAAGGTGCACCGAATTCAGCCACGCCATACTCAGCAATTAGCCCCTGGGCCTTTTCACCCATAATCCAGCTTTGAAAATCTAGGGCTCCGCCTGCATTGATCTGGTCGTTCTTGGAAGGATCTACGACGATGACGCCGTACTGATTGAACATATTGCTGTCACCCTCGGTGACGATGGTCATGTCCGTATCTGCAGAATAGTTCAGCCAGGTAGCTCTATCCGACAGGGTATAGGCCAGCATGTCGTTGGCCATTGTTATTACGGCACCCATTCCTTGGCCGGCTTCAACATACCAATTACCGGCTGGTTCGATACCGGCTTTGGTCCAGAGAGTCAATTCCTTTTTATGTGTTCCGGATTCATCTCCTCTGGATACGAAGGAAGTCTGTGTTTCGGACAGGATAGTAAAAGCTGCTACCGCATCTGCTGCGGCATCCGTTGCCAATCCCGCGGGGTCATCTGTAGGACCGATGATTACATAATCATTGTACATTACATCGTAGCGCTCCGGTCCGTGTCCCGCTGCAACGAAGTCTCTTTCCGCTGCCGGGGAGTGAACCAACAGTACATCGGCTTCTCCGTTTTCACCCATTGTCATGGCAGCACCGGATCCCACAGCTACCACATCCACTTCCCAGCCTGTCTCGTAAGTAAATTCAGGGAGAAGAACGTCTAGAAGTCCGCTATCCTGCGTACTGGTTGTTGTGGCCAGCATCAGTGTCCCTTGCATCTCAGCAGGCCCTTCCGGCTGATCGGGGGTGGTCTCGGGGGCTTGACCTTCCTGTGCACAGCCTGCCAGTGCAGCCAGGACCATCAACATGGCAACAAATAGTGCTAACACTCTCTTACTTTTGTACATTTTTTCCTCCTCATTTGTTCTAACTCTTTGCAGTAGTAATCTACAAATCAAAGATTTGTGATTCCCTTGCATAAGTTCACCAACAATTTGTTTCCAAATTGGGTGAGCTAATATATGTAGATACAAAAAAGCCCTTTCCACAAAAAGAAAGGGCTATACTACCTATGATTGACTTTCCTTTCCAAATGCGGGAGGCATACAGATTTCTCCGTATACCCATCGGTCGCCGTCCATGGCTTAGCTTTAGGACATTGCGACTCGGAAGTTGTTATTAAATTGTCACTTCAATTATAACCGTAAAAAATGGGAAAATCAAGAGGCTTTATCACGGAAATAAGGCTTTGACAATTGGGAATAGGCATAGTATATTGTTATTACAATTAAAAAGCAAAATATTATGATAACTCCGATTTCCCCATGACAAGCGGAGGATGCTTGCCGGCGGAAACGACAGGGTTGGAGAAGTGATTTTTCAGCCTGCCATTGTGCAAAGGAGAGATACGTGTTACACATGCTCTACTTTGCTTTTTTGATTAGATTATAAAAGAAAGGGTGTATGGGCAACGTGAAAAGATTGAGGTTTACAAAGCAAAAGTGCATAGGCTGTCAGCTGTGCGGCCAAGTTTGCTCCGCAACACACGAGGGCGCCTTTGTACCTTCCAAGGCACGGGTTTTTATTGAAACCTATTACGATAAGGGCGGCGATTTAAAGTACAAAGATTCCTATTGCAATCTATGCGGAATCTGCTTTAAAAACTGTCCAACCGGTGCCATTTCTATGGATGATAAGATTTTAGTAGATCACGATGTATGCATTGGTTGCGGTACGTGTGCCGCTAAGTGCCCGAGAAAAGTTGTTCGACTCAGAGAAGAAAAGTCTTACATATGCGATACCTGTAACGGCGATCCCATGTGTGTGAAGGTCTGCCCGCAAGGGGCGTTGATCTTTGAATAGGAAGGAGGCATATAAGCATGTTAGGTTACCAGAACAAAGTGCTCAGGATAGATCTGAGTAAAAAAACAGCTAAAACTGAGCCCCTTCGCATGGATTGGGCCGAAAAATACATAGGCTCAAAAGGGCTGACCATTAAATATCTCTACGAAGAATTGAAACCGGGCATTGATCCCCTGTCTGAGGACAACAAACTGATCTTCATGACCGGACCCATGACCGGAACCACCGTACCATGCTCCGGAAAGCTGAGTGTGGCAGGCAAGTCACCCGCAACGGGGACCATCTGTGACTGCTCCATCGGTGGGCATGCAGCTCTCCGAATTAAATACGCAGGCTATGATGCCATTATTATTGAAGGCGCACTGAATAAGCCGGGCTACTTACTTATTGAAGATGATAATATCAGTTTCGAAGACGGCTCAGAGCTCTGGGGAAAGGGCTGCCACGAGACAGAAGCCATCCTCATCGATAAATATGACCACGATTACAGCGTGCTGACCATTGGACCAGCAGGTGAAACTCTCAGCGGTATGGCCTGCATCACGTCAGATTATTACAGACAGGCGGGAAGAGGCGGCATGGGTTCCGTTATGGGCAGCAAAAACCTTAAGGCCGTCGTGGTAAAGGGTACCGGCAAGGTAGAAATCCCCAATATCGTAGACGCTGTAAAACGAATTGCAGAAATTGAGAGAGAAGACACCCTGCTTGAGGACAATACCTTTGTTTTCGATCTGGGGACCACCGCATTTTTAGAGGCCTGTCAGGATGGAGGCATTCTGCCCTACAAGAACTTCTCCGATACGACGGATGAAAACTGGACGGAATATAACGGCGACGTGCTCATGGAAAAGCTGGCAGGAAAACGAGGCTGTGGAAGCTGTGGCCTTGGATGCGGTAATTTTCTGAAAATCGGCGATGCCATTTGCGAAGGACCGGAATATGAGACCATTGCAGCCTTCGGACCAAACGCCGGAAACCGTGATCCCGAAGCCATTGTAAAAGCCAACCAGGTGGCAGACGACATGGGCCTGGATACCATCAGTGCCGGCGACGTCTTGAACTGGGCTATGGAGATGACGGAGAAGGGTATCTATGACTTTGGCATCCATTTCGGCGAGATGGATAAATACATAGAATATTTGAAGATGATGGCTAAAGGTGAAGGCATCGGTAAAGAATTGGCCATGGGCGTAAAGAAGCTGGCTGAGAAATACGGCGGAAGCGATTTTGCTATGCACGTCAAGGGTCTGGAATATCCCCAATACGAACCTCGCGGGTCCTGGGGTATGTCCCTGGCTTACGCTGTTTCCGACCGGGGAGCCTGTCATATGAGAGCCTATGCACCCAACGAAGAGGTGTTTGCTGCTTCCATTCCTCCCTATACCCCTGAGGGGAAAGGTGAACTGGTGTTCAATCTGGCACAGTTCAATGCCGTCAAATTCAGCCTGTGTATCTGTGACTTCTGGGCTACCCTTAGCATGGATACCATGGCGGAGCTCATGACACTGGTTACAGGCAAGGAATGGACCGCTGATGATATGGCCGAGGTGGGCACTCGCGTCATTAACATCGCAAGAGCTTTCAATCAGAGAGAAGGCTTTACAGCAAAAGATGATACTGCACCAAAGCGTATTTTCAATGATGCTCTTAAGAATGGCCCGGCTGCAGGACAGAAGATTCCGGAAGAGGCCTTTGAAGATATGAAACAACAGTACTATGCCGTTATGGGATGGAACGCAGATGGCACGCTACCTGACAGCCTGATCGCCACACTATAAGGTGAAAAGCCAGTAGCCTCATGAATTGAAACACCTGTAATGACGTAAAATAACAAATGCCACCCGGGAGGATGATAACCAAAAATGAAAATAAAAATTTTATTACGGGGGACATTGACCAAGTATTTTGAAGGCGATAAGGAACGAATCGCAGAGATTCCTGACAGCTGTACAGCGGAAGAAGCATTGAAGCTTGTGGGAATTGACTGGACTAAGATCGACAATTTTGGATTTGTCGCTATCAATGGCATGCGAGCTATGATTTACGACAAACTCAAAGACGGCGATGAGCTCAAAGCTTATTCAAAGATTTCAGGCGGTTGATAAACTGACTATGCAAATGCCCCCGTAATAATATTCTATGGGGGCATTTTGTTTATTTACAGAACAAAGCCATTCAAATGAAGAAAGGTGAAGAAAATATGATTGATAGTGCAAAACTTCTATATGTAAACTTAAGCGATAAGACAACACGTACCGAGTTCCTTCCCGGGGAGACCTATCGGAAGTACCCCGGAGGGTCGGCCTTGGGAATGTATCTCCTGTTCCATAATATCCGTGCGGGGACGGATCCCCTGTCACCGGAGAATCCTTTGATTTTTACTGTTTCCCCGCTGACCGGGATCCCCATCAGCGGACAGAGCCGCATGTGTGTCACCACCAAGAGCCCACTGACGGGAACCGCCGGAGACTCACAGGTAGGCGGTTACATCCCCGCCCAGCTCAAGGGCAACGGCTACGACGCAGTGATCTTTACCGGAAAAGCAGAGACCCCAGTCTACTTATATATTGACAAAGATAATGTGGAATTGCGGAATGCCTCGCATCTCTGGGGAAAGATTACCGGCGATACGGAGCGACAAATCGAAGAGGATCTGGGAACGGACAAGATCGAGTGTTCCCTCATCGGTCCTGCCGGAGAAAATGGCGTGCTCTATGCAAACATCATGCACAGGAGGAGCCGGGCTAACGGCAGAAACGGTACCGGCGCTGTGATGGGATCTAAGAACCTAAAGGGCCTAGTGGTAAAAAGGCAGCCACCCGTCCGTCCGGCAGATCCTGATGGTATGAAAAAACTTACACTCAATGTAAAAGAGCGCATGGCTGCTAATGAGGCTATTGTGGATCTGGCGAAAAATGGTTCCGCCGGCGTTGTGGGAGCTCACGATGTAGAGGGTTTTCTGCCTTCCTTCAATTGGGATTCGGGTATCTTGGAAGGAGCGAGAAATCTCTATGGCTCTACCATGAGAAGGACGATCTTATCAGGAAATGATACCTGCTTTGGCTGTGCGATACGCTGTAAACGAGAGGTCACTATCCCGGAGAAAGCGGATCCATATTACGGAGGACCTGAATATGAGACCATTGCCACTTTCGGATCTTACTGCGGCGTCAATAACCTGGAGGACGTTTGCGAGGCCAATCAGTACTGTAACATGTACGGTATGGATACCATTTCATGCGGTGCTACTATTGCTTGGGCCATGGACTGCTATGACAAGGGCATTCTGACCAAGGAAGATACGGATGGCCTCGATCTTCGCTTTGGCAACAGCTCGCTTTTCCCTGAGCTGCTGAAAAAAATAGCCTACCGTGAAAAAGGCATCGGTGAGTTGTTATCTATGGGAAGTGTAAGGGCTGCCAAGCTCGTAGGAAAAGGTGCTGAGGAACTGGTGGTAGCTACAAAAGGTCAGGAATGGCCTGCCCATATGGTGCAGATGAAACCAAATCTGGCCGTCAACTATGCAGTGAATAACTTCGGCGCAGATCACCAATCCTCGGAGCATGACCCCGCCCTGATGGCTCCGGACGACGATCAGAACTGGATCTGGCCCAATATGCTGGCTTCCTTTGAGAAGTGTGATTCTTATGGGGTGTTGGATGCTAACAAGTCCAAGTTTGCTTTGGAAACGCAAAAGTATTATTCTATGATGGACTCTCTTTGTCTGTGCCAGTTCGTCTGGGGACCGGCATGGCAGATGTATGGCCCGCAGGAACTGGTGGATTACTGCAAGTACGGTATCGGTTGGGACACCTCTATCGAAGAACACCAGGAGATCGGGGAACGAAGGATCAATATGATGCGGATGTTCAATGTGAGGGAAGGCTTTGGGCGTAAAGACGACAAACTGCCGCCAAAGGCATTTCTTCCCATGCCGGACGGTCCCAACGAGGGTGCACATATTACAAAAGAAGACTTTGATAAAGCTTTAGATGCCTATTATGATTACGCGGGATGGGATCGGGAGACCGCAGCACCAAAACCGGAAACCATTGAGAGGTTAGGTTTGGAATGGATATCAGAATTATCGTAAATAACAAAGAGATGGCGGTGCCTCCCGGCACCGCCGTTACCGGCTTGCTGGATTTAGCGGGCTACAACTGCCGCGTTGCTATATGGATTAACGGTTCTCAGCTTCTGGGCAGCGAGTATGATACCCGTTGCCTGGAGGAGGATGATGTGGTCAAGATTCTGCGCCTGGTAGCGGGCGGTTGAGATCGATCCCATTCTATTGCTTCCTGCATGAAAAAGGGTTGTCAATTCGTGCCCCTATCTTGTATACTGTTAATAATGTTACAGTTCACACACACATCATGATTCTTCCACCAAACGTGCAAAAATTGCGGTTGTGGTTCAATTCCT
>Ga0265293_10009826_pt1 | contig 13596 bp, 12 predicted proteins | sample Munlanlewell138R_FD_192505 | JGI IMG/M metagenome (GOLD analysis project Ga0265293, IMG submission 192505) | Leachate microbial communities from a municipal landfill in Southern Ontario, Canada - Leachate well 138R | ecosystem: Engineered > Solid waste > Landfill > Unclassified | place: Canada...
AGTTGCGCCCTTAACAAATTCCGAAGGGACAGCTTCGGGCAATGCTGCCACTTGTTACTCAACCGGCGGAATAGATAAGTTCGGACTTCCTTTTAGCAACCCTATTGATATAGAAGAGGGGCAAATAAAAGAGTTGCTGCTGGGATTTGATTTGCAAGGTTTGGATGTAGGCAGATACAAAAGTACCCTTACCTTTAAGGATAAGTTTGATTCTTTTCAATTTGAGGTCGTTATAGATGTCAATAATGATGAGGTAAAAGACGAGTTAGACAATTTTGACTATAAGTTAGAATGGATAGGTTCTACTTTAGGCATTGACGATACTATTGTCCCTCCTTATACTCCTGTAAAGGTAGAGGATAGGACAATAGAGGTGTTAGGCAAAAAGATTCTAATAGGCACTAATGGGTTGGTGGAACAGGTTGTAGGCTATTGGAATGACAGTCTTGAGCAGGAAGAGGCTGTGCAAAGCGCCTTGTTTACTGCGCCTATAGAGTTTATTTTAGGCCGTCAGGAGCTGCAAGAAAAAGATTTTGCTATTGCCGGCACAGATAACGGCGCTCATATTACTGCAATAAGCGAAAATGCAAGGGTGCGCTTAGAAACTAATGCTACGGTTGATTATATAGGTTTTATCAAATACAATATCAAGCTGATTGCCAAGGAAGACATTCCGCTGCCCGGTGTTGCCCTTAAACTGTACTTTAACCCCGATTGCAGCAAATACAGTATGGGACTGGGCAATTTGGGCGGCAGTTTTAGCGATTTTTCTTTTAAGTTTGACAGCGCAAATAATCAAGATACGCTTTTTTGCGGAGGGCATAAGCTGGGTTGCGCTGTTAAATTCGTAGCAAGTGACGAGTGCGAGCCTTACGGTTCAAGGGTATTTGATATACCTAAAACCTCTTGGGATAACTATGGCAGAGGGCATATAGAGGGCAAACGCACCAAAGATGCTATAGAAATTACTGCTGACTCCGGGCTTCTTGTTTTGATTAAGGGCGAAAGCGTAAATTTTGCCTTTGACCTTATGCTTACCCCTTTTAGACCTTATGATTTGGTAAAAGGTATTGATGAGCGTTACGCATATCTTGATATTAAAAAGAGTGCGGAAGCGGCAATAGCTTCTGCAAGAAGGTTTAATGCCCCCAACCTTATTTTGGATAGCGGCAACAGGGTATATCAAGCTGCAAACAATCCCATTTTGTCCGCTAAAGAAATTGCAGATTTTCTGGTAGAAACTCAACGCTATAAAGCTAAGTGCGCACTTTGCTATGACCTTAACTATTTAAGCTCAACGAATACTCTTTTTAAGTTTTTGTCAATGTTAGATGATAAGCTGATTGTCAATACAGAAAGCAGCGTAGGCGAGATAGAGGGATTGGATGTGCGCCCTGTAATGGTTGGCAGCGACAGAGTAAAGGTAGGGGACAATAAGACTGCTACTGATTTGATTTTTGCTGTAGACCCTAAAAGCAGATTTTGCAATTTTTATATACAAAGTGTAGCGGAAATATTTAAGAAGCTAAACTTAGACGGTATCTTTTTAAGCAATACGGTTATGGACGGTGCAACTGCAAGACGACTGCGCAAAGTGTTGTGCTCAGGGCAAATACTGGGCTTATATATTTCTGACCAACGCAAAAGCGAGCATGGCAATGCCAGCGGATTTAACAAGCATATGCAACTGCTGCCTTATTTGGATAAGGTTATCCTAAGTGCGGATTGCGGCGCTAACCTAACTCCTGAATATTATCTTACCGAGCTATCCGGCTTGTTATTTGGGCTTACTACTACCATTGTAGACTTGCCCAATCCGTATTTAGGGATGCTGCACGGAGCAAGCGCACAAGCAGGCTTAGGCGAATCTGACCCTTCCATAATTTATGATATTTGGTATAAGTTTGGTATAAAAGATGCTAAAATTATGGGTTATTGGATGGATAACCCTCCTATAATTGCAGATAAATCCACAGTAAAGATTACTACATTTGCAAAAGCAAACTCTTGTCTTGCAGTTTTTTATAATTTTTCGGACAAAGCAGAAAAGGTGGTATTTGGCATTTATCCCGAGATTTTAGGCTTTTCCACTCTTAAAAAACAAATTCGTATAGTTACTACCAGCGGCAAGAAAGTTTATAAAAAAGTTAAAGACCCCGATGAAGGCATTATGATAGGCGCAAAGGACGGGTTGATTATTAAGATATATTAAGCTAATTTAGTTTGAAAAAAGGATAAAAGAAACTGCTTGTACAAGCAGTTTCTTTGCTAAGATTCTCTTGACTGCTCCACAGCATTCTTTAATGCATCTTCTATTGCAAGCAAAATAATTTTACTGCTGTAGGTTGCTCCGGTAATGGCATCTACTTCTAAGGTTTGCTCTTCAACAACTGCATCGACAACTACTTCTGCCGCTTCTCCTTTGCCATTTTCGTGCTTTAATATATCGATTTTTGTAATTTGGTGACTGCTAATGGTGACATTGACCTCAGCGGTAAGCGGAAAACAATGAAAGCTGCCAAAATACACCCCATCTTTTACCTCATGCAGGCTAATCGTCCCAAACTGTTCATTCTTTAGCTTTTTGAAATTATTGCTGATATTGCCGCATATTATTATGCCTCCGGTAATCAATAAAGAAAAGATTACAAAGCAAACAATAACAATAATTGTGATTTTTTTCATCTTTAGGTACTCCTTTATAAGGCTATGTCCATATTAATTATATCATACACAAGAGGGCAAAACAATACTTAAATATAATTAGCCGCTCATTTTGCTATTCTTAGCTTTTGCAACTTTTTTACATATAGGCAAAAAGATATGTTTAATAAATAAAAACTTGATTTTTATTATTGCTTAGGGTATAATTATCCTAGTGCTAAACGGGGAGCTAGCGGTGCCCTGTGACTCGCAATCCGCTATAGCGAGGTTGACCATCTACCGAGGCATAGTCTATGGAAAGCCGATATAGGTAAGGGATGTAGATATTAAGGTCTTGTGCAATTCCGTGTTGTGAACCGTGTCAGAGCCTGACCGCAGCAGCACTAAGCAAATTTCGGGGTGTGCCACAAGGGTGCTTTAAGGGAGTTACCTGCCTATATGCCGATTCGGTAGGCTATGCCGGAGTAGACGCACTTTATTTTAATTCTTGGGAGTAACTATGAAAAAGAAAATCGCTGTCATAACAATGGTTGTATTGGTAATCACTTTGGTGCTTAGTTTGTCCTCTTGTAATAAAGAGGAGGAGGTAAAGATAGATAAGATTACCATAGAATATAATAAAGACAATCCATATAAAAAAGGCTCTGCTTTTAGTACAAGCGACTTTACGGTTACAGCGCATTTAAGCGATGACACCACTAAAGAAATACAAAATAATCTTATTTGGCATACCGATGTGCTGGAGCTTGACGATGAGGGCAAGTTTACCAGAAGCGGCGAGTTTGAGCTAAAAGTAGATTTTCTAAAATATAAAGATATTTCTATCACAATAACAGTCAATGACTAAAATAAGAGGGCGATTGTCCTCTTTTTTCTATCAATTAAATACCATAATTTAAGGAAACGCTTATGTTAATGTCCAAACTAATAGGGGAGAGAACACGGGAAGCACCAGCGGATGCTACCATTGTTTCGCATGCGCTGCTGGTAAGAGCGGGCTATATCAAGCAACTTGCAGGGGGCATTTGGTCGCTTACCGCACCTGCCCATAGGATAGTTAAAAATATTGAACGAATTATTCGTGAGGAAATGAACGCCATAGACGGGCAAGAAGTATCCCTGCCTGTGGTACAACCTCGTGAACTTTGGGAACAATCGGGGCGGTACAATTCAATAGGCGAAGAAATGGTACGCTTTAAGGATAGGCAACAGCGGGATTTATGCTTGGCTATGACCCATGAAGAAGCTGCTGTACACTTAGTGCGGGACGGAGTAAAGAGCTATACGCAACTGCCTTTTATGATATATCAATTCCAAACTAAGTTTCGGGATGAGCCTAGGAGCAGAGGGGGGCTTATCAGAGTTAGAGAGTTTATAATGAAAGATGCCTATTCTTTCCACGCTACCCAACAGGATTTAGAGCAATATTATGCAAAAGCATTTACAGCTTATGAAAATATCTTTAGACGGATAGGTATGAAGAACTTTATTGCAGTTCAATCAGATAGCGGAATGATGGGGGGAGCAATAGCGCATGAGTTTATGTTACTTACAGAGATTGGCGAGGATACCATAGCTATATGCGAAAAGTGCGGCTATAAGGCCAATGTAGAAGTGGCTGATTCGGTATTGCCGCTGCCAAACGCAGAAGCAGAGCAAGCCTTACAAGAAGTGTATACAGCAGATGCTGCAGAAATCGCACAAGTGGCGGAACTTTTGGGAGTCAGCGCAGATAAGACAATTAAAGCGGTGGTATTTTTAGACAAAGTATCAAGCCAATATATAGTTGCCTTTATCAGAGGCGACCTTGAAGTTAATGAGGCAAAACTGAAAAAAGTTGTTAAAATGGATTTAGTGCCTTGCAGTCTTGAGGACAGCAATGAGCTGGTAGCAGGCAATATTGGTGTGTTGGGTATAGAAGCCTCAGGGGCTAAGGCAGTATTTGATAAGAGCTTGCAAAATACTTTTAATATGGTCACCGGTGCAAATAAGGCGCAATATCATATAACCGGCGTATGTGCGGCAAGGGATTTTCCCAATGTTGAGTTTGCGGATATAAAAAAGGCAAGGGAGGGAGATGCTTGCCCTAAGTGCTCTTGCGCACTTATCCTTAAAAACGGTATAGAAGTAGGCAATATCTTTCAGTTAGGCAATAAGTATACCGGCGCAATGGGTATGAGCGTACTGGGTGCGGACGGTAGAAACTTCTTTCCGATTATGGGCTGTTACGGGATAGGGCTAGGGCGTTCGCTTGCCAGTGTGGCAGAGGAGTATGCAGATGAAAAAGGGCTGATTTGGCCTATTGGCATTGCTCCTTTTAAGGTTTATCTTTGCCCGCTGCGCTATGATACCCCTGAAGTTAAAGAATGTGCGGACAGCATCTATGCCAGCTTGCAAGAGCAGGGGATAGATACTATCTTTGATGACCGTAATGCTTCCCCCGGCTTTAAGTTTGCAGATTGCGACCTAATGGGTATCCCTATAAGGGTAGTAGTTAGCCCCAGAAGCCTAGAAGCAGGCAATATTGAAATAGCTACCCGCTATGGAGGCATAAAAGAAGATATAAAGATTGAAAAACTTTTTGATAGGTTAAGTTCGGCCTTAGCTATTCTTTCCGTCCTTTAGCCGGCAGAATAACGCAGTTGCATTAATTCCAGCAAGGCGCAGTCAATGCGTTTACTGGACAGACCGTTGATAGGACGAAAAAAGTTGGCAATAGGCGTTTGCTTTTTGGGTGCTTGATTGGTTTTGTTCATCATATTCATTAGCTGCAGAATATTAGCCATATCTCCCATTTGGTTAGACGCTCCGCCGGGAGGAGCGGCATCTTGATTGGCTTGATTCTTAAATGCACCAAAGTTTTTGAAAATATTGCCCATATTGCCCATATTGCCCATATTGCCCGCACCTGTGTTATCTTTACCGCTCATACCCATTATTAAAGGGAGCATATCCATAAAATTCATAATTTTACCTCTTTAAGTCTGTAAGCAATTGCTGCATACGGGCTCGCTGTTCCGGGGTAAGCATAGGGCTGACATTGGCATAAAAAGCATCTAAACTTTGATTATTCATTTCACCTTTAGCCCTTGATTCATTGGCAATTCTAAATAGTTCTCTCATTAAATCCTCTTGGCTTAGCCTAGAATATGCTTTAATTGCTTCTTCAGGATTGGAAAAGGATTGCTTTTTTGGCATATCTTCAGGAGTGCGTTTTACTTTTTCTTTTCGTTTTTGCTTTATGTAGTCATTGATACCCATATTAGCCCCCCTTTTCGAATTTATTATTTAATATTTGTTAATCTTTTGTAGGAGCATAAAGTATAAAAAATGCTTAGAAGCACAAGTAGCGGCATACTTCTGCTGCTATTATTATATTCCTAATCTGTTCCGGCTGTCACCGCTACCCTATATTTACTTTGTATATTTTACTGTTAATTTTATTAATATTGTATTAGAATAATTGGCAAAATATACAAAGGCACTTAAACAAAAAGCTATGTTTGTCGCATTTATTGCAAGAAAAACAGATAGCTTTTTTTGCTTGCAAAAAAAGCTACTTTTTGAGATAATACCTTTATGGAAAATAAAAAGGCAACTTTTGTTTTACACAATTTGGCGCTTATGCACCCCAATGCTCATTGTGAACTAAATTTCCGCTCCCCTTTTGAACTGTTGGTAGCAGTTATTTTATCCGCACAATGTACTGATAAGCGAGTAAATATAGTTACAGAAAAGCTGTTTGCCAAGTATAATACACCGCAGGACTTTGCGCAGCTAAGCCCCGAGCAGTTAGAGCCATATATTTATAGTACGGGCTTTTATAAAAATAAGGCAAGGAGCATAATAGAAGCCTCACGCTCTTTGATAGAGCAATATCAAGGCAAAGTGCCAAACGAGCTGGACACTCTTGTCAGATTAAGGGGCGTAGGCAGAAAGACCGCAAGCGTGGTGCTAGCTGTAGCTTTTGGCAAGCCCGCCTTTCCGGTGGATACTCATGTTTTTAGAGTGTCAAAAAGAATAGGGCTGGCAAGCGGCAGTACCGCAGACGGGGTAGAACAAGAGCTAAGGAAAGCCTTTCATAAAGATGATTGGATACTTGCTCATCATCTTTTAATTTTTCATGGCAGATATATTTGCACATCCAGAAGTCCAAAATGTGCAAAATGCAAAATAAATGATGTTTGCAACTATGGGCAAAAAATCTTAAAAGGAACTGTGTTATGAACGAAATCCTGAAAAAAACAGTTAAAGCAGAAGGGGTAATAGAATATGTAATCTATAATCCTGCTGTAGCCGCTAAGGCGCTACCGGGGCAGTTTATTATCTTGATAGTAGCGGAAGGCGGCGAAAGAGTGCCATTTACTATTACCGATTATGACAGAGAACAGGGCACAATTACTTTGCTAATCCAAACGGTTGGCGAAACTACTTATCTGCTTAGCCAAATGAAAGAGGGCGACAGTCTTTATGCCTTTGTAGGCCCTTTAGGCAATGCTACAGACTTAAATGAGTACAACAAACTTTGCTTAGTAGCGGGCGGTATAGGTGCGGCTGTTATTTTTCCTCAAGCAAAATTGCTAAAATCTTTGGGCAAAAGCGTAGATATTATCCTTGGCGCCAGAGATAAGGAATTGCTAATGTATGTTGACGAGTTCAAGGCTATTGCCGACAATGTATATATAATGACCGATAATGGCAGCGCAGGAGAGCAAGGCTTTGTGACCAATAAGCTGCAAGCGCTTATTGACAAGGGCATAACTTATGATGTGGTCTTTGCGGTAGGTCCTATGATTATGATGAAAGTGGTGTCCGACCTTACCCGAGCATATGCAATCAAGACTTTAGTTTCTATGAATACCATTATGATAGACGGCACGGGTATGTGCGGCGGCTGCAGAGTTACCGTAGGGGGCAAAAGGCTATATGCTTGCGTAGACGGGCCGGAGTTTGACGGTCACGAAGTAGACTATAACGAAGCGCTGAACAGATTGACTTTATTTAAGGAACAAGAGCAAGATGCCTATTGCAGGCTTACAGGAGAAAAGCATGGCAAAAAGAGTTGAAAGACAAAAAGTTTTAGAGCAATTTCCGCTGGAGCGCATACATAACTTTGAAGAAGTTTCTCATGGTTTTGATAAAGAACGGATGCTTTTAGAAGCCAGCAGATGTTTGTTGTGCAAGAATCCTAAATGTGTTCAAGGCTGTCCTGTTAATATTGATATTCCCGGCTTTATAGCGCAGCTAAAAGAGGACAATCCTGATAAAGCGTATGAGGTAATTACCGCTACTAATGCGCTTCCCGGCATTTGCGGCAGGGTTTGCCCGCAAGAGGAACAATGCGAAAAAGTATGTATTATGGGCAAGTTAGGCGCGCCTGTTGCCATAGGCGCGCTGGAGCGTTACTCTGCAGACCACAGCAAAGCAGGCAAAAAGATTGCAAGCGTTAGCCAAGCAGGCAATGGCAAAAGGGTTGCAATAGTAGGTAGCGGCCCTGCGGGTCTTGCTTGCGCAGGCGATTTAATCAAGTATGGAATTGAAGTAGTTGTTTACGAGGCATTGCATGAGCTGGGCGGGGTGTTAGTGTATGGGATACCTGAGTTTAGGCTGCCAAAAAGTTTGGTAGCGGCAGAAATAAATATTCTAAAAGAAAGCGGAGTAAAGTTTCTTGCCAATTATGTGATAGGCAAGACCTTAACTATACCTGACCTTTTAGAGCAATTTGATGCGGTGTTTATTGGTAGCGGAGCAGGGTTGCCCTCTTTTATGGGTATCCCCGGCGAAAACTTAAAAGGCGTATATGCCGCTAACGAATACTTGACCAGAGTAAACTTAATGAAAGCATATAAAAAAGGCAGTGCCACTCCAATTAATGCAGCTAAAAAAGTTGCAGTAATGGGCGCGGGCAATGTGGCAATGGATGCCGCCAGGACCGCGCTTAGATTAGGTGCGGAAAAAGTGAGCATAATATATCGCAGAAGCAGAGCGGAAATGCCTGCACGTGAGGAAGAAATTGAGCATGCTATAGAAGAAGGCATTGCACTTAATGAACTTACCGGAACAAAGGCAATATTAGGCAAAGATAAGGTAGAGGGGATAAGATGCGTAAAAAACACTCTTGGCGAGCCCGATGCAAGCGGCAGGCGCAGGCCGGTAGAGCTTGCGGGTACAGAGTTTGATATAGAGGTAGATACAGTAATTATGGCAATAGGCAACTCTCCCAATCCGCTGCTTGCAAAGGCTACCCCGGGGCTGCTAACCAATAAATGGGGTGGGCTTATAGTGGACGACAATACCGAAACTACTGTAAGCAATGTCTTTGCGGGCGGAGATGCGGTTACCGGCGCGGCTACAGTTATTTTGGCTATGGGCGCAGGAAAAAAGAGTGCCAAAGCTATTTTAGAGAGGCTAAATGTACTTAGATAAGGTAAAGATATACTGCAAAGCCGGCAATGGCGGCAATGGCGTTATAAGTTTTCGCAGAGAAAAGTATGTCCCTAAAGGCGGTCCTGACGGGGGCGACGGAGGAAAAGGGGGCAATATTTACTTTATAGCTGACGAAGGGCTAAATAACCTTATATCTTTTAAGTATAACAGACATTACAGGGCTGAAAATGGAGCTAACGGTGCAAGGGCAAAACGCATTGGCAAAAGCGGTGCAGACCTTATTATAAGAGTGCCTCTAGGCACTATTATTAAGGATGAAAAAAGCGGTAAGATAATTACCGATTTAGTAAAAGCGGGGGAAAAGTTTTTGCTTTTTGAAGGCGGCAAAGGCGGCAGAGGCAATTCTCGCTTTGCTACCCCCGTACGCAAAGCGCCCAATTTTGCAGAGTCAGGGGAGACAACACAAGAACGCACTATTATTTTAGAGCTTAAAACAATAGCCGATATAGGCTTAGTAGGCTATCCAAATGTAGGCAAATCTACTTTGCTTTCGGTAATAAGTGCGGCAAAACCGGAAATTGCCGACTATCACTTTACTACGCTATCGCCTAATTTAGGAGTTGTTGAGTATGACTATAACAGCTTTGTTGTAGCTGATATTCCCGGTCTTATAGAAGGTGCGGGCAAAGGGATAGGGCTGGGACACAGCTTTTTGAAGCATATAGAGAGAGTGCGTGCAATTGTGCATATTGTAGATATTTCGGGCAGCGAACAAAGAGACCCTGTTGCCGATTATTATACAATTCGCAAAGAGCTTGCAGGATACAGTGCAAAACTTGTGGAGTTGCCGGAAATTGTTGTGGCAAACAAAATTGATTTATTACAAGACCCCTCCGCCCTTGCTCGTCTGGAGCAGGCTTGCGGCAAAGAGGTTATGCGCATTTCTGCAATAAGGGCGCAAGGCACAAAAGGATTAGTGCAAGAGCTCTTTAAGCTATTGGCGCAACTGCCTGCCCCCGAGCCGCTTATTTATCAGCCTTACGAGTACGAAAAGGATGACATCAATGCGTATGAAGTGTACAAAGAGGGAGATATTTATTATATAGAGGGCGGTTTTATCAATCATATTGCAAGAAGGGTTAACTTTGACGATATCCATTCCTTAGCATATTTTCAAAAGACACTAAGAGATAAGGGAGTCTTTAAAGAGCTGCAAAAACAAGGCGCTCAAAATGGGGATAGCGTAAGCGTGCTGGGTATGGTTTTTGAGTTTATGGAGTAGTATGGCAACAATATTGGATTCAAAACAAAAAAATTTATTAAATACCTTGGCTCATCGCTTGCATCCTACCGTTTATATAGGAAAAAACGGTGTTATAGATTCGGTGCTAGCCGATGCCAATGTACAATTAGAAGCTAAGGAACTGGTTAAATGCTCTATTTTGCGCTCCAGCCCCGTATCCGCTTCAGATACCGCTTTAGAATTGGCTTTTAAGCTAAAAGCAGAGCTAATCAGTTGCCTAGGCAACAAAATAGTGCTATATCGTAAAAGCAACAAGAAAGGGGTTAGGCATATAGAATTTTGAGTTGCCCGACTTGAAAAAACTTCCGGAATATGGTATAATCTTTCTGTACAACAAACTCTTAAACACTTTGGTTTTATCCTAGTGAGGTAAACGGTGGCAGAAGGAAGAAGGGAGCGAGTCCGCAATAGAGTTAGACGAGAAGGCTTAGACAGTCTGGAGTATCATGAGGTGCTGGAGCTTATGTTGTATCCTTTGATTCCAAGAAAAGATACCAACCCAATTGCGCATAGCTTAATTGCAGAGTTTGGCACTTTGGACAAAGTCTTGCAAGCAGACCCGCATGAAACTATTAAAGTTAAAAATATGACCAGAATAGCCAGCGAAATGCTGTCTTATTTTTATAAAATGCTTACAATTGCCAAACGCTCGTCCTTTGTTCCGAATATAGAGCTAGCTAACCTTGAGTTATGCAGGCAGTATGTGGATACTTTTTTTGCCGACAGAAAAAGGGAGGAATTATATGCCTTTACGCTTAATTTTTCCTTTAAGCTGATTGCTTCCAACTGCATTGCCACAGGCGGCTTAAATGATGTGAGGTATAATAAAAAGAGGGTTATTGAAATTGCGCTTAAAGACAGCGCAAGATATATGATAGTAGCGCATAATCATCTTACAGACTCTATAGAGCCTAGCATTGCCGATATTGAGGCAACTTATGAGTTGTTTCATGCTTTAAAGAATGTGGAATGCGAGCTGCTAGACCATTTAATTATTGCAAGCGGTGAAGTTTACAGCTTTAATGAGCATAAACTAATGACCGATATTGCCAATGCAAAAAGCAAGGCGGAATTGTTTAGATAGCATCTTTACAGCATTAGAGGTTACAATATATATTTAGTTGCGAGGGAAAAATGATAAAAAAAGCGGTTATTTTAGCGGCGGGATATGGGACAAGGTTTTTGCCTTCCACTAAAGCAATTTGTAAGGAAATGTTTCCAATTGTAGACAAGCCTGCAATTGCATATGTAGTGGAGGAATGCATTGATAGCGGAATTACTGAGATTTTAATAATTTTAGGCAGGAATAAGCACAATATTGTCAATTACTTTGATAAGAATATTGAACTAGAAGAATGTTTAAGGTCCACAGGCAAGTATCAGGAGCTTAATTTGATTAAACCGTATCCGATACGCATTTATTATACTGTACAAGAGCTTATGCAAGGCACAGCAAAGGCTGTGGAGTATGCTAAAGAGTTTTGCGGGGTAGAACCTTTTGCGCTGCTTTTCCCCGATGATATAATGGTAAGTAGCACGCCCGTTACCGCACAGCTTTGTTCTGCTTACGCTACCACGCTGTGCGCAATAGTAGGGGTGCAAGCGGTACAGCGCAGTCAAGCTATTAAGTACGGTATTATCAAAGAAGGGGTAAAAAAGGGCAGGTTTACGCAAATATTGGATATATTAGAAAAGCCTGCACCCGAGCAAGTGGAGCAAGAGTATCCGCTGACCAGTCTAGGCAGATTTGTGCTTCCGCCTGAAGTCTTTAGCTATATTGCGCAGACTAAGCCAAGCCCAACCGGCGAGTATTATTTGCCTGATACCATTAAGCTAATGGCAAAGAGCTTAGGAGCTTATGCTTATGAGTTTGAAGGGATACGCTATGATACAGGAGATAAATTAGGGATGCTCAAGTGTAATATAGAAATTGCCCTAAGGCGGCAGGATATAGGCAGGGAACTTGCCAAGTATTTAATAGAGCTAGTAAAAGACAATATAGAGAGGTAGCTATGTTAGGATATACAATAGATGTTCAAAAAGTTATGGAAATAGCTTCCCAAGCGGCTGAAATATCAGGAGGCACGCTGGGGACGGAACATATTCTTTTTGGGCTATGCGAAGTAAAGGATAGTTATGCTTCAGAAATATTAAAGCGATTGGGTGTCACGGGGAGCGAGGTAGGCAAGTATATTATAAAGAGCCCCATTCCTTCCTTAGTGATTATTAGCAGCCCTGCCAAAAGGGCATTAGAACGGGCAAAAATATTTGCAAACAAGTATCAAGACGACTTAGCGGATACGCAGCATGTGCTGCTTGCAATAGTGTATGACCAAAATAGTGCGGGAGCTAAGATTTTGGCTAAAAACAAAATTGACTTTAATACAATAAAGGATATTTTGGACTCAATGAGTGCCAATGATATAAGAGCGCAAGACCCGATAGCTCGCATTAATGAGATGTTTAGAAGTATGGAGCAAATGTTTTCCCGAGCCCAGCAAGATGCGACGGATGCCTCCGGCGAGCCTGTATCTGCCGGTATTGTTAAAGACAATCCTGCCCTAGATAAGTTTGGAACAGATTTAACAGAGCTGGCACGGAGCGGTAAGCTAGACCCCGTAATAGGCAGAAGCAAAGAGGTGGAGCGTATTATTCAAATTCTATCCCGCCGTACTAAAAACAATCCCGTGCTGATTGGCGAGCCCGGAGTAGGCAAAACCGCAATAGTAGAAGGGCTTGCGCAGGCAATTATTTCTAACGATGTACCCGAAACGCTAAAGGGCAAGCGTATTTTTTCGCTGGATGTTTCTGCAATGGTGGCAGGCACTCGATATAGAGGGGATTTTGAAGAGCGATTCAAAAATGCGCTGCAAGTGATTAAGGAGCAAAACTTTATCTTATTTATTGACGAAATGCATATGATTATGGGCGCGGGCGACAGTGAGGGCGGCAGTATGAATGCAGGCAATATCCTCAAGCCTATGCTTGCAAGGGGTGAGCTTCATACAATAGGCGCAACTACCATAGATGAGTATCGCAAGCATATAGAAAAGGATAGTGCGCTGGAGCGCAGGCTTGCGCCTATTATGGTAGACCCGCCAAGCGTGGAGGACACTATTAAGATATTGCAAGGGCTAAGGGAGCGTTACGAAATACACCATAAGGTTAAAATTACCGATCAAGCTATAGAAGCTGCCGCAAAACTGTCCGACCGCTATATTTCCGACCGCTTTTTGCCCGAT
>Ga0265293_10009827_pt1 | contig 13595 bp, 16 predicted proteins | sample Munlanlewell138R_FD_192505 | JGI IMG/M metagenome (GOLD analysis project Ga0265293, IMG submission 192505) | Leachate microbial communities from a municipal landfill in Southern Ontario, Canada - Leachate well 138R | ecosystem: Engineered > Solid waste > Landfill > Unclassified | place: Canada...
TTTTGTGAGTCTGAGGATCTCGGGCATCGAGCGACCGTTGGACATCGGGTAGTAGAGCATGGCGCGCATGATCCCCTTGTCATCGATGAAGAAGACCGTCCGGATGGTGGAGGTGTTGCTCTGGCCGGGATGGATCATCCCGTAGCTCCGGGCGACCTTCATGTCGAGGTCGGCGATGATCGGGAAGTGGATATCGACGCCCATCTTCTCCTTGACGTTACGGACCCAGGCGAGATGGGAGTGGACGCTGTCGATGGAGAGCCCGACGAGCTGGGTGTTCAGCTTCGCGAGTTCATCGGAGATCTCGACAAACGCTATGAACTCAGTGGTGCAGACCGGCGTGAAGTCGGCCGGGTGGGAGAAGAGGATGACCCACTTCCCTTTGAGGTCAGAGAGTTTCATAGGTCCGTGGGTGGTCAGTGCGTCGAATTCAGGTGCTGGCTTGCCGATCACCGGCATATGAAATACTTCTTCTTGGTCCATTTTTATCGTCTCCTGGGGTCAGTTATCCTAATTCTTCTTCAAGGACGGTCTTCCCGTGGACATAGGCCGGCATCCCTGCAAGCAGGAACGCGACCCGGAGCCCCTCCTCGATCTCTTCTTTCTTCACGCCGAGGCTCCCGGCGCCCGCCATCTGCGCCCTGACGGCATGGTCATCCCTGAGCGCGGCGGCGATCGCTATAGCGATGATCTTCTTTGTCTGTCTTGAGAGGGCTCCATCATCCCAGATCATCTGGTCAAGCCCCATCACCTTACTGTAGAGGTCAGGATCGGTCTTCTCGAGTCCCTTGAATATCTCAGGAACCTTCCCGATCTTCTCTTCGAGGCGGTTCTGTTCTTTTGTCATCGGTAATGTCACTCCTCAAGTATCATCGGTTCGCCACAACAGATCAGTTCGCCGCCGCCGACCTCCAGTACTTTGACCAGGTTTCCGCAGATCTCACAGAGGTAGATCTCCCCCTCGGCTGATACGTTCACCATTTTCCCCTCACTCCGTACTGCTAATCTTTTGGTTTCCTCTCCGGGGGACGCATAACATCCTCCGGCGTTTTGATGTCCGGCCTGATGTGGGTCATCGGAAGACAGTTGTACATCTCGCAGGCGCAGGTCGGGCATTTGACGAGGTCTTCGTCAGTGCTGTCGATCCGGATCTCTCTTCCGCAGTCGATGCAGATGAATTGTCCGGGACCCGGTTTCTCTCCTGCTTTCGCAGTCTTTCTGGTTCCTGGTTCGGCCACAGGCACTCACCAGAGCGATCATATTGTTTCAAGATATTTAGTAGTATCCTCTGACTGGACTGGCGTTGAATCACTGGTTTTCGGGCGCCGCATCCTATTAATAGGGTCGCATGCAACCCTGAAACCATGGCAAGGAAGGTTATAGCACTACTCGGAAGCCCGCTTACCGAAGGGAACACCGCGCGCCTCCTCGATGAGGCTATAAGGGGTGTTGAGGATGCAGGCTGTGAGGTCGAGAAGATCGTGGTCGCACACCTGGATTTTGCGCCATGTATGGAGATATTTTACTGCGTGGAGAACGAGACCTGCCAGATCCGGGATGAGATGATCGAGATATACGACAAATTCCGGGAGATGGACAGCCTGATCATCGCCACCCCGGTGATGACGATGGGAATCCCGGGGAAGCTGAAGTCGTTCATGGACCGGTTTCAGGTCTTCTACATGGCCAAGTACTATCGCAAAGAGCCGCTCATATCCCCGGAACAGCGGAAGAGGCGGCGGATGCTCTTTCTCTCGATCGCAGGCATGAACCTCCCGACCGTCTTTGATGGCGCGAAAGTGACCGCCCGGGCGTTCGGTGAGATCATCGACTGTCCCTACTGGGACGAGGTTCTCCAGAACGACATGGATACGGTCAGGGATATACGGACGCGGCCCGAGGTGATGGAGGCGGCATACCGGAAGGGCCACGAGCTCGGGCAACTCCTTGCATAGTGGGGTTGCCGGATAACCGGGTGTACAGCCTCCCCGCTCCGCCGGGCCTTCAGGATCATATGGACGACGACCTCAACCAGGCTCCGGGACCGTCTCTTTGAGCCTCTGCTCCACCTCTTCAGCGATCGCGTGTGCCCGGGAGACGGGGCGTGCCGGATCGACAGTCTGTGGTCACGCCCCGTGCTATCCTGCCTCTTCGGCCAGAGTCCGGGCACATAACTGCCGGAAAAAGCCGGATCTTCCGTGTGCCGGCCCCGCCCCACCGGGCCTGTGAAAGGCTTTTATAAAGGGTTCTCGAAACAATTACGTTATGGCGACAGACAAGAATGCTCAGGAAGCGTTTGCCGGGGAGGCCCAGGCAAACAGGAAATACTCGGTATTTGCCGAGAAGGCAGACGCCGAGGGCTACCCGGTGATCGGGAAACTCTTCCGGGCGGCAAGCGAGGCAGAGGCTGTCCATGCAAAGCGCATCCTCTTCGTCCAGAGCGGCGTCGGGAACACCGAGGAGAACCTGAAGGGTGCGATCGATGCGGAGACCTATGAGTTCACGACGATGTACCCGAAGTTCATCGCTGAGGCAAAGGAAGAGCGGAAGATGGAGGCTGCCAACGTCTTCACCCATGCCATGAAGGCGGAAGAGGTGCACGCTAACCTCTACATCCAGGCACTTGAGGCTCTCCAGGCGGGCAAAGATATCGATGCGGAGAAGATCTACCTCTGTCCGGTCTGCGGGGATATCGAACTCGGGACTGTCCCCGAACGGTGCCCGATCTGCGGGGTCCCGGCTCGTGTGTTCCGCGAAGTCCAGTAACTCCTCTTTTTTTGGCCCGGCGCCCGGGTACCTCATACTATAATAGGATCCTCAAGCTATCCCCCTTTATGGCAGGTGTGAAGGTCTATACGGCGGAGAGCTGCCCGTACTGCAGGATGGTCGTCGCCTACCTTGAGAAGCACGGGGTCGAGTATGAGGTCATCGATGCCGGGAGAGACCGTGAAGCGGCCCGTGAGATGGTAGAGGTATCGGGGCAGCGGGGCGTGCCGGTCACGATCACTGATGGTGAGGTGATCGTCGGGTTCGATGCGAGGAGGCTCCGGGAGCTCTTCGGCCGGCCGGTGACCGATGCGGTCTATGATGCGGTTATCGTGGGCGCCGGACCGGCCGGGCTGACGGCCGCGGTCTACGCTGCGAGGAAGCTCATGAAGATCGTCATCATATCGGAGAACATCGGTGGCCAGGCGACCTGGAGCTGGTCGATCGAGAACTACATGGGCTTTCGGATGATCACGGGGGAGGACCTGATAAGGAAGTTTGAAGAACAGGTCAGGGGGCTTGATGTCACCCTCGAACCTGACAGTGTCCAGGGTATCAGGAGGGAGGGTGATACCTACTCGGTCCGGACAGCCTCCGGGAACACCTATCGCTGCCGGACGATCATCCTCGCTCCCGGGAAGCACCCCCGGACCCTCGGACTCCCCGACGAGGACCGCCTGATGGGAAGAGGTGTCTCGGTCTGCTCGACCTGTGATGGCCCGCTCTTCCGCGATCGGCCGGTCGCCGTCGTCGGCGGAGGAAACGCGGCTATCCAGACCGCTATCGAGATGGCGAAGATCGCACGTTCAGTGGCCCTGGTCGTCCGGAGTCCCCTCAAGTGCGACGAGGTCTACGTCGCCCGGGCGGAAGAGGCCGGCGTGCGGATATTCCCCCACAGCGATGTCTCGGCCCTCCACGGTGAGGCTGCCCTGACCGGGATCACGGTGAGGGATCGCGATACCGGGAGAGAGACGGTCATCGACGTCGAGGGGCTCTTCCTTGAGATCGGGCTCGTGCCGAATACGGGGTTCCTCGGGGATCTGGTGGCGCTGAACGAGAAGGGTGAGATCATCGTCGATGAAAACAACCATACGAGCACTCCCGGGGTCTTCGCGGCCGGAGATGCGACCTGCATCAAGGGCAAGCAGATCATCATCGCCGCCGGTGAGGGGGCGAAGGCCGCTCTCGCGGCGCATGAGTACCTCCTGATGGGGGAGATCCCCTGCATCCCTGTACCGGCGGCCTTATGAACAGGTGTACCTAACCTGATGTGGAGATAATGCATGGTGCTTGAAGAGACGCTTGTTATCCACAACCCGATCGATACTTCGGAGGTCGCGCGCGCTTTCAAGGAGGCGGGCATGCCGACGCGCATCACCCAGACCGCCGCCCTGAGGAGTACCGCTTCGATAAGGGGAATGGTCAGGAATATTAAGGCGCTGCTGGAAGAAGAGATTGCGCAGAGCGAGGCACTCGCTGAGAAGATCGGGATCGATGATGAGGAGGATATTGAGCTCAGGGAGATATACGATACCACCCTCAGTGTTGTCGAGGGTGTCGTCGGGGTTATAACTGAATTCATGGAAAAATACCCGGCCGGAACATTTGTTCCCATCGATGAGTTCAAGGAATGGATGTCGCCGTTCGCCGCGCTCCCTCAGGATGAGGAGGATGAGGAAGAGGAGGAGCTGGATGAGGATACGTTACAGCAGGATGCCCTCGATCCTATGGTGTACCGGTTCATGTCATTCATCACCCTGGATGAGAACGACATGATCGATCTGGGGGAGGAGGGGGTGACCGTGAAGCAGCACGTCGATCCCGATGACCTCATCCTTGCCCTTCCGGGCGATGCAATGGGGGATATCGGTCGCGAAGCCATGAATGAACACGATATCACGATGGAGGTGGTCATCGCTTCGGTGCCGGAGTACCGCCTGGAGTTTACTCCCGAGGCCGTGTTTTTCGCGGAGATGGATCATATCGACGAGCTGATCGATGAACTGGAGATCGATGAGGATGAGTACCTGCCGTTCCGGGAGAGCGCCTACTTAAAGCAGATCGCCGCTACGAAGATCATAGATATCATTGAGGAGCACGGGACGATGACGCCGGCGGAGGTTGTGGAGGCGCTCGAGAGCAACGCCATCGGCGGTGCTGAGAGTGGTCTTGAGATTATGCTGAGATTCCCCCTCGAGTTCGTGAAAGGGCTGCTAAACGACCTCAAGAAGATCGGTCTCGTGCGCAAGAAGGGTTTGGGGTTCCGCGCGGCGCAGTGAGTCGTCGTTCCAGAAGAGAGCTGAAAGATCTCTTCTGCGTTGCTCCAGGACCGATGGGCTCGTGTTGTGGATAGAGGCCAGACCCGGTAGATCTTCTCTACCAGATCCACCTCCGGCTCCCTCTCCCGGGCATTGGGGCGGTTATCGGGGCCCGGCTCACGTATGAGCGAGACACTCGTGCAGGCGGCGGATCTCCATCGCCCGTACGGGCATGGCACCGGGTACCATCAGCGTGCTCGACCAGGTCTGGTTCGCGGGTATCTCGCTCGTCCCCACCGGACCCGTCGTTGCGGCATCAAGGGCACATGATGTCTCTAACGGAGCGCTCCCCCGTGATCGGTCGCTGGGTGCCCGGGTATTGATATCATGAAGAGTCTCGACGCCTCTGGCGAAGCGCTCGCCCGTAACCGGTGCCGTGCCGTATCAACCGTTGAGGTATCTCTCGTCTCGTTCCCGGACCATCACGCTGAAGCTCTGGCCTACACCTGCCCACATGGATTCCTGCGGATCATACGAGGATGATCCGGTCAGGGCCATCCACAGGATGAGGCGTAGCGATCCCCCTCTATCTGAGGGTCAGGACTGTTGACCCCCCACGGAGGGGTCCTCTCTGCACGCCCGATACTCCTGCATCCCCGGCCGGAGATTCCATCAACCTCCGGCTCATGCGCCGGGATGGTGAAACAGTAACACTTCCGGTGGAGGGTGAAGTACTGATCCACCGGCACATACTCTCCTGGCTGCCACACAGCGGAAATCATGCCGGGTGGCGAGGCAAGCGGCGGAATTGAGACAGGTTTATACGTTCTACCTCCCAACCTGGTACAACCTGCGTGCAGGGAGGATATGCATTGTCTCCAGACATGAAAAGGCCGTCAGTCTATCAGTACATTCTCACATTCGGGATATTGATACTGTTCTGGTATATCCTTTCAGGGTACCTTGAATTCTTCTATATCGGCGCCGGGATCGTATGTTGCGGCATCGTGACCCTCATCTCGGGAGATCTCATCTTTCGGTCCAACGTAAGCATCTCCCAGTCTGCGCGTGTATTCACCAGGCTCGTACTCTATATCCCAAAGCTGCTGGTGGCTATCCTCCATGCCAACCTGGACGTTGCGTACCGGGTCCTCCACCCGAAGATGCCGATCGACCCCGGGATCGTCACGGTTGATACATCGTTTCAAAATGATGTTCTCAGGACATCGTTTGCAAACGCGGTAACCCTGACACCCGGGACGGTGACGGTCGATGTCATCGATGGGAGATTCATCGTGCATGCCCTCGTCCGGGAGGCGGGAGAAGAGGATCTCCTCAAGGGGAAGAGCATCGAGCGTGATCTTGCACGGATCTTTGGTGAAGGTGGTCGACCACCATCCGATGAGACCGGAGACCTGTAGGGAGGTTTTGACGGTGTTCTCACATGGTATTCCTGTAATCTCTGCGAGGGTTGCCAGGCTCAACCCCGCCGGCCGGTCGATGCGATCAGCCGTCAACTGCACGACAAAATTGGGTATATGCACCCCGGGTAGACGATCACCGGGGCGAGACAGCAGTAGTATTCACCCGGGGTGCTCAGGCGATCTCGCTCCCGGGATCGGTACTACCACGAAGGAAGCGCCTCCTTCCCCGGAAAACACCGGGGATCTCCGCGCCATGGTAGCATGATCGATATCTTTCACGCAAGTGTAATCATACTGATCCTGACGGTCTTCCTCTGCCTCTATCGCGTACTGGCAGGCCCCGGATGGGAGAATCGCCTTATAGCGGTAAATACTATCGGAACAAAGACGATTGTCGTCCTCGTCCTCATCGGCCTCATATATGAGCGGCCGCTCTTCCTGGACATATCGATCGTCTATGCCATGATCAACTTCATCTCGACGCTTGCGATAGCCAAGTACCTCAAGAGAGGTTGCGTATGCTGAACACGTTGGCCCTCATCTTCATTGTGGTCGGCCTCTTCTTCATGATCGTCGGTGCCATCGGCCTTATCCGGTTTCCCGATCTCTATACCCGCGTCCACGCAACCGGCAAATGCGACACCCTTGGAGAGGGGATGATGCTGTTTGGTTTCATCCTGTATGAGGGGATGAATCTGGTCTCAGTAAAGATTCTGCTCCTCGTGATATTCATATTCGTCACATCGCCGACAGCCGTCCATGCCATCCTGAACGTCGCCTACACCCACGGTGTTGAACCGTGGAAGAAGGGGGATGAGCGGCGATGATCTGGGAGCTTGACTTTGCCCTCCTGATCTTCATGATCTTCTGCGCGATCGCGGCGATCACGGTGCGCGATCTTCTCCATGCAACGATCATACTCTCCGCCTACTCGCTGATCATGGCGGTGATCTGGTCAGAGATGAATGCCGTCGACGTCGCCTTCACCGAGGCGGCCGTGGGGGCTGGCATAACCACCGTCCTCTTCATCGCAGCCATAGCACGAACTGGAAGGAGATCATCAGATTGAAGCTAAAGGCTTTGCTTGCGGTTGCCTTCATCGGCATCATCCTCTTCTGGGCGGCCGGAGATCTGCCGGCATTCGGCGACCCCGAGGCTCCGGCCACCCGGTATACCGGGAAGCTGTACGTGGATCTGGCACTCTCCGATATCGGCGTTGAGAACATCGTCGCCGCTATACTCGCCAGTTACCGTGGATTCGATACTCTTGGGGAGGTGGTGGTGATCTTTACCGCCGGGATATCGGTCGCCCTCCTGCTGAGACGAGGTGGGCGGCTATGAGGAGGAATGTCATCATCAAGACGGTATCGCGGTTTCTGGTGCCGTTCATCCAGGTCTATGCGCTCTATGTCATCGTACACGGCGCATTGGGGGCGGGCGGAGGATTCCAGGGAGGTGTTATCTTTGCCGCATCGTTCATCCTGATGATCATCGCCTTTGGCCTTGCCTGTGTCAGGGAGCGGTTCAACTACAAGTGGATCGTGATGCTCTCGGCCCTCGGGATAACTATCTATGCTACTATCGGGCTCCTCTGTCTCATACCGGGGGGCAACTACCTGGAGTATGGGTCGATCGAGGCGCTACTCGGCATACCGCACCTCCACGGCTACCTCATCGATGCGGTCGAGATCGGCATCGGTATCACCGTGATGGCGACTATGACGTCGATAATCTACGATATGGGTGACACAGGGGGCGAATCCTCATGATAGGGTCGTTCTACGAACTCTTCTTCGCGCGGTACAACTACTGGATGGCGATCATCTTGATGCTGATCGGGCTCTACGCATTGATCGCAAAGCAGAACCTGGTGAAGAAGCTTATCGGGTTGAACATCTTCCAGACCGCCATATTCCTCTTCTACATATCGCTCGGTGAGGTGAGGGGAGGGACCGCACCGATCTATCTCCCCGAAGGGGTGGATGCCCTCTACGTTAACCCGCTTCCGCACGTCCTCATACTGACCGCGATCGTCGTTGGTGTGAGCGTGACTGCGGTCGGTCTCTCGCTCATCGTCCGGATACACGAAGAGTACGGCGTCATCGATGAGGCCGATCTGTTGCAGGAGTTGAGGCGCCGATGACGCTGATAGATCATCTCCCGGTCTTCCTTATAGCCATCCCCATCCTCGCTTCGCTCCTGATACTCGTTGCCGGATGGTGGGATCGGAGGTTCTGCTACCCCATATCACTCGTGACGATACTCTCCCAGTTCGGGGCCGCGGTCATCATCCTCATGCAGGTGATGCGGGAGGGGACGGTCCGGTACTACCTCGGCGGGTGGGCGCCGCCGCTCGGGATCGAGCTTGCCATAGACAGTTTCAACGGCTTTATCCTGGCAACCATCCTGCTCCTTTCTGTAGCGACGGTGATCTATGCGCGAAAGAGCGTTGAGCATGAAATAGGACCGGAGAAGACGATCGCGTTCTACGTGCTCTTCCAGCTCCTCGTGACCGGTCTCGTCGGTATGACGATCACGGGCGACATCTTCAACCTCTACGTCTTCCTCGAGATATCATCTATCGCCGCATACGCCCTGATCGCCTCGGCCCGAAAACCACGCTCGTACCTGGCGAGCTTCAACTATCTCATACTCGGGTCGATCGCGGGAGGGTTCATCCTCATCGGCACCGGGAACCTCTACGCCGCGACCGGAGCGCTGAATATGCTGGATATAGCCCGACTGCTCCCCGCATCCTTCGAGCTCGCGACGGTCCATGCCGGTTTCCTCTTCCTCGTCATAGGATACTCCATCAAGGCGGCGTTCTTCCCGCTCCATATCTGGCTCCCCGATGCGTATGCGGAGTCACCCTCTGCGGTGACGATCCTCATATCGACCGTTATGTCGAAGGTGAGCGTCTACGCGCTGTTCCGGATCATATTCACGATATTCACCACAGCATACATCGTCGACGTCTTCCCGGTGACCGGGTTCATCCTCTTCATCGCGACGGTTGCGATGATCGCAGGCGCGGTGATCGCGATTGCACAGAGTGACCTCAAGCGGATGCTCGCATACTCAAGCATCAGCCAGATCGGGTACATCATGTTCGCACTCGGTGTTGCAAACCAGATCGCCCTGGAAGGGGGAATCCTGCACATCCTCGGCCATGCCGTTATGAAAGGCTGCCTCTTCATGGTCGCAGGTCTGATCATCTATCGGGTAGGGACGTCACGCCTCTCAGACCTCGGGGGTATCGCAAAGGTGATGCCGATCTCCTGTGCCGCGTTCGCCCTCGCCGGTGCATCGATGATCGGTATCCCCCCCACGATCGGGTTTATGAGCAAATACTATCTCGTCCTCGGGGCGCTTGAGGCTGGTCACTGGGTCTATGCGGCCATCCTCCTGCTCGGGTCGCTCCTCGCGGTCGGGTACATATGGCGGTTCATCGAGATCGCCTACTTCAGGGATGGCCATGACGAAGGCAGTGGGGCCCGGACGCTTGAGGCCCCTGCCTCGATGCTCGCCCCGATGGTCGCCCTCGCCCTCCTCTGCCTCCTCCTCGGCATCTTCGTCGAAGGCCTGATGGAGATCGTCGGTCCGGCGGCATCGCTTCTCCTGGGAGGTGCCTGATATGGGTGATCTCAACCTGCTCCCGGTAGTGGCTATCGCCGTTCCGCTCCTCGCATCGGTGCTGATCCTGCTCGTCGGGAGGTACGAGAACATCCGGGAAGGAGTCACGATCACGGCCGCAGTGGCAATGCTCGGGGCGGTTCTTGCGATGCTCCCATCCGTCCTCTCGGGCACCCGGATCACGGTATCGCTCCTCCCGATGGTCCCGGGAGGAGATTTTGCCCTGCGGGTGGATGCCTTCGGTATGGTCTTTGCCCTCACCGCCGCCGTCCTCTGGCTGCTAAACTCCTTCTACGCTATAGGCTACATGCGGGCACAACGGGAACATGCGCAGACGAGGTTTTACTTCTGCTTCGCGGTCGCCATAGCCGCCGCTGTAGGTATAGCCTTCTCGGAGAACCTGCTGACGCTCTTCATATTCTACGAGATCCTGACGATCATCACCTACCCGCTCGTCGTCCACATCGAGACACCGGAGGCGATGAAGGCGGGGAGGAAGTACCTCGCGTATCTCCTCATCGGGGGGGTCTTCCTCCTCGCCGCCCTCGTCCTGACGTATGTACTCACCGGGACGACAACGTTCGTCCCCGGCGGGTTCCTGGCGGGATCGGGCTCAGCGATCGTCCTGCAGGTTCTCTTCCTCCTCTTCATGGTCGGGTTCGTGAAGGCGGCCTGGATGCCTCTCCATGGCTGGCTCCCCGCAGCGATGATCGCCCCGACACCGGTGAGCGCGTTCCTCCACGCTGTCGCGGTCGTGACGGCAGGGGTCTTTGGGATCGTCCGGATAGCCGGGTGGGTCTACGGTATGGACCTGATGGCATCCCTGGGTCTCGGCACACTCCTCGCGCTGATCGCCTCGTTCACGATCATAACCGCATCCCTCTTCGCCCTGACCGAGGATAACCTCAAGCTGAGGCTCGCCTACTCGACCGTGAGCCAGCTCTCCTACATCCTGCTCGGCGTCTCCATGCTCTCGGTCGCCGGAATGACCGGGGCGATGGTGCATATCCCGATCCATGCGTTCCTCAAGATAACGCTCTTCTTTGTAGCGGGGGCAATCATCGTCTCCACCGGGAAGGAGTATATCTCTGAGATGAAGGGCATCGGGAGGAATATGCCGGTGACGGCTCTTATGTTCGCGGCCGCTGCTATCGGGATCTGCGGCCTGCCGCCCCTCTCCGGCATCATCAGTAAGATCTATCTTGCTGTCGGGGCGGTCGAGGGCGGTATGCCGGTACTGCTCCTGGTCCTGATCGCAAGCGCGGTCTTAAACGCCGCGTACTTCTTCCCGGTCATCTACACGATGATGCTTGAGCGGCCGGATGATGAGGCCTCGCTCGTCACCGTCTCGGAGCCCCCGCTCATAATGCTCATCCCGATCATCCTGACAGTGGCGATATCCATCCTGATCTTCTTCTACCCCGCTATGCCGTTCATGGATCTGATCGATATAGCCATCGCAGAGATTACAGGTTCGGTGATCCCATGATCGATATACCCCCGGCGTTCGTCTACCTCCTCGGCATATTCCTCATCCCCGTACTCTCCGGACAGGTCAGGAAAGTCTGGACCCTCCTCGTCGGCGTTTTAGGTCTTTTTCTGGTCGCCTCACTCCAGAGTGTAGCACCGGCCCTGACCATCGGGCTCCTCCCCGGCATCGATATGGTTCTCCTGACGGTCGATCCCATGCGGCAGGTTGCAGGCGGGATATTCGCCCTCTCAGGGCTCATCGTACTCATCTACGCTACCTACCGCGATCTCCCGACGGCAGAGACGGTCGGCATACTCGCATCGATCGGGGCGGTGCTAGGGGTGGTTTACGCAGGCGACCTCATCACCGTCTTCATCTTCTGGGAGGCCCTCGCCCTTGCATCCCTCCTGATCATCTGGTCTCCCCGGTCTGCTGAATCGGTGGCTGCGGGCTACCGCTACCTCCTCTACCACATCTTCGGAGGATCCTGTCTGCTCGCCGGGATCGTGTATACGGTGACCGCGACGGGGAGCGCCGCGATAGGACCGGTGGGGGGGGGCGGTCTCCTCCTCATGCTGGTCGGGATCGGCGTGAATGCTGCGTTCTTCCCGCTCCACACATGGGTGCCGGATGCCTACCCGAAGGCGTCTATCGTCGGGTCGGCCGCTCTTTGCATATTCACGACGAAGGCGGCGGTCTTCCTCCTCGCTGAGATCGGTGGATGGGGGGTCACGGTAGCATACATGGGAGGGGTGATGGCGCTCTACGGCGGTGTATATGCCCTCATGCAGGACGACATCCGTCGCCTCCTCTCCTACTCGATCATCAGCCAGGGCGGCTACATGGTCGCCGCCATCGGGGCGGGATCGGTCGCCGGGATCGATGCCGGACTTGCCCATATGGTGAGCGACATACTCTTCAAGTCGCTCCTCTTCATGGCGGCGGGTGCTGTCATCCTCAGGACAGGTTCGCACCGCCTCTCCGGGCTCGGGGGTCTCTGGAAGGCGATGCCGGTGACCACCCTCTGTGCCGTCATCGGCAGCCTCTCGCTCGCGGGGCTGCCCGGCCTGAACGGTGCGATGAGCAAGGGGATGGCTATCGAGGCGGCGGGCGCGGTGCCGTACCTCTCGCCACTCCTCCTGGTATCGTCCGTCATAACCGTTCTCTACGTCTACCGGTTCCTCTACCTCGGTTTCTTCAGGCCGGCCCCCGGTGTGAGGGAAGGCCCCCCCCTGCGAGATCCGCCGGTCCCGATGATGGTTGCTATGGGGGTCACCGCCCTCCTCTGCATCGTGCTCGGGCTTTTCCCGGGAATCCTGACCGATCTCCTGCCTGGCGGGACCGGCGCTCATCCGTTCGCGCTCGCGGGCCTGATCGAGTCCGTCGCCATCTTCGCCGTTGCAGGGGTGCTCCTGCTCGCGGTGCGGCCACTCAGGCAGCCCTGGCCCGGAGCTACGATCGATATCGATGTTCTCTATATCGGGGCGGGCAGGGCGGTGACCTGGTTCTCGGCAGTCCCGCTTATGCATATCGCGGGTGCGATCGATCACGGGATCGAGAGGACGGCGGTGTGTCTCAAGCGTGTCACGGCAAACCCGACCGTCGCCATCCAGATAGCAGGAAAATCTGCAACCCTGCCCCTTATGCAGGCTTTCCTGGACCCTTCCCGGTCGCAGGCGTATGAGGAGGAGCTCTCTTACCTGAGGGATCACTACCCCGATGTCCAGACCGATATATGGGGCGGCGGGTACGGATTAATCTTCATAAGCATCATTGCGTTCCTCTACTTCATCCTCGATGTTGTGTGGTGAGGAACTCCCTCACCCACCATCGACGTCATCGAGATCGACGCGGAGAAGGCGGGGGTGATCAACGCCGATCATGCCCCGATCTACGAGGTGGATCAGTAAGGTGGATGAGGTGGATCAGTAAGGTGGATGAGGTGGATCAGTAAGGTGGATGAGGTGGATCAGTAAGGTGGATGAGGTGGATCAGTAAGGTGGATGAGGTGGATCAGTAAGGTGGATGAGGTGGATCAGTAAG
>Ga0265293_10009828_pt1 | contig 13593 bp, 16 predicted proteins | sample Munlanlewell138R_FD_192505 | JGI IMG/M metagenome (GOLD analysis project Ga0265293, IMG submission 192505) | Leachate microbial communities from a municipal landfill in Southern Ontario, Canada - Leachate well 138R | ecosystem: Engineered > Solid waste > Landfill > Unclassified | place: Canada...
AGGATCTTTTAAAAAAAGAGTATGAATTAACCTCTAGAAACAAAAGACTTCAAAATGAGATAGAGTTTAAGGCTAAAGAGTTTGAAGAGATAAGTGATAAGATAAGCAATATTGAGGAACTTGTAGGGCTTAAAACCCCAGAAGTTGCAAGCATAGATGAAAGACTTGAATCCATAACTCTCACAAGTTCCCAACAACAAGAGCTTTTTAAATCCATACCAAATGGATGGGTGATACCAAATGAGGGGATAACAGCTAAATTTGGATGGAGAACGCACCCCGTTTTAAATAAAAAAGAGTTTCATAGAGGGATAGATTTAAGAGCTCCCATAGGAACGCCAATCGTCGCACCTGCTGATGGAGTTGTCGAGTTTGCAGGCTTTCATAAAGATAGTGGTTTTGGATATTTAATAATTTTAAATCATAACTTTGGATTTAAAACAAACTTTGCTCATTTAAGTAAAAATATTGAGGTAAAAAGTGGCGAGTTTGTAAAAAAAGGTGATCTTATTGGCTATACTGGCAACAGCGGTTTATCAACAGGTCCTCATCTACATTATGAGATAAGATTTATTGCAAGGCCTTTAGATCCTTTACCGTTTCTAAACTGGTCAAGTGCAAATTTTGAAGAAATTTTTGAAAAGGAGCAACGAGTCTCATGGCAATCTTTACTAAAAATAGCGGGAGATCCGCAGCATCAACTGAAACAACACTTATCGCAATTGGCGCATCAATAAAAGGCGAATTTAACTTAGAATCAAGACTTCATGTAGATGGCGAAATAGAGGGAAATATAGTATCTTCAAGCGTGATAGTCATAGGTAAAAAAGGGCGCATTAAGGGTGATTTGAAGGCTGAAAAACTTGTAGTAAATGGAGAGTTTGAAGGTAGTGCAGACTGCTCTTATGTTGAAGTTTTAGCTAGTGGAAGATTTATAGGAAATGTACTCTCAAAAGAGTTAATGATAGAATCAAAAGCCTATTTCCAAGGACAAAGCAATATCAGACTTGAAGAGAAATCACTCTTTGCTCAAGAAAAAGATGAGCTAGAAGCGCAGGAGTAGAGATTTTTGCAAGCTGCCTGCTATGAGTATTTTGCAAATGGAGCAAGTGCTAATCTTTTAATCACAAAAGATAGCAAAGATATTTTTTATATTGAAAATGTTTTAAAATTCTTAGGCTACACGCCTTATGCTTTGCCTGATTTTAGAGCTTCTTACGGTGAAGATTTAAGAGCTTTTAATGAAGAGTTGCAGACTCTTTTAGCTAAATTAAATAGATATGAAAACGATGATCTTCCTAAAAAAATAGTAATCTCTCCAATTAGAACTATATTAAATCCACTCCCAGATAAAAAATTATTAAGCCAATTTATCATTAATTTTGGAGATTTGATTGAACTAGAATCTTTAAAAGAGAAGCTTCTTTACTGGGGTTATAGTTTTGTTGATGTGGTTGAGGCTAAGAGTGAAATCTCTTTTAGGGGAGATATTTTAGATATTTATCCTCCAAATTTAGAAAATCCAATCAGAGTATCTTTTTTTGATAATGAGGTTGAAAGTATTAGATTTTTTGAGTGTGAAACCCAAAAAAGTATAAAAGATGAACTTGAGAGTGTTAAGATAATCCCAGCTCTTTTTGGATTGGAAAAAAAAGAGTTTGATGAGCTTAGTGAGAGAGTAGAGTACTCTAACAGTGATTCGTTTGTGAAAGATATACACTCTTTGGGACTTTGGGAACTAGAAGAGAGTTTAACAAAAGATTATTTAAAATCTTTAAACCCGCTCATGCTAACAGATATGAAAAGTGAGCTAGATGAGATAGCTTTTTTTAATAAAGATTTAAATAAAGATGAAATTTTAAAGATAGAAGTTTTACCCTCTCCAAAGAGTTTTTCGGACTTAAAACTCCCATCTTTCAATGAATTTTTAGAGTTTCATCAAGATAAAAAGATTCAACTCTTAACTGCAAGTGACGCACTTTTAAGACAAGCAAATTTAACAAATTTACCTAAAAATGCAAAAATAATATATTCAGATCTAATAGTAAATATTGCAAATGAAGATGAAGTTATCATTTCATTAAATAAATTAGAGAAAAAAAGAGCAAAAAAAGCCCCAAAAATAGTCTTAGATGAATTAAAAGAGAATGATTATGTTGTGCATGAAAATTATGGGGTTGGGATCTTTAAAGGACTTACAACCACTAAGGTTTTAGGTGCAACGAAAGATTTTGTAACTATTGTTTATCAAGATGGAGATAAACTCCTTTTGCCAGTTGAACATCTTGACATGATAGATAGGTACATAAGCGATAGCGGCGACATAGCCATTTTAGATAGGCTTGGCAAAGGAAGTTTTGCAAAGCTTAAAGAAAAAACTCGCGAAAAATTATTTGAAATTGCAAAAGAGATAGTAGATGTTGCTGCGCAAAGAGCTTTAATTGAGGGTTTTAAAATAGAAATACCTCATGAGGAGCTAGAAGTTTTTAGGGCAAAAGCTGGATTTGAATACACTAAAGATCAAGAGAAAGCCATTGGGGAGATAATTGAAGATTTAAGCTCTGGCATGGTTATGGATAGGCTTTTAAGTGGCGATGTTGGTTTTGGCAAAACTGAAGTTGCAATGAATGCTATCTTAGCTGTTGTTAAAAATGGATACCAAGCTGCTTTCATAGTCCCAACTACGCTTTTAAGCTCCCAGCACTATAAAAGCTTAAAAGATAGGCTTTTGCCTTTTGGTGTTAAGGTGGGTAGATTAGATAGGTTTACAACAGCTGCACAAAAAAGGGAAATTTTAAAAGATTTAGAAGAAAATAGACTTCATGTTTGCATTGGAACTCACGCACTTTTAGGTGCAAACATAGGAAAGTTAGCCCTTTTAATTATAGATGAAGAGCATAAATTTGGCGTAAAACAAAAAGAGAAGTTAAAAAATCTAAAATCAAACATACATGTTTTATCAATGAGCGCTACGCCAATCCCAAGAAGCTTAAATATGGCGCTTAGTTCCATCAAGCAATACTCTTTAATCTTAACTCCCCCAAAAGAGAGGGAGAGCGTTAGAACTTTTGTGAAAATGTACGATAAAGCATTAATAAAAGAGGTGATTTTAAGAGAGTTAAGAAGGCGTGGGCAGATATTTTATGTACATAATAAAATTGCAACTATCGAATCAAAAGCAAAAGAGCTTTTAAAAATAGTTCCAGATTTAAAGATTTTAACTCTTCATTCAAAGATAAGTGCGGCAGTTTTAGAAAAAGAGATGTTAAGATTTGAAGCAAATGAGTATGATCTTTTACTCTCAACCTCCATAGTTGAATCAGGCATTCACCTTCCAAATGTAAACACTATGTTAGTTGAATCTTCGGACCATTTTGGGATGGCTGATTTGCACCAGTTAAGAGGTAGGGTAGGAAGAGGGAGCAGGCAAGGGTTTTGCTACTTTTTAGTAAATGATAAAGAAAATTTAACCCCACAAGCTAAAAAAAGACTATTAGCACTTGAGAGTAACTCATTTTTAGGGAGCGGATCAGTTTTAGCCTATCATGATTTAGAGATAAGAGGTGGCGGAAATTTGATAGGAAAAGCTCAAAGTGGACATATTAAAAACATAGGCTATTCGCTCTACTTAAAGATGCTAGAAGAGGCTATAAATACTCTAATGAATAGACAAATTCCACAAAGAAAAGATGTGGAGTTAAATTTAACTGTAAGCGCGTATCTCTCGTCCGAATTTATCACTCAAGATAGGGTACGACTAGAGCTTTATAGAAGACTTAGCAAGTGTCAAAATGTTTTTGAAGTTCATGAGATAGAAGAGGAGATGGAGGATAGATTTGGCAAATTAGATGTTCACTCACTCTCATTTTTGCAAGTAATAATAGTAAAAATCTTAGCTTTAAAAGATGACATTTTTTCCATTGGAAATTATGCTCAAAACATAACAATAAAATACTTAAATGGCGAAAAAAAGAGTTTAAAATCTCCAAGCAAAGATGATGATGATATTTTAGCTACCATCTTACAAGAGTTACGAAAAAAGGAGAAATAGTATGCAAAAAATAGTTTGGGCAAAAACCCTTGCTGCTATTTGGAGAGCTAAAAAAGGGATTTTGCGACCTGTAAATGAAGTAGATAAAGTATATTTAAATGAGTTAATTGGCATAGATAATCAAAAAGAACAAATGGTTGAAAATGTGATGCGTTTCATTGAGGGAAAAACCTTCAACCATGTGCTTTTATGGGGAGCTAGGGGAACTGGAAAGTCCTCTTTAATTAAAGCTATGCTTATGGAGTTTCATGCTAAAAAACTAAGAGTTATTGAGGTGGCTAGAGATGATTTATCTGATCTTCCAGACATTATAGATAACTTAAGAGTGCTCCCATACTATTTTCTAATATTTTGTGATGATCTTTCATTTGAAGCAGGTGATAGCAGCTATAAGGGATTAAAATCCACGCTAGAGGGTTCCATTGAAGCACCCGCAAACAATGTTTTAATTTGCGCTACTTCAAATAGAAGGCATCTTGTTAGTGAAGATATAGCTGATAATGATAATGCAGTAGTAAGGCGCGGTGAATTGCACTATGGTGACGCGGTAGAAGAGAGGATTTCACTATCAGATAGATTTGGATTATGGCTCTCATTTTATCATGGAACGCTAAAAGATTATTTAGATACGGTTGATTTTTATTTTAAAGATTTTGATGGGGATAGGGAGTTGTTGCATCAAGAAGCTAAGGAGTTTTCAGCTCTTAGAGCTTCAAGAAGTGGTAGGACTGCGAAACAGTTTTATAATAGTTTTAAAGATAAGTTTATAAAGAGAAAAAATTGAGATTTGGATTTATTGGAGATATAGTAGGAAAGCCTGGAAGAGTGCTAGTAAAAGAGTATTTGCCTAGATTAAAAGAAGAGTATGGGCTAGATTTTGTCATAGCAAACGGTGAAAATGTTAGCCATGGTTTTGGCATAAATAGAAAAAATGCAAAAGAGCTTTTAAATAATGGAGTAGATTTGCTAACAGGCGGAAACCACTCATGGGATAAAAAAGAGATCATTGAGTACATGGATGAAATGCCTATTTTAAGGCCACTTAACTATCCTTTAGGAGTTCCTGGGAGTGGTATTGGATATTTAAAGAGTGAAAAAGGGACTTTGGCAGTCATAAATTTGATGGGACACTATGCAATGCCTCAAAGTCAAAATGTTTTTGTAGAAATTTTGCAAGCTTTGGAGAATTTAGAGCCAAATGATGGAGTTTTCATAGATTTTCACGCAGAAGCAACAAGTGAAAAACAGATGCTTTTACATCTTTTAAAAGGCAAGGTTAGTGCCATTGTAGGGACTCACACTCATGTTGGCACAGATGATTTACAAATTTATCAAAAAACAGGATATTTAACTGACATAGGGCTTACTGGATGTAGAGATGGAGTCTTGGGAATGGCAGTTCAAAGCCCATTAAAAAGGGCACTAACAGGGATTTCATATCCACTAGAGATACCTAAAGAGTGCAAAGAGATTTTTCAAATGGTAGTTTTTGAGCTTGAGGAAAAAGAGTGTATTGATGCTTTTAAGATAAAAATTTATGATAAAGACAGTGTTTTTACTACAAAGGCATGGCATGAATTGTAGTTTTGAACTGCTTGAATTTTTAAAAAACCAAGATATAAATGCAAGTTTAAGAGATCCTTACTGGTGGCCAAATAGTGGGAGTTTTGAAGTAGTTGTTGGGGCAGTTTTAACTCAGCAAACAAAATGGGAAAGAGTAGAAGAGTCGCTGGAGAATTTAAAGGTAAGAGATCTTTTATCTTTAGAAAAATTAGCATCTTTAGAGCCTTTGTTTTTAGGTGAGCTTATAAAAAGTTCAGGTTTTTTTAGACAAAAATCATTAAGACTCATAAAGTTAGCAAATGAGATTTTAAATGAGTTTGGAGATTTTGAAAACTTTCAAGAAAGAGTTGATAGAGAGTGGCTTTTGGCTCAAAAAGGGATAGGAAAAGAGAGCGCTGATTCCATTCTTTGTTACGCTTGTAAAAAAGAGGAGATGGTTGTAGATAGATACACCCAAATACTCTTAGCTCATTTTGGATATGAGTTTGAGTGTTATGATGAGATAGCCAGCTGGCTAAAAGAGGGACTTGGAGACGCTAAAGGCTTGAATGAGCTTTATGGAAAAGAGATTAGTTTGTGTGAAGTTTATGCAAGGTTTCATGGAAAAATAGTTGAATTTTGTAAAAATAGAGTTAAAAAAGGCGTATTAAAAATATAGATTTTCTCTATTTTGGCAAAACTTATACACTCATTTGACAATAGTACTAATTAGTACTATAATCTTTCTTAAGGATTTAATATGAATATAAAAACATATGGAAAAAGAGCTGATAAGTCAATGAAGACTATCATGAGGCTACTTAGAGTTTCAAATATAATAAACAATGAAACAGATAGTTTTTTATCAAGACACAACCTTACATTTAATCAGTTTAAAGTTTTAGAAGCACTTTATCATTTGGGAGATTTAAATATTAGCTCCATTACTAAGCTCACCATGAGCACCCCTGGAAACATTACAGTAGTGGTTAGAAACCTTGTAAGAGATGGATTTGTTGTATCTAAAAAAGATAAAAAAGATAGCAGAGTATCGATTTTGTCAATCACTAAAGACGCAAGCCAAATAATGCAAGAGGTTTTTCCAAAACATGCTAAAAATTTAAAAGATTTTCTATCTGTTTTAAGCGATGAAGAGTTGAAAGTTTTGCATGGTTTATTAAATAAAATATATCAAGAAAAAAAGGAGAAAAGATGAAAAAGCTTAGTTCATCAGTCTTGGTTGCTAGTTCACTGCTAGCAGGAACATATAGCGTCGATGTGGCTCACTCAAATGTTGGCTTTAGCGTAAGACATATGATGGTTTCAAATGTTGTTGGAAAGTTCAATGAGTTTTCTGGAACATTTGAATATGACGAGAAAAACAATGCTTTAAAAGCACTAGAAGCTGAAGTGGAGGTAGCTTCCATTGACACTTCCATTGAGAAAAGAGATGCGCATCTAAAGTCTGCTGATTTTTTTGATGCACAGAAGTTTCCAAAAATCACATTTAAGGCAACAAAAGTAGAAGAAGAGGCAGTTTATGGGGATTTGACTATTAAAGGTGTAACAAAAAATATAAAACTAAACCTTGAAAATGGCGGAGCTTTTGCTTCAAAAGCTGGTTTTTCGCTTGAGGGAAAGATAAAAAGAAGTGACTTTGGAATCACTTGGAATCAAATCATAGAGGCTGGAGCTGTCGCTGTTGGTGATGAGGTGAAGCTAAAGATAGAAGTGGAGGGTAACTTGCAGTAGTGCTTAGCTAGGCTAAGTTTAAAAGGAGGAAGCATGCTTAAAAAACTTCCAAAAAAGAGTATGGGAAGATCAGATTTAGGATGGCTAAAAAGTTATTTTCATTTTAGTTTTGCGGAGTATAGAAACCCTGCAAATGTCCATTTTGGAGTACTTAGAGTTTTAAATGATGACATTGTAAAACCGCAAACTGGCTTTGAAATGCACCCGCATGAAAACATGGAGATAATCTCATACATAGTTGATGGAGAGATTACTCATAAAGACTCAATGGGCAATAGTGAGAGTCTAAAAAGAGGCGAAGTACAGTACTTAAGCGCTGGAGATGGGATATTTCATAGTGAGAAAAATGAAGGCAGTGTAGATTTAAGACTTTTGCAAATTTGGATTTTCCCGCCAAAAAAAGGGCTGTCAAAACTTTATGGTTCACATAGATACAAAGAAGATGAGAGGAAAAATAGGCTTTTAAACATTGTTTCAAACCATGAAGGAAAGAGCCCTATAAAGATATATCAAGATGTAAATATCTATGTTGGTGAGTTTGATGATGAAGAAGTGGCTAACTATGAGATGGAGGAGGGTAGGCAAGTTTACTTTGTGCAAATTGAGGGAAAGGCTCTTTTAAATGATGAGGTTAAGCTTGATTTTGGTGATGCGTGCGAGATTACAAAAGAGAAAAATCTAAAGATAAAGGCTATTGAAAAATCTCATTTTTTATTCATCGATATGAAAAAGTAGAGGACTAATCACTAAGTTTAGTGATTAGTCTAGAGCCTTTTAAAGCTAAATTCCATTTTCCTTCTTATAAGTTAAAATTATCTCATAAGCTTCATCTTTTAGCTTTAATTTCTCTTTTTTCATACTATCAATTTGAACTCTGTCTAAGTGTTCTTTTCTTGATTCTGCGCTTTCTATCGCCTCATCAAGTTGTGCATGTTTCTCAAAAATCGCTGCAAAACGCACATTTTCTGCTTTAATTTTTGGGATTAAATCTTTGTACTCACTTAGCATATTCTCTCCTTGAAAATTTTAAAATTATAACTTTAAAATCTTGATTAGCTGATTAAAAATTTGATGATATAGGCATATACTGTATAATAAAGTTTGATAAATAATTAATACAATAAAAAAGCGAAGCTTTGAAATTTTAACTAAAGATAAACATACTTTTTAACTTCCTAGAGCGTCCAAATTAAACCAACTGCTTAACCTTGGAGGGAAGATGAGGGTAATAAAACTAATATTTACAACTAGATAGAAATATAAGTGTCGCTGTTGTTTGGGAAATAATCCTCTATGTTGGGGTTAGTTCGTATAAGTGGAATGTCTAGTTTTGGGAAGTTTTTATCATTGGTAATTATTACATCACAACTATTTTCTGAAGCACAAAAATACTGCAAAGAGTCCTCAAAGTCTGACTTTTTGTTATTTGAAATTTGATTTAATGTATATTTGCAAGCTTCTTCTAGATATTCATTTGTTATAGATAGGCATTTAAAATAACTGTTATTTGATATTTCTTTATAAAACCCTACTACATCTTGAGCACTAAGTTTATATCCATTTTCATACACATAAGCAACATCACTTATTGAGCCAAAAGAATAACATAGTATTGTGTTTTTATTAACATTTCTTATTATCTCCACTGCTTGATTATGATACTCTCTAGTAGATATGAGAAAATCTAAAATGATATTATTATCTAAAAATATTTTTTTCAAAATCTTGCCCCATACCTTCTTGCCATATACTCCTTGTCTTTTAGTTTCATTTCTTTAATATTTACATCATCTGGAATATTTATAGAGGGCTTACCAATGCCTGCAAAATATAAAATATTAGACATATTTACATTTTCATTTTTCTTAGTTTCCTGAGTATCCATTTTTTCAACTTCTATTTTGTCTTTAAAAGTAACAATAAGTTCTCTAAAGGCTGCTATGATCTCTTTTTGGTCTGCTGGTATATTTATATTAAAATTAACTACATCTGCCATCTTATGTTCTTTTAGCTCTTCTTTGATCTCATTCGTTGCTGTTGCCATTTTCATCACCTCACTTTATTTCTTTAATATAATTATAGACTATTTTCTACATACTTTGTGGCTTCCAATCTTTTTATAAAAAATATAACTTAAATTTAATTGAGCTAGAGGATAAAGATATACAAACTTTTTGACTTATCATAATATTTCAAATTAAACCAACTGCTTAACCTTGGAGGGAAGATGAGGGTAATAAATCTAATATTTACAACTAGATAGAAATATAAGTGTCGCTATTGTTTGGGAAATAATCCTCTATGTTGGGGTTAGTTCGTATAAGTGGAATATCTAGTTTTGGGAAGTTTTTATCATTGGTAATTATGACGCTACAGCCACTATTTTTAGCAGCAGCGTATTGAAGCAAGTCTTCAAAATCTGCATTAGTACTTTTATCCATATAATTATATATCTTTTTTAAGTCTCTCTCTTTTGTATAGTAAACTTCAAATAATGGATTGTTAAATGTAATATCTTTCATAAAATTAAATGTGGTGTTTCTGTCTGTCTTTGATCCTATATAATATAGAGTGTTTAAAGATAAATCATTAAACACAAATTTGGCTTTTTCATCGCCATATCTTAAAAGTAGCCCTCTAGTGTCTTGGCTGTTACTTCTTTCACTAGACAATATGTCTAGTAGAATATTGGTGTCTAAAAATACTTTATTTCCCATATTTAGCCATTCTGTGTTGATTGTATTGCTGTTCTGCATCATCACCGATTTTTAAAGAACCTGCATATTTAGTAAAAAAGTCATCTCTTGCTTCTTCATATGTGATATTTTCTTTCGCTAGCTCTTCTTGATAAGCCTCGTTGCCCCCCACTTTTAGCTCTTTTTTATTGCTTATTTTTAATGCTTCAAATAGTTTTATCAATAAGTCTATTTTGTCTGTTTCATTTGCTGGTATATTTATATTAAAATTAACTACATCTGCCATCTTATGTTCTTTTAGCTCTTCTTTGATCTCATTCGTTGCTGTTGCCATTTTCATCACCTCACTTTATTTCTTTAATATAATTATAGACTATTTTCTACATACTTTGTGGCTTCTAATCTTTTTATAAAAAATATAACTTAAATTTAATTGAGCTTGAGGATAAAGATATACAAACTTTTTGACTTATCATAATATTTCAAATTAAACCAACTGCTTAAAAACTATAAATTATTACAAAAAATAGTATTTATCATAAACATTTACTATATATTAATTAATATTAATATATATTTACATGTTAAAAAATATGAAAAATATATATTAAACAAGCACAAAAATATTAAACCTTAAAACTAACTGTTTAACCTTGGAGGGAAGATGAGAGTAATAAATCTAATATTTACACTGCTTATAGCACTTGGGCTTAGTGGCTGTACAAAAGAGTATATGAAAGTACCATTTTCAGTTGAAGTGGACTTTTCTAAAAAAGGGACAGTTTACGAAACAGACTTTAAAGCCCCTTGGAATATTTGGGGTTCAGAGGTTGAATTTTATATATATCTTGGAATCAATTGGATTAGTTCGGATAGTAAAGAGGGAAGAATTTATGACTATATTCGCACAGGAGTACTTCGTGAAGAAGGTGAAAATGGTAAAAAAATACCAACAGAAGAAACGCCATATTTTAAACTAAAAGTAACTCTCACTCCACTTGGACGAGCAAGTGATAATGTGATTATTAGTTCGCCTGATTACTCAAAAATTGAATTAAGCCAAAAATATGTTTGGAGAAAAAGACAGCATAAAGATGAAGGAAAAATAGAATTTACTATAGATATTCCACTATATGGTGGTGATACTAGCAAGGAGTTAATGATAGCAGATTTACAAAGGCTTAGAAACTACCACATAAGGGTTGAGAGTCTGGAGGATGTGGAGCTTCCAGATGGAGTATATATTGGTTTCGTAATCAATAGGCATAGTAGAAAAGTATAAAAAATAAAGGAGAGAAGATGGAGACAACATACTATTTAAGGGTTCACATAGAGTCAGCAGGCACTGAGTATCAAAAGGATGAAAACAGTGAAATCACAAAGTCACAAGCTGGTCATGTTTGGTACCAAGTATATGAAAAAGACAATGAAGGAAGCATCATTGATGAAACAAAGATGAATGCTGGATATAGCTTGAAAGGGATAATAAATGATGATGAGAAAGCATATCTAGGCGATCCAGCTTTCTCTACTAGTGAGCTTGAACTAACTAAAGAGCAGTTTGATATATTGAAAAAATTTGGTGACAAAGATGGGCAGTTTGCAATCGAGCATGGCTTTGGAAATGATGATTATAATGTTTTAACAAATAGCTGCATAGACTACACTTGGAAAGCAATGGAGTTAGCAGGCATAAATAGGGGTGACTTTGAGGGGGCTGTTTGGCCTATGACTAACAAAGAGTACTTAGAGATAGTTGTAAATGACGGCCTTGCACTAAATAAATATCTTGCACATTTTTATGATGATGAGTCTTTTAGAGGAGAGATGAAAGATATGTTAGCTCATGCTCACCTACTTGGTCTAGGCTACACTCCGTCTAACTCCCAAATCATCCAAAGAGTTGACCCATTAATATTAGATTTAAATGGAGATGGAGTAAAGACAACAAGCTTAGATAACTCTAATGCTTTCTTTGACTTAAGTGGTAATGGCATGAGTAATCTTACAGGCTGGGTAGATAAGAGTGATGGATTACTTGTTTATGATAGAAACAACAATGGAAAGATAGATGACATAAATGAACTATTTGGAAATGAAAGCAAAAGTGGATTTGAAGCATTAAAAGAGTTTGATTCAAACAAAGATGGAAAGATAGATAGTAAAGATAGCATTTATGAGCACTTAAAAGTTTGGCAAGATGTAAATGGAGATGGTATATCTCAAGCAGATGAGTTAAAGACTCTTTCTGAATTAGGCATCACAAGCATAAATCTAAACTCTACTCTTACAAATGTTGATTCAAATGGAAATAGAATTAAAGCTGTTTCATTACTAACTAAAAATAGTTTCATAAAGCCTATAAATAGTAGTAGGTTTTATGAAGTTAGACTAACTAATTAACCTTGGAGGGAAGATGAGAGTAATAAATCTAATATTTACACTGCTTATAGCACTTGGGCTTAGTGGCTGTACAAAAGAGTATATGAAAGTACCATTTTCAGTTGAAGTGGACTTCTCTAAAAAAGGGACAGTTTATGAAACAGACTTTAAAGCTCCTTGGAATATTTGGGGTTCAGAGGTTGAGTTTTCACTATATGTATCACAAGATAAGCGGTATTCTGAGAGAACAGAAGAGGAGGAAGAACTATTAAGAGCTATAAGATTCGGGACTAGGCTTGGTATTAAACTACCAGAAGGTTTAAAAGATAATCAATACTTTAAGTTAAAAGTCACTCTTACTCCACTTGGGTGGGCAAGCAATGAGATAAGAGTGCATACCATTGATTATTCAAAAACAAACAGAGGAGAAGGACAGTTTGGCTGGATGTATGAAGATGGTACTTGGACAAGAAAAATGTACCAAAAAGATGAAAAGATAGAGTTTATCATAGATATCCCACTTTATGATGGAGAAGGCGGACAAGGTGGTAAATATATTATGATAGCAGATTTGCAAAGACTTAGAAACTACCACATAAGGGTTGAGAGTTTGGAGGATGTGGAACTTCCAGAAGGTGTAAAAATAGGCTTTGGCATTAATAGAGAAAGATCAAAATATTAAAAAAGGAGAAAGAATGTTGACATATTATTTTAGAGTCCATATAGAAAAGGCTGGAACGCCATTAGCGTCTGGCGGTGTATCAAAAGCTGGTCATGTATGGTATGAGGTTTATCAAAAAGATAGTAGTAGGAACATTGTGGAAAAGTCGATAAAAAATGCTGGATATGCTTTAAAAGGGATAGTAACTAACGATGGTGAGGCCTATCTAGGTGACCCAGCTTTCTCTACTAGTGAACTTAAACTAACTAAAGAGCAGTTTGAGACACTAAAAGAGTTTGGTGAATTAGAAAATGGACAATCATCTGAACTTGCAATCGAGCATGGCTTTGGAAATGATGATTATAATGTTTTAACAAACAGTTGCATAGACTACACTTGGAAAGCAATGGAGTTAGCAGGCATAAATAGGGGTGACTTTGAGGGGGCTGTTTGGCCTATGACTAACAAAGAGTACTTAGAGATAGTTGTAAATGACGGCCTTGCACTAA
>Ga0265293_10009830_pt1 | contig 13585 bp, 13 predicted proteins | sample Munlanlewell138R_FD_192505 | JGI IMG/M metagenome (GOLD analysis project Ga0265293, IMG submission 192505) | Leachate microbial communities from a municipal landfill in Southern Ontario, Canada - Leachate well 138R | ecosystem: Engineered > Solid waste > Landfill > Unclassified | place: Canada...
GCATCTCTTCAATCTTTTGCATATTAAAATCATGCATAAATTTAAAAGCACCCTTTTGTGTTAGGTCTTTTTTAAACTGCTGGAGTGCTATATCTTCTTCGTTTATCTCATCACGACTCTTATACTCATTCATTTGAGTTTGAGTTTGTTTTTCATCATTTAATGCAAAAGCTATATCAGACTCTTGCATCTCTTTTTTCTCTTTAATGTAGTTAAAAGCACTTGTAGAACTACCAACTATCATAACCTACTCCTGTTTTTTTAGACTATTAGCAATAACTATACCTTTTACATTTAAAGTGGGCTTTCAACTAAAATAGATAAACTTTCATAAAAAAACAAGGCTTATTTTGACTTTACAAGAATTAAACGCGCATATTTTACTAAACTCAAAAGGCTTAAACGCTGAATTTAAAAGACTTTTTCACGGTCGTGGCGGACTTTATGATGGCTTTAGGCATCTCACTATTGACTCTATTGATACTATTTTAAGTGTCGCTCTATTTGATATAGATCCAAATGAAGGCGAACTCATAGAACTTTTAAAATCTTTCATAAAAGAGTCAAGACACAACACTATAGTTTTGCAAAGAAGATATATAAAAGACTGCCCTACTGAGGTTATTGTAGGAGAGTTAAGTGATGAAGTTTTTGCTCTTGAAGGTGGCATGAAGTTTAGACTAAATCTTCTCTCAAATCGTAATAGTGGATACTTTGCTGATATGAAAATTGGAAGAGAGTTTATAAGAGAGATTGCGAAAGATAAAGATGTTTTAAATCTTTTTTCATACACTTGTGCTTTTAGTGTCGCAGCACTATTTGGCGGTGCAAAAAGTGTCTCAAACATCGACATGAGCAAAGCATCTCTTAGTATTGGTCGCTCAAACCATCACCTAAATAGACTCGATACTAGAGGGGTTAGTTTTCTGTCCTACAACATCTTAAAATCTTTTTCTCGCATCAAAAAAAAGGGTCCCTATGACCTTATAATCATAGACCCACCAAGTTTTCAAAGAGGAAGTTTTGAAGCTACAAAAGATTACAGAAAAATCATAGCAAAACTTCCAAATATCGCGTCAGAGGATTGCATCTTACTAGCTTGTTTGAACTCACCAGAACTAGACTCATCTTTTTTAAAAGAGCTTATATGTGAGCTAGCTCCTGAGTTTGGGTTTAAACAGAGACTCCCAAACCTAAAAGAGTTTGAGTCTCTTGATGAAGAGAGAAGTCTAAAGAACTTAGTCTTTACAAAAGTCCGCTAAGAGTCCACCTTTTACCTTTTGGTAAGTCTCTTCGCCCTTTAATTTTTTAACAATTGCTAAAGCAAAACACATAGCAGTCGCAGGTCCACGAGATGTTAAGACATTAGCATCTTCAACGACCATTGTGCCATCTCCTACATAACCCTCTTCTCTTATCTCTTTTTCTACTGATGGATAACAAGTATAGCTTTGCTTTAAAACTCCAGCTTTATGAAGTGCATAAGGAGCCGCGCAGATGGCTGCTATGTTTTTGCCTTTACTATCCATCTCTTTTAAGATGCTCTGTACATTCTCATCTTCTGCTAGAGCTAGAGTCCCATCCCATCCACCAGGAAGTGCTATCATATCAAGCTCACTAACTTTTACATCTTTGATATCTATATCAGTTAAAATGCTTATACCATTTGCACCTTTTACAGCACTTACCTCATTAAGCGCGGCAACTAGAACCTCAATCTCTGCTCTTCTTAAAATATCTATAATAGATACAGCCTCTATCTCTTCAAACCCTGTAGCTAGTGGTACTAAAACTTTCATAAAAATCCTTTATCGTTATGTTATTCTTATTCTAGTATAATTGAAAAATTTTTACAAAGGCGAATTTAAAAAGATGATAAATTATGAAACTATAAAACCTTGGCTTTTTAAACTAGAACCAGAAAATGCTCACCTTTTAGCTGAGACTGCTCTAAGGGTTGCAAATATTAGTCAGATACCGTTTAACTCTTTTTTAGAGTCTCATTTTGTAGCTGATGATGTTTTAAGACAAAAGTTATTTAACAGAGAGTTTTTAAATCCTGTTGGTCTTGGAGCTGGATTTGATAAAAATGCGACAGCTCTTCGTGGCATCCAGATTTTAGGGTTTGGATTTAGTGAGATAGGAACTATAACACCTCTTGCACAGGATGGAAATCCAAAACCTAGAATGTTTAGACATGTAGAGGAAAAAACTCTACAAAATGCTATGGGTTTTAACAATGATGGTGCGCTAAAGATTCAAAAAAGACTCAAGAAAATCTATCCTTTTACAACTCCTATCGGTGTAAACATTGGTAAAAATAAGATTACAGCAGAAAAAGATGCTATCAGTGACTACACAAAGCTTATAAAGACTTTTGATGGTTTGGGTGATTACTTTGTTATAAATATCTCATCTCCAAATACTCCAGGACTTAGAGATTTACAAAACGAAGAGTTTATCACAGAACTTTTCAAAGAAGCAAAAGCACTTACAGATATGCCTATACTTCTTAAAATCGCGCCTGATATGACAAAAGAAGATGCAGTTGCACTTACAAAGCTGGCGGTTGCTAAAGGAGCTGATGGCATCATTGCAACTAACACAACTATAGACTACTCACTCGTGCCAAATCCTAAAGATATCGGCGGGCTTAGTGGCGCGGTTTTAAAAGAGAAGAGTTTTGAGATGTTTGAGGCTATCGCAAAAGAGCTTTTTGGCAAGACTATACTTATCTCAGTTGGCGGGATTGACTCGGCAGAGGAAGCTTACAGACGCATAAAAGCTGGAGCATCTTTAGTTCAAGTATATAGTTCGTTAGTATTTAGCGGACCTGATTTGATTATGAACATAAACAAGGGGCTTATAGAGCTTATCAAAGCTGATGGATATACAAATATTACAGAAGCTATAGGTGCAAACAGAAAATGAAAATATTCTTAGCAACCTTACTAACTTTAGGGACATTAATGGCATCATCACTACCTCACTATGAGACGAAAACACTAAAAAATGGACTACAAATAGTTGTAATCCCACTAGAAAATTCTACAAATGTAATCTCTACGGATATCTTTTATAAGGTTGGAAGTAGAAACGAAATCATGGGAAAAACTGGTATTGCTCACATGTTAGAGCATATGAATTTCAAATCTACAAAAAATCTAAAATCAGGCGAGTTTGACAAAGAAGTAAAGAGTATCGGTGGAGTAAACAATGCATCTACAAGCTTTGACTACACTCACTACTACATAAAATCAAGCACAAACAACTTGAACAAATCTTTAAAACTTTACGCTGAACTAATGCAAAATCTAAACCTAAAAGATGATGAGTTTCAACCTGAGCGTGACGTTGTAGCTGAAGAGAGACGCTGGAGAACTGAAAACTCTCCTCTTGGTTACTTGTACTTTGCACTCTTTAACAACGCTTATGTTTATCATCCATACCACTGGACACCGATTGGCTTTATGAATGACATCCAAACATGGACTATAGAGGATATAAAAGAGTTCCACAAGACTTACTACCAACCAAACAACGCCATCTTAATGGTTACAGGCGATATAAATGCAAAAGAGGTTTTTAAGCAAGCTGAAGCTGAATTTGCTCATATAAAAAATGGCACTAAGATTCCTGATTTTAAGTTTGTAGAACCTCCTCAAGATGGAGCAAAAAGAGTCACTATCCACAAAGATAGCGAAGTTGAACTACTAGCTATCGCTTTTCATATCCCAGACTTTAAAAGCACAGATCAAGTAACACTTAGTGTTATCTCTGAGATACTTTACTCTGGAAAAAGCTCAAGACTCTACAAAGAGTTAGTGGATAAAAGACACCTAGTAAACCAAGTATATGCTTACAATATGGAAAACATCGACCCAGGTCTTTTTATATTTTTAGCATCTTGTAACCCTGGTGTAAAAGCTGAAGAAGTTGAGAAGATTTTGATAGAGCAGATAGAGCTTATGAAAAACTCAGAAGTAACTAAAGCAGAACTTGAAAAAATTAAAATAAATACAAAAGCAGATTTTATATACTCACTTGAGAGTTCATCATCTGTCGCAAACTTGTTTGGTAGTTATCTAGTTCGTGGGGATCTCGCTCCGCTTTTAACTTACGAAGAAAACATAAATAAGGTGACTTCAAAAGAAGTTTTAGAAGTAGCAAATAAGTATTTTGACTTTACAAAGTCAACTACTATCATACTTAAGAAATAGTTTTTCGGAACCCAGAACTTGTTCTGGGCAAAATGGCTTTTAAGCAGTAAGGCACAACCAAGCCTTCTCTGCGAGGTTAAAACCTCGCTTCCAAAAGAGGTGCAAGGCTTTAAAAATTTGCAATGTTTTCAGAGGCGATGCTTTTGGAATGCTAGCCCATGGTGTTCTCCACAATGAGCTTTGCACTGTGTGGCTTTAAAACTCTAAAGTTTCTTTAGTATCTTTAACCTAGCTGTGAAACTATAGACGCTTCAACATCTGTGATATCAGCTGTTCCATCTACTGTGATATATTTTAGTGAATCATTCTTAGAAGCTTGCTCTTTGTAGTAACCTATAAGTGGCTCTGTTTGCTCATGATAGACTTTTAGGCGGTCAAGGACTACTTCTTCTTTGTCATCATCTCTTTGAACTAAATCTTCACCAGTTATGTCATCTTTGCCATCAATTTTTGGTGGATTATAAACTAAATGGTAAGTTCTACCACTTGCAAGGTGAGCTCTTCTGCCTGACATTCTTTGTACTATCTCGCTATCTGCAACATCGATCTCTATAACTGCATCTATCTTAATCCCTGCATCTGTAACTGCATCTGCTTGAGCTAGTGTTCTTGGAAAACCATCAAGAAGATAGCCATTTTTACAATCATCCTCTGCTATACGGTCTTTTACAAGCCCTATGATTATCTCATCAGTTACAAGTTGACCAGAATCCATTGCAGCCTTTGCCATTTTACCCATCTGTGTGCCAGCTTTTATAGCCGCTCTTAGCATATCACCTGTAGAGATTTGAGGGATATTATACTTTTTTGTTAAAAATCCTGCCTGTGTACCTTTTCCAGCACCAGGTGCTCCGAGTAATATAATTCTCATTATTTATTCCTAATCGTTTGTTTAGTAAAACTATATAGTAATGAGTTTAAAATAAGCTCAATTTTCTTTTTTTTAGCAAAAAAAGTAATTGTATGCTCTGAACAATTATTAAGTTGGATCCTGAATCAAGTTCAGGATGACGCGTATCTTGTCATTCCATGTGTGTCCGTCATTCTGTGCTTGACACGGAATCTAGTTTATAGATTAATCAGAAGGTTCAATTTATTCACCTCAATCTATACTATCTCTATAAACTTACTTGACTTTGAAAAATAAATCTGTTATTATTTTGTACTTTTAAAAAAAAAGGATATGTTTTGGCAATCGTTTCAACAAAGGGTGCTTATGGTTTAACAGCCATGTTAGTGCTTGCAAAAGAGGAAGATGGTGAGAAGTTATTGCAGATAAAAGATATAGCTTTGATGGGAGATATTCCTCAAAACTATCTTGAGCAAATCTTAGTTCTTTTAAAAAAGGCCGCTTTAGTTGAGAGTGTTAGAGGTGCAAATGGCGGATATAGACTTAGAAAACCTACAAATGAGATAAGCGTATTTGAGATACTAAACTCACTAGAGTGTTGTATGATTCAAACTGATAACAAGAGCAACGACAACATGCTTGAGCCTTTTTGGCAAGATACACAAGAGAAGATTAAAGAGATTTTTTCACTCTCTTTAAAAGAGTTAGAAGAGTTTTTACAAAAAAGCTCTCAAAATTTCACATACCATATTTAGTAATTTAAAGAGGCGCAGATGGCGGAATTACTTCCGACATCGTGACAAAAACATCAAAATCGCACCAGTGCGATGGGCTTCCTGCCGAAGGAAACCAACGCGCGCCCCGAAGGGAGTACCCTTAGGGTATTAGCGTAGATGGCGGGATTACTCCCGACATCGTGACAAAACATTAAAATCGCACCAGTGCGATGGGCTTCCTGCCGAAGGAAACCAAGTGTTAACGTAGATGGCGGAATTACTTCCGACATCGTAATAAAAATATCAAAATCGCACCAGTGCGATGGGCTTCCTGCCGAAGGAATCTCAGCGATAGCGTAGATGGCGGAATTACTTCCGACATCGTGACAAAACAAATGAAGGGTTCCCTTCATTTTATAAAATAAAATTAAGGAAATAGACTTATGAAAATAGCACAAAATGTTACTGAATTGATTGGAAACACTCCACTTGTAAAGATAAATAGCATCTCAAATGAGACAAACACGACCATACTTGGCAAATGCGAGTTTTTAAATCCTACTAGCTCTGTAAAAGATAGAATTGCTCTTGCTATGATTGATGTGGCAATAGCTGATGGACTGATAAACAAAGAGACTCTTATCATCGAGCCAACAAGTGGAAATACTGGGATTGGGCTTGCAATGGTTTGTGCTTCAAAAGGTTTAAAGCTCACTCTTACTATGCCAGAATCTATGAGTCTTGAGAGACGTCAACTGCTTACTGCTCTTGGTGCTAACATAGTTTTAACTCCAGCTCCACTTGGAATGAAAGGTGCGATTGATGAGGCTGCTAAGTTAAATGAAGAGACTAAAAATAGTTTTATGCCTCAACAGTTTAACAACCCGGCAAATCCTGCTGTACATAAAGAGACTACTGCACAAGAGATACTAAGAGATACAGATGGCAAGATTGATATCTTTGTTGCAGCAGTTGGAACTGGTGGCTCTTTAACTGGAATAGGAGAAGCTCTAAGGGAGCACAATCCTAACATAGAGATTATCGCAGTTGAGCCAACAAGTTCGCCTGTTCTCTCTGGAGGAAAAGCAGGGCCTCATAAGATTCAAGGCATCGGTGCTGGTTTTACTCCAAAAGTACTAAACTGTGATCTCTTCAATGAAGTTATCCAAGTAAGTGATGAAGATGCCTTTGCCTCTTCAAAAGATTTAGCAAAGAGTGATGGACTTTTAGTTGGCATCTCAGCAGGAGCAAACGCTTACGCTGCAAAACTTGTAGCCCTTAGAGAGCAAAATAGAGGAAAAACGATAGTTACAATTCTTTGTGATACGGGAGAGAGATACCTTAGTACTGCTCTTTACTCGTAATTGGATGATAATATATGAAAAAAAATAATGATATTTTTAGACCTTTTGTAGATGCGGATATAAGTTTTAGTGAAATTTCCGAGGATATCATCGGGGTAAATAAAGAAAATTACTTTGACTACACGGCATCTGGGCTTGCCTTTAAACCTATAGAGGATAGACTTCAAGAGGTTTTACAAACTTATGCAAACACTCACTCAGAGTTTGCAAGTGATGCTAAAACTACCTCTTTTTACTACGATATCGCAAGAGAAAATCTTAAAAAGCATCTTGAGCTTGAGAGCGATTTTGTTCTGCTTCCTTGTGGAAGTGGAGCAACTGGCGCTATCAAGAAGTTTCAAGAGCTATTAGGGCTCTACATCCCACCAGCAACTAGAGCTAGATTTAAGATAGATTTGAAGATGCAAAAGCCTCTTATCATCATAGGACCATTTGAGCATCACTCTAATGAGATAAGCTATAGAGAGGGAGTTTGTGACACTCTAAGAGTCCCTCTTGATGTGACTGGAAATGTGGACTTAGAATTTTTAGCAGATGCACTAGAGAAAAACAAGCATCGAGAGTTAATTGGTGCATTTTCTACAGCTTCAAATGTAACTGGCATCATCCCTCCATACGTGGAGATATCCAAACTACTTAGAAGTTATGGGGCTATTGTAGCCTTTGATAGTGCGGCATCTTCGCCATGTTTGAATGTTGACTCTAAGTTATTTGATGCTCTATTTTTATCGCCTCACAAGCTTTTGGGTGGACCTGGAACTTGTGGACTTTTGGCCATTAGAAAAAAGCTTATAAATGAGAAAGATTCCCCTACTTTTGCAGGTGGAGGAACTGTGGCTTATGTCTCGCCAGATGAGCATATCTTTAACTCTGATATTGAGATTCGTGAAGATGCAGGAACTCCTGCAATACTCCAACTCATAAAAGCTTCTTTTGCTTACCAACTAAGGGGTGAAATAGGGATTAAACGGATTCAAGAGAGAAAAGTTGAGCTATTTAAGATTCTAAAAGAGTCACTAAAAGATGTAGGCGAACACACTATCTATGGGCAAAATCAAGCTCATAGTAGTGTCGGCATCTTAGCTATAAACTTTCACGGAGTCACACCTTATGAGCTTTGCGAAAAACTCTCGCTCAACTTTGGCATCCAAACAAGAGCAGGATGTAGTTGCGCAGGACCTTATGGGCATGACCTCTTTGGCATAAGTAAGGTTTTAAACAAAAATGAAAAACCAAGCTGGCTAAGGATAAGCGTAAACTATACTCACAGCATAGAAAGCATAGAGCATCTAGTTGAAGCTCTAAAAATTTCAGTAAAAGAGTTAAAGAGCAAATAGCTTCTCTCTAAAACTCTTTAGATTCAGCATTGTGAACAAATCGTTCTGCCATCTCTTTAGTTTGCATCACTATCTCACTTACCTCTTTTGCGTTATCGGCATTTTTTTGTGTAGTCTCTTCAAGCACACCGATAGTGTCGTTAATATTTGAGACTGCTTGAGATTGCTCCTGCATAGTTGAGCTTACTTCGTTGATAGAACTTGTCATAATGCCCACTGTTGCTGTGATTTCATTGAGACTTTTTTGAGTTTTTTCAGCGAGGTTAGTCACTTCATCTGCAACAACTGCAAAACCTCTACCATGTTCCCCTGCTCGTGCTGCTTCGATAGCTGCATTTAGTGCCAAAAGATTAGTCTGATCTGCGATATCACGGATCACACTTATTACTGTTTTTATATCCTCGGATTGACTAACAACATTGCTGGTTCTGTGAACAATTTCATTTATTGCGACTGTAATAGACTCCATTGTTTTTGAAGTATCTTTGAGTTTTTGTGCTTGATCTTGTGCTGAAGATGTTAGCAGTGTCATATTTTCAGAGAGTTTTAAAGATTGACTCTCAAGACTATGTCCATCTTTAAGCTCTTGTCTACTGGCTTCTGAGAGAGCTTTTCCTAAACTATTTGTACTCTCAAAAAGTTCTTTGACTCTCCCCTGTGTATCTGCTATTTCTACAGTAGCCTTGAAGTTATCATTTTCATAGCTCTTTAGCACTTCAAGCACTTTTTGGATATTTGTATTCATAGCTTCTAGCATGGAGTTGACGATATCTTTTAGTCTGTTGAGAGATTCACTACTTGCATCTACCTCGACTCTTTTTGTCATATCACCCTTAGCTGTTTTTGTAGCAACTTCAGATAGATTGGCGATAAGCTCGTTATCTTGGATAATTCCATCTTCCATATTTTTTATATACTGATTAAATTCCTGAGCAATATCTTTAATCTCATCATTCTCTTTAATCTCTATACGAGAACCATTTTTTTCATTTAAATTTTTAACACCATCTAGTAAAAGTTGCAGTTTACTTTTAAACTTTAAAGAGACGATAAGAGCTATAACAATGATTATAAATGCAATCGTAATTAGTGTAAGCGTAAAGTTCCACATGTTATCTTTAACTTGATCTCTCATTTTTTTATTTGAGATGCTCACCCCAAGATAGCCAGAGATGTCACCTTCTTTCCAGTTTGTATGGCAAGCAATACACCCTTTTTCAGCGATAATTTTTTCATAAAAAGTAGAGGTATCGTCTGTTTCATCTATCTTATAAGCTATGTTGTTTATAAACTCTAAATCTCTATCTATTTCAAAGTGACAACTGCTACATTTTTTCTCTTTATCCATCAAGACACTTCCATGAAACCCTGCCGACTCTTCAAGCGGTTTATCACTCCAGTCTGTTCGGAGATACCTTCCATTTGTTTGTTCATAAATTTTTATGTTTGGATTGTAAAAGCCATCATCTGTGTGAACAAATGGTTTTCCGACTGTCACCTCATTTGATTTGTAATTCATGAGTCCAGATGATGCATATAAAACAGTCTCTTTTACACCTTCTAGGAGTGCTATGTTATCCATTGCAGCTTGAAATGTTTTACGCTGACCCTGCGCAAGAGAATCTTTTGAAGAGACAGTGTAGTTATGTGAAATAGCAAACCCTTTATCCTTTATCATCTCCTCAAGTTTTTCTTTTTGAAGGTAATAATTGAGTGTTATAGAAATAATGGAAATAGCTGCAACGCTAAAAACAAGAGGAAAAGAGAGTTTAAACAAGATGGTTTCAAAAAATCTTCTCTTTTGCATGATTTACCCTTTAAACTTAAAATGTCTAAACTTTGATATAGCCCTTTTATCCTTAAAAGAGTGAAGCATAATCTGCCTTGGAAAGTGCTCACTTGCGCATCCTATACAGGGATGACCAGCTTTTATACAGGTATTTGTGTTGTTGTTATGCCCTATTGTCATACAGTCATTTTTGGTCACTGGTCCTTGGCAACCTAGCTTAAGCAAACAGCCTGCATCACCAATTTTTTTTGCATAGTTTTTCTCTTGAAACTCAGAGTAGTAGATGCACCTCTCATGAACTGTTTGAGAGAAAAACCTAAGAGGTCTTCCCTCCGCATCTAGTTCTGGGATGGTTTGAAACTTTGCATAGTGAAAAATGATATATACTAGATGTTCAGGCTTCATGGGACAGTTTGGCAAAGAGACAATAGGTTTATTTATTTTTTTATGTTTTGTAAATTTTCCTATAGACATTACACCAGCATCCATTCCCTGCATCCCCGTGATTCCTCCAAATGCGGCACATGTTCCAGCAGCCACACAAGCAGAAGCACTAGCACTCATCTGCTCCATCCACTCCATAATAGGTCTATCACCCATCATACAAGCGTGAGGCATTGCCACAGGAATAGATCCCTCTACTACAAAAAGATAGTTGTCTTTTAGCTCTATAGATGCTTTGTTGAGCATATCAGTAACTTGTTTTCCAGTTGCTAAAGAGATGTCAGGATGGTAGATAATATTTGTATATCTTGTGAGAATATCAAGTACCGATACATCTTCGATATTTAAAAAGGAAGTTCAACAGCCAGAGCACGAAGAACCATGAAGCCAAATGATATTTGGTTTTATCATCTTTCCTTTTTCTATAGCCATCAGATCCTCAAGCGTGAAAAAATTCGCCGCTCCAACTGCAGCTATCACTTTTAACATCTGCTTTAATGCATCTCTTCTTGTTAAAATAGCCATTTTTTTTCTCCTTAGTGAACCGAACATGCAAGACATGGATCTGTAGATCTCACTATTCTTGCCAACTCTATAGGATTGTCGAGATCTTTGATTTTCGTACCCATAAGCATCTTCTCTACAGCTCCAAGAATTCCGTTTGCATCTTTTGGCGAGATATTCCAAGTGGTAGGTACAATCATGTCATAATTTTTAATAAGACCATTCTCATCCGTCTCTATCCAGTGAGCCAAAGCTCCTCTTGTAGCCTCAGTAAGTCCAAATCCAACCGCATTTTTTGGAATATCTCTCTCTACGAATGCTAGCTCATCTGGAATCACTTTTTCTGTATCTTCTAAGATTTTATCAATTATAGTAGCCGCCATAATAGCTCTGCAAAGATGTCTCCCTAATACAGAGTTATATTCTTTAAAGGTAAGTCCTAATTTTTTATTTATAGAATCCACAAAAGTGTTTAGCTTTTTATTTTTACCACTTTTATAAGTATTTATAACTCTAGCAACTGGACCCACTTCCATGATTTTGCCTTTATAACGAGGTGCTCTTGACCAGCTGTATTTTCCATCCTTTTTTTTATGTTCTTCTTTAAACTCTTCATAATCTATAGGTGTTAATACTTTGGAATCAAGGGGTTTTACATTGGAGTCAGGTTTATCTTTATAGTAGGAGTATTTGTGATCTTCAAAGATATTTTTCAAATCAAGCTCTTCATAGTTACCATCTATTGTCGAGCCGCCCACAAAAAGATGATTCTCCCCATTTTCATCGGGTAGATAGGGGTAAGAGAGATAATCCCCATAACCTGCACCTATTTTAAAATACTCAGGAAACTCTTTTGCAACGGCTATAATGTCGTTTATGTAGCTATTTTTTATAAAACTCTTGACACTTGTGATGAGAGATCTATACTTTGCAAGTTTTTCTATAGTAGGTATAGTTGTTACTCCACCAGCTAAGTGTTACAGGATGTGGTGCTTTTGCTCCAAAGATGGCAACGGCTTTTGTCAAATCAGCCATAACTTTAATAGCTTCAAGATAGTTTTTTATTGCTGTAAAGTTGGTGTTGTCTCCTTTTGCGTAAACCGCTTCATAGCGAGGTAAAAAAGGAGCTGCAGGAAATATTTTATTGCTTTTTAGTTCGTTTTGAACCCATTTTTTTACACTTAAGGCGCTATCATCATCTCCCTCATATTTTAACACCGCAGTTATGTCGATAAAATCTAACGCGCTTAAAATATAAAAATGAAGCAGATGGTCTTGAAGCTGATAAGCACCGACAATCATATTTCTTAGCAGTTGTCCATTATGATTTGGTTTTATCCCCATCGCATCTTCAAGCGCAAGAGAGGCTGCTTCAGCGTGTGAATATGGACAAACACCGCAAATTCTCTGAGTAACTTGCTGTGCCACTCTAGCATCATAACCTATGAGTGCCTTTTCAATTCCTCTGTACATCTCAGCAGAACATTTAGCTTCTGTAACAACCCCATCTTTAATTATTGTCTCAAATTTAAGATGCCCCTCTATTCTTGTCAACGGATCAATAGTGATCTTTTTTTCACTCATTTAGTACCCTTTAAACAATAAATTAAAATAAACTTTATTATATGGTACAATTTTAAATATTAATCTATTCATAAAAGTTATATTTGTTTTCATTCAATAATATGTAAAAAAAAGAAAATACTCTCTAGAACCCCTTATATAGCATACTAATGCGCATAAATAAAAGCTTAAAAATTTACACTAACTAAGCACATCTTATTTCTATTCAAGTTCTAACTGCATAAGATACATATCCTCTCCATCTAAAACACTAAGATCAGGACTCTGACATGCAGGGCAATAATACTCTATCCCTTCTATGGTTGATTCAACTAAACAACTATTACATTTAACAATAATTTGCTGGATATTTATAACAAACTCTGCCTCTTCGCAGAGTGTCTTTTCCTTAAATGTCTCAAATGCAGTTCTTAAAAGTTCAGGTTCAACACCACTCATCACGCCTATTTTTATGACAACTTTAGTTACTTTTTTTGCATTGTTCTTTATTGCATTTTCTTCACAAGAGTCTAAAAGAGACTGGACTATACTATATTCATGCATCTGTATTCCTTTATTTTATTTTGTCACGCCAAAGGAACAAGTCCCTTTGGCTACGCTAACGCTAGATTTTACTCAGCGTAAGGCTCTCGCAACCTTGTTGCTCTTAATTTGTCACGCCAAAGGAACAAGTCCCTTTGGCTACGCTAACGCTAGATTTTACTCAGCGTAAGGCTCTCGCAACCTTGTTGCTCTTAATTTGTCACGCGAAATAAACAAGTCTGTTTTACTGTGCTA
>Ga0265293_10009831_pt1 | contig 13585 bp, 12 predicted proteins | sample Munlanlewell138R_FD_192505 | JGI IMG/M metagenome (GOLD analysis project Ga0265293, IMG submission 192505) | Leachate microbial communities from a municipal landfill in Southern Ontario, Canada - Leachate well 138R | ecosystem: Engineered > Solid waste > Landfill > Unclassified | place: Canada...
TTCGTCCTGGAGGATGTGGAGCCGGGGTCTTGTCATGGGTGCATTGTTCGCACGGTTCTTGTGACTCCAGCGCCTCGGCGGGTCGCAGGAAGCAGGGTGGGCGGAGCCAGGCGCCGCTGCCGGGAGTTTCTGCATGACCCGGAGGTTGACGAGCCTGCGGGCGCGGAAGACACGCCCGGGCCGAGGAATCCTGAGCTTAGTCACCGCGGCCTGCCGCTTCAACCGTGCGGTTAGGCGCGCAGGCGAAAAGACGGTGTCTCTGTGGCGTCAATGAGGCCGTGGCGCAGCAGCCAGGCCCGCGCGTCCTGCGCGTCGGTTTCGAACCAGGCCCGTACGGAACCCAGGCGGTAGGTGTAACCCCAGGCGTCCATGTCCGCCATCATGCGCGCGCGTCCCACGCCCGGGATGCGGTCTGCCAGCAGGATTTGCAGGTAATTGACCCCGTTTTCCTCGTCATAGTCGCCGCCCGCGTCCGTGTGCAGCCGCGCGCGGCGCTCCTCGTCGATGCAGATGAGGTGGCAGCCTTCATGCAGGGCCGAGTGCACGGGCGTATCGCCGCGCACGTACACGGCGCGGCCGATGATGCCGGCCTCCGGATCGCCGGACCAGGAGCCGGGGATGGGTTCCCCATCGGGGACTTCGATGAGCGCGACGCCGTAGCGGGCGAACAGCACGCGCAGCGACGCGGCGCCCAACTCGGCGCAGGTGAGGACGTGGGACATTGAAATGCATCAAGGTTATGCGTGAGGCGGCAAGGGTAAAGCATCGGGGCACGCGCCGTTAAGCGCATGCACCGCTCAACGGCTGCTGTTACTGATTTCACGCACCACGACGCGCACCTCGTCGCCTATTTCGATGATGTCCGGGTCTTCGATGCGGCTGTCGGCAGCGAGCTGATGGTAGGCCCACGGGTCGTTCAGATAGCGGGCGGCGATGTCCCAGAGGGTGTCGCCGCGCACCACCGTGTGTACGGAGACCGTTTCGCGCACCGTGGGGGCGGGCGGTAGCCCGGGGCGCCCGGCGACGGCCGGGGCTTCCGGTGCCGGCGGCTCATGGCGCTCCAGCACCACGTCGATGCCATCCTCGGTGGCCTCGATGCGCACACTGGAGGCGGGTGATGCGGGCGGCGCCTCGGGCGGGATGGCGGCAATGGCTGCCACGGGCGCTTGCGGCGCGGCCGGTACCGGCGGCTCGGCAGGTTTCACGGGCGCGACCGGCTGGAACTGCGCGGGCCCGGCCAGCGGCGGTGCCGCGGGTGCACGGACCTCGCGGGGCGGGCTGAGTACGAAGGGCAGCGCCACCACCACACCCGCCACCAGGGCGGCGAGGGCCGCGTAGGGTAGCAGGCGGGTGCGTGTCGGCGTGGTGCGTTCGGGTGCCCTGGGCGCGGGCGCCATGCCTGGGTCGTGCGCTGGCTTCGGGGCGGGAGACGGCGCCGGCGCTGCCGGTGCTGGCGGCGCAGGGCGGGTGAGCACTTCCTTCGCGGGCGCGGCCGGTGGCCGTGGTGGGGGCGCCTTGTCGGCGGCCGGCTTGCGGCTGAGCGTGGAGGCGCCGGATCGTGGGGTCGGTGCGGGTTGGGCACTGACAGGGGCGGTGGGCGCGGGCGCCGGTCGACTGGCCGGGGCGGCGCGCGGGGCGGCGCGGGCGGTGTCGGCGCCGGGCGTGGGAACTGTGGCCGGGGGTGGCGGCGGTGCGGGGCGCGCCGCTGGGGGCGCGCGATCCTGTCCCTCGCTGATCACCTTGCCGAGCGCCTCGTGCAGGGGCACGTGGGGTGTGGGTGGTGGGGCCTCCGGCGCGGCAGGCGCGGGCTGCGCCAGCTGCCGCAGCGCCGGTCCTGCCTCGGCGAGGGTGTAGAGCGCCTCGAAGTCCGTGAGTAGCGCCATGCGCTCGCCGTGGAGCAGGGCGCCGTGGAAGGTGCGCAAGGGCAGCCCCGGGGGCAGCGGGGCGGAGCGGGCCTCGGGGGAGGCGAAGCCGGGCACCTCGTCCACCACGAAGCCGCGCAGCGCGCCGGCGGCGCGGGCCAGCACCACCCGTCCGCCGCTGGCCTCGAGGCCGAGCTTGCTGCGCAGGTCCACCAGGGCCACGGTGGCGTTGCCGTGGTGGAACAGCCCGGGCTCGTCGACGCGGGCCCCGGGCAGGGCGGTGACGTGGGCGGGCAGGGCCAGGATGCCCTCGGAGGCGAGGGCGGGCACGCCGAACACCACCTGCCCGACGCGGATGAGGAGTCGCTGTTCGTTCTGATTCGCCATCCGACCTCCCTGTTGGGCTGACGCCGGGTCAGCCGACAGTGTTCGCCAGCGCCGCGAATTCGGCCAGGCTCAGGGTCTCTGCGCGCCGGCCCGGATCGATATCCAGCGCCGCCATGGCCTCGGCGGCCACCAGCCCGCGCAGGGTGTTGCGCAGGGTCTTGCGCCGCTGGCTGAAAGCCTGCGCCACCACACGGGCGAAGACTGCCTCATCGTTCACCTTTACGGGCGGTGCGGTGTGTGGCACCAGCCGCACCACCGCCGAATCCACCTTCGGCACCGGATGGAACGCACCCGGCGGGACCGTGAACAGCCGTTCCACCCGGCAGTAATACTGCACCATCACGCCCAGTCTGCCGTAATCGGCGCTATCCGGCGCGGCGGCAAGGCGGTCCACCACCTCCTTCTGCAGCATGAAATGCATGTCGCGGATGACCGGCGCCTGCTCGATGAGATGGAAGATGAGTGGCGTGGAGATGTTGTAGGGCAGGTTGCCCGCCACGCGCAGGCGCTCGTCGCCTTGCACGAGGCTGCGAAAATCGAAGCGCAGGGCATCGGCCTGGTGCACGCGCAGCTCGCCCACGCCGGCGAACTGTTCATGCAGGCGCGGGATCAGGTCGCGGTCCAGTTCGACCACGTCCAGGGTGCCGAGTGCCTCCAGCAGGGGACCGGTGAGCGCGCCGAGCCCCGGGCCGATCTCCACCAGCCGATCACCGGGCTGCGGATTGATGGCGCGCACGATACGGTCGATCACCGTGTGATCGCGCAGGAAATTCTGACCGAAGCGTTTGCGGGCTTGATGCTGCATGGGCACGGGTTCCGAGGGTGTAGCGCGAATTATGGCCGATAACGGCCTTGGAAAACCCGATTCAACACAGAGGCACAGAGACGCAGAGATCACAGAGGAATGGAAAAGTGGGGTCGGCAGCTTCGAATGCACCTGAGCCGCAAACTTGTCCCCTCTGCGTTCTCCGCGTCTCTGCGCCTCTGCGTTGGGCTGTTATCTCTCGCCGCCCGGAGGGAGCTGGGCCAGGGCGACTTCGATGGCGTATTCCAGGCTGCCGGTGTCGGCGCGGCCGGTGCCGGCCAGGTCGAGGGCGGTGCCGTGGTCTACGGAGGTGCGGATGATGGGCAGGCCGAGGGTGACGTTGACCGCGTGGCCGAAGCCCTTGTGCTTGAGCACCGGCAGGCCCTGGTCGTGGTACATGGCGAGCACCGCATCGGCCCGCTCCAGCTGGGCGGGCACGAAGGCGGTGTCCGCGGGCAGCGGCCCGACCAGGTCGAGACCCTGGCCGCGCAGCCGCGCCAGCACCGGTTCCATCACCTCGATCTCTTCACGGCCCAGGTGGCCGGCCTCGCCGGCGTGCGGATTGAGGCCGCACACCAGGATGCGCGGGCGGGCCAGGCGGAAGCGCCCGGTCAGGTCGCGGTGCAGGATGCCGATGACCTCCTCCAGCAGGGCCGGGGTGATGGCGTCGGCCACCGCGCGCAGGGGCAGGTGGGTGGTGGCCAGCGCCACGCGCAGGCCCGACGTGGCGAGCATCATCACCACCCGCGGCGTGCCGGTGCGTGCGGCGAGAAATTCGGTGTGGCCCGTGAAGGGCACGCCCGCATCGCTGATCACGCCCTTGTGCACGGGGCCGGTGACCAGTGCGGCGAACTCGCCCCTCATGCAGCCGTCCACGGCGCGGGCGAGGCCATCGAGCACGTAAGCGGCGTTGCGCGGGTCGAGGGTGCCGGGTGCCACGGGGGCCTTGAGCGTCACGGGCAGCACGATCAACTCGCCGGCGCGGCCGGGTGCGGGCGCGCGGGCCGGATCGAACAGGCGCAGCCTGAGCGGCAGCCCCAGCTGCGCGGCGCGCGCCATCAGCAGGTCCGGATCGGCGATGGCGACCAGCTCGGCGTGGTGCGGCCGCTGGGCGAGCTGTACGCACAGGTCCGGCCCGATGCCGGCCGGCTCGCCGGGGGTCAGCGCCAGGCGGGTTGGAGGGGAGGCTGCCATGGGTTTCTCTTCCGTGCCTTGCCGCGGACCGGTCATTCCTCCAGCCGGTATTCCACGTAGGCCTCGTCGCGGATCTGCCGCAGCCAACTCTCGGTCTCTTCCTCCAGCTTGCGCTGGCGCAGGGCCTCGCCGGCGCGGGTGCGGCGGTATTCCTCGGTGTTGTCGTGGTCGCGCGTCTCCAGCGGCTGCACGATGTGCCAGCCGAACTGGGTGCGGAAGGGTTCGCTGATGCGCCCGACGGCGGTCTTGAACATCATCTCCTCGAACTCCGGCACCATCTGGCCGGGGCTGGCCCAGCCGAGGTCGCCGCCGTTGGCGCCCGAGCCCTTGTCCTCGGAATGCACGCGGGCGATCTGGGCGAAGTCGTCGCCGCCGAGGATGCGCTGACGCAGGCGCTCCAGGCGTGCGCGGGCCTCGGCGTCGGAGGTGATCTCGTTGGGTCGGATGAGGATGTGACGGGCGTGCACCTGCTTGATGATGCGCTTCTCCTCGCCGCGCACGCCCAGCAGCTTGATGATGTGGAAGCCGCTCGGACTGCGGATCAGGTCGCTGACCTCGCCTTCGCTCATGCGCACCGCGGCGTCGGCGAACAGCGTGGGCAGTTGGCCGCCCTTGCGCCAGCCCAGGTCGCCGCCCTCGAGGGCCTGCTGACTGTCGGAGTGGGCGATGGCCATCTGGCGGAAGTCGGCGCCGAGCCGCAGCTGCGCGAGCACCCGTGCGGCCTCGTCGCGGGCGAGCTGGATCTGTTCGGGGTTGGGCGCCTCGGGCACGGCGATGAGGATGTGCGCCAAGTGAAATTCCTTTTGCAGATCGGTGCGCGCCGCGGCGGAGGCGAGATAGGTGTCCACCTCCTGGGGCGTCACGTTCACGCGGTTGTTCACGTGGCGGGCGCGCAGGCGCGAGATGAGGATCTCCTTGCGGATGTCCTCGCGAAATTCCGTGTAGTCCACGCCGTCCCGGGCCAGCACCTGACGGAACTGTTCCGGCGACAGACGGTTCTCGGCGGCGATGTTGGCCACCACCTGGTTGACCGCCTCGTCTTCCACGCGCAGCCCCGCCTCCGCAGCGAGCTTGAGCTGGATGCGCTCCAGGATCAGGCGTTCCAGCACCTGGCGGGTGAGCACCTCGCGCGGCGGCGCCGGGGTGTTTTCCTTGCTGATCTGCTGCAGGACCAGGTTGGTGCGCGCCTCCAGCTCCTGGGCGGTGACCACGTCGTCGTTGACGACGGCGACCACACGGTTGAGCTCGACGACCCGGGCGGACGCCGTGCCTGCGAGCAGGAACAGGGCGGCCGCAATCAAATGGCGGTGTTTCATCGGTATCCCACGATCCCTTCTTCGACCACGTTCTCCAGGGTGCGGCCCATGCTGGCCAGGCCCTTGAGTTCAAAGGTGAACCAAATGCTGCGGTCCGGTTCCGTGCCGCCCGCGGCGGTGATCACCGGGCGATCGCGCGAAATCAGGCGCACGGTCCAGCAACAGCTTTCGTATTCGATGCCGACCACGCTCTCCAGGGTGCGTTCGGCCACCTCGTCATAGTACCAGCGGCCGAGGGCATGCCAGTTGCGCGTGATGGGCCAGAGCACCATCAGGTCGCGGTTCTTCACGTCGCCGCCCTCGCGCACCCGGTAGGCGGCGTCGATGATGTGCAGCCGGTCCGGACTGTAACGGATGCGCGCTGCCGATTCCTCGGTTTCCGAGACGCGCGGATTCCAGCGCGTGTTGGCGGAGATTTCCAGGGCATCTACGGGGCGGGCGGCGAGTTCCGCGGCCATGTCCGAATAATCGTCCTGTACGAGCGTTTCACCCGGCAGGCGCACGCGCCGGTCCTGGAAATAGAACGTCTGACCCACGCTCGCCCGCACCAGTTCGCGGCCGGAGGCCTCGCCGAGGAAGCGGGTGGAGAGCGCGGCGGTGAGCTGGTTGGCATCGCCCACCCGGTCGGGGCCGGTGTAGCGGTTTTCACGGAACAGCTGCGCGAACGAGAAGGTGGTCGGCGTGGTGTCGAACACCGGCAGGTCGTCCTGGTCGCGATGGGGCACGTACAGGTAATAGAGCCGCGGCTCGAGGGTCTGCAACAATGACTCGCCCGCGATGCTCAACTCGCGTTCGAAGAACAGCCCGGCGTCGAGGCTCGCCAGCGGCAGCGAGCGCGCCGGTTCGTCGTCGCCCGCGGCGCCGTCCAGCAGATACTGGGTGTGGCGCGCGGCGAGGCGAGGCGTGACGAACCAGTAGTCGCCCTCCAGGGGGGCGCTGACGCCCGGGTATACGTCCACGCGCTGGCCCGTGGGGCGGCGCGCATCGTGGTCGAATTGCGCGTATTCGGTACGGAAGTCGTAGCGCAGCAGACCGAAGCCGCCTGCACCCGAGGCGAGCAGTTGCGGGCGCAGCTGGTACGGCTCGGCGCCCGGGACGAGTGGCTGGAAGTCCTGCACACGGCCGAGGAAACGCCAGGAGGGCGTCCGATAGGTGAGGTCGAAGCGCCGCTCCAGGTGGGTGGCGCTGGCGCCGGCCAGGGAACCGTCGATGTCGTCCAGGTAATCGTCATCGGAGACCTCGTTGTAATCGAGGGCCATGTTCCAGCGCGGTGCCAGCCGCTGGGAGTGGCGCAGCACGATGTGGCTGCGATCGTCGCCGTACAGCTCGTCGTCCGGCAGGTAGTCGAGCATCACCAGGCTCGAACTGTCTGCGGTGAGCTGGCGGAACTCGGTCATGAGCATGGAGCCGCGCTTGCTGATGACCCGCGGGGTGAACGTGGCGTCGCGGTTGGGCGCGATGTTCCAGTACCAGGGCACCTGGATGTCGGTGCCGTTGCGCTCGGAGCTGCCGTAGGTCGGTGCGAGAAAACCGGATTTGCGGCCTTCCAGCGGGAAGTTCAGATAGGGCAGGTAGAAAGTCGGCACGCCGCCGAGGCGCAGGGTCACGTGATAGGCCTCGCCGGTGTTGGTGGCCCGGTCCAGTTCGATGCGACGCGCACCGAGCGCCCAGCTGTCGGTGCCTTCGGGACAGGTGGTATACGTGGCGTCTTCCAGCTCAGTCCAGTCGCTGCCCTCGAAGCGCATGCGCTCGGCGGTGCCGCGGGCGTGCGCATTGGGGACGTAATAGTGCGCGGCCTCGAGCTCGCCCTTGTCGGCGGCGAAGTCGAGGCGCGCCTTCTGCCCTTGCAGGGTGATGGACTCGGCCTGCAGTTCCACCTCACCGGTGGCGGTGACCACGTCCGCGGCCGTGTCATAGCGGGCCTGCTCGGCCAGCAGGCGCTTGCCGTCGCGCTCCGCGACCACGTTGCCCTCGAACACGCTCAGTTCACGGCCACGCTCGCCCTCCATGCGGGCCTGATCGGCCGTCACCAGCGTGCTTCCCGTGGAGGCCGGCGGCAGGGGGGCGCGTTCCGGGGACGGCGGGCACAGGCGCCACGGATCGCCCAGGGCCTCCTGGGCGTGGCCATGCCCGGCCCAGGCGACGAGCAGGGCCAAGAGAAGCCTGGCGTTGGAAATGAGTGAGGCAGGCACGGGGCGGGAAGTCTGTCCAAAGCGCGGTAACATGGCACAGTTTCCGGCCCGCATCAAACCGCGACGCAGGTCATGACTTCGCCGCTGGGGCGCGGGTACACTCTCGCCACGCCAATGAAAAACGGACAAAGAAAAAGCCATGCGCAAGTCCCTGTTCCTGGTATGCGCCCTCGCGGCGCCGGCGCTCCATGCGGCGGATATTGACCGGCTACAAAACCTGAACCAGACCCAGTTCCTACGCTTTTCCGAAGACATGGGTGCGGCGCTCAGCTACAAGGCCATGCTGCCCGCCGAGCCCCTCGGCATCACGGGCTTCGACGTGGGCGTGGAGGTCACCGCCACGGACCTGGACAACCCGGAACTCCTGCACGCGGTGACCGGCGACGACGACCTGGACACGGTGGTGATCCCCAAGCTGCACGCCCACAAGGGTCTGCCCTTCGATCTGGACGTGGGGCTCTTCTACGCCTCGGTGCCCGGCTCCAACATCACCCTGACCGGCGCCGAGCTGCGCTACGCCTTCATCGACGGCGGCCTGGTCATGCCGGCGCTGGCCGTGCGCGGCACCTGGTCACGGCTCGGCGGCGTGGACCAGCTGGACATGGAGACCAAGGGCCTGGAACTCACTGTGTCGAAGGGCTTTGCCATGATCACCCCGTACGCCGGCGTGGGCCGGGTATGGGTGGACAGCGAGCCCAACGACGTGCCGAACCTCGAGTCCGAGAGCTTTTCGCTCGGCAAGTATTACCTAGGCGCCAATCTCGCCCTGGGCCTGGTGAGCGTGGCCGTGGAGGCCGACCGCACCGGCGACGCGCAGACCATCGGCGCCAAGCTTGCCCTGCGCTTCTGAGGCCTGAGGGCGGGTGTTAGGCGCGGAGGACGCAGAGAAAAAACCAGTGGGGTCAGAGTCATTTGAAATGGGCGTCATCTGTAGGCTGAGCCAGCGCATGGGGTCAGGTTTTGAACGCGGAGGGCGCAGAGCGCGCAGAGAAAGATAAGGTTCCTGGCGGAAGTGTCCGGGTCCACATTCCCAATTCTCCGTTGCCTCTGTGTCGGGTTTCGGGAGCTGTCTCCCGCCGCGGTATTTTTGCTATATGGGCGCATGGAGGGGCCAACCCCGCCCGCGCGGCGGCGCTTCGGCGCCGCCGCGACGTGGGCAAAGCCCCGACCCAGACCGCGCCTGGCCTTCTCCTACCGGACCACCAGCCACAGCAGACCGAACAGCAGCGGCTGGTGGGCGAGGTAGATGAGCAGGCTGTGCCTTCCCGCGAAGGCCAGCGCCCGCACCGCCCCGCGCCCGTTTTCGCGCCGTGCCCAGGCCGGCACGTCCTTCCGTCCGTAGAGCCACTGCCCCAGCCTGAGTCCGAGCAGCACCACCCCGAACCAGGGCAGTAGCGGTACGTAGTCCTCGGTGACGGGCTTGTGGGTCATGAGGCCGAACCACTGCCACATCGGCTGATCGAAAAACGGGTGGGCCGCCGTGATTCCCAGCAGCACCAGCGCCGCGCCCAGCGCCAGGTTGGCACCGCCGAGGCGCCGGAAGGCCAGTCCCAGCAGGCTCGCCAGGGCAATGAAATGCAGTACGCCGAAGAAGATCCAACTGCGCGGAAACACCAGGTAACTGCCGGCGCTCACCGCCAAGGCCGCCGCCGCAATGCGCCCCTCCCGCCGCCAGAACCGTGGCCAGCGTACGCCGCCCCGCGTTGCGAGGTACAGGCTGACGCCCACGGTGAGCAGGAACAGAGTGACGATGAGGCTGCGGGCGACGATCCAGAACGGATCCCGGTACATGTCGGTGTGCAGCAGGCCGAAGTAGGCCAGGTCGAAGCAGAGGTGGTAGGCGATCATCAACGCGATGGCACCGCCGCGCACTACGTCGACGGCCTGATAGCGTCCGGTGCCGGGCAGAACGGCACGCCGCGGCTCAGGTTTGGCTGTTCGTCCCATGCTGCGCATTCTAACCATTACCTCCGCGTGTGCCGCACCGGGCTTCCGTCACCCTGCCTTTAGTGCGTTAGCGTTTCCATGCACCTGGTCATGCCGGCTTCCCGCTGCGCTCGCGTATAATCGCCGCGTTTCCCTTGGAGGCCCCTTCCTTGTCCGCACGCGTCGCACAAATCACCCGCTGGCTGCGCCACGACCTGGGGTTTCCCGATTTCGGGCTGACGCCGGCCTCGTCGGACGCCAGCTTCCGGCGCTATTTCCGCATCGCCTTCGACGGCGAGACGCGCATCGTCATGGATGCGCCGCCCGGCAAGGAGGACCTCGGCCCCTTCATCAAGGTGGCGCGCCTGATGGAAGACATCGGCCTGCACGTGCCGCGCATCCTCGCAGACAACCACGCCGAAGGCTTTCTGCTCCTCAGTGACCTCGGCACCGAACAGTATCTGCCCCAATTGAACGAGCAGAGCGTGGGCCGTTTGTATCTCGATGCCCTCGATGCGCTGGCCATACTGCAGACCCGCGGCCCGCGCGGCGACGAACTGCCGCCCTACGACCGCGCCCTGCTGTTGCGTGAGATGGAACTGTTCCGCGAGTGGTTCCTGGGCCGCCACCTGCGCCTGCCGCTCACCCAGGACGACCACCAGTTGCTCAACCGCAGCTTCGACGTGCTGAGCGAATCGGCACTCGAACAACCGCGCGTCACGGTGCACCGCGATTACCACTCACGCAACCTGATGGTGAGCGATCCGAACCCCGGCATCCTCGACTTCCAGGACGCGGTGATCGGCCCGGTCACCTACGACCTGGTCTCGCTGCTGAAGGACTGCTACATCGACTGGCCACGCAACTGGGTGGAACAATGGGCGCTCAGTTTCCACGACATTTTGTTGGAGGCCGGCATCACCGACATGCGCGATCAGGGCGAATTCCTGCGCTGGTTCGATCTCATGGGCGTGCAGCGGCATCTCAAGGCCATCGGCATTTTCGCCCGCCTCAACATCCGCGACGGCAAGCCCGGCTACCTGAAAGATATCCCGCGCACCCTCGGCTACGTGCGCGAGGTGAGCGCGCGCTATGCCGACCTGCGCCCGCTGAGCGAATTCATCGAAGCGCGGGTGGTGCCGCTGGTGCCGAACTGACCCGCGGAGCGTAGACATGCGGACCAGAATCGATGCCATCACCGGTGCCGTCGGCCGACGCACCCTCGGGCTGGTCCTTTATCCCGTTGATCTCGCCGCCTTCATCCTGCGCACCTTTCAAGACTGGCGCCAGCACAACCGTCGCTATAACCGCGCAGCGGCCAGTTCGCTGTTGGCCCAGCTGATCTTCACCGGCGTGGACGCCCTGCCGACCATTGCGCTCATCGGCGTGGCGGTCGGGTTTGGCCTGGTGGCGCAGCTCATCTCGCTGATGGACGTGTTCGGCGGCGCGCGCGAGATGGTGGTGGTGCTCTCACAGATCGTGGTCTTGGAGACGGGGCCGCTGCTCACCGCCATCCTCATCATCGGCCGTTCCTCGTCGGCCATCGCCGTGGAACTCGGCTACATGACGCTGAACAAGGAAGTGGAGGGGCTCTGGCTGCTTGGCGTGAACACCAACGCGTTGCTGGTGGCGCCGCGCCTGCTCGCCACGGCGGTCGCCCAGTTGTCGCTCGCGGTGTTCTTTACGGTGATCGCCGTCGTCTCGGGTGTGGTCTTCGCGGCGGCGTTTCTTGCACCGAGCTACATCAACTTCCTGGCGGAGCTTACCCTGGCCTTCACGCCCATCGACCTCATCCTTTTCGTGGCCAAGAACCTCCTGTTCGGCATCATCGCCGGTGCCACCGCGTGCCACCACGGGTTGCAGGTGGAGCGCTCGCCAACGGAGATCCCGCAGCAGACCCAGCGTTCCATCGTCAGCGCCATCAGCCTCATTTTCGTGACCGATGGCCTGTTCGCGGTGATGCGCCTATGACCGTATTGCGGGCCTCAGCCCTGATCGCCGGCGAGGGCCTGGCGCCGTTGCATCTGCAATTGCTCGGCGGGGCGACCGTCTGTCTGGTCGGCGGCGATGCGCAACTGCGCAGCGCCTACCTGCGCAGCCTGGCCGGTGCGCAGTACCCGCTGGGCGGCGAGGTGGAACTACTCGGGCACAAACTCTCGACACTCGATGACAGCCGCTGGCTTGCACTGCGCTGCGAGGTGGGGCTGGTGACGCGCGAGGCGCCGCTGGTGTCGTCCCTGGGCGTGGTCCGCAACGTGATGCTGCCGGCCATGTATCATGGCCTCGGCTCCCGTGGGGAGATCGCCAAGCGTGCGCGCACCTGGCTCGAGCGGCTGGGTTTCGCGGGGCCGGCGGAGCTGCTGCCGGCCTTTCTGCCGGAGCGGGAGCGCAAGATTGCGGCCTTGGCGCGTGCGCTCATGTTGTCGCCGAAGCTGCTGTTCGTGGACGATCCGCTTTACGGTCTGCACGGGGCCCAGGCGCAACGTATCGCGCAGGCGCTGTACGAATGCTGTCGCGAGCTGGATTGCACGCTGGTGTATGCCACGGATGATGACGCCTTCATGCGTCGCCATGCCGAACAGATCCTGTTCATCGCACCACCCGCGCCGCGGTTGTTTGCTTCGTGGCAGACATTTCATGATGCGCCGGACGACGAGGTACAACGCTACGTGTCCGAATTCCGTACCGAGGCGAGGGCCTTCGACTAAATGGAAGAATCCAAACCGCGCGTTCATTACATCCATCGCATGAGCTACTCCCGCCAGGAGCGGCTGGTGGGTGCGTTCGTGCTGTTGGCGTTGGCCATCATCGCGGGCCTGGGTTTCGCCAGCAGCCGCTTTTTGCACCTGTTCGAGAGCAACGTGACCTTCAACGCCAACCTGCGCAGCGCCGAAGGCATCACCACCGAGACGGTGGTGAAGATTTCCGGCCTGGAGGTGGGACGCGTCGCCGACATCCGCATCGCTTCCGACAACCGCATCCACGTGGCCATCGACGTGCGCGAGAAATACCATGGCTTGGTGCGCACCGACTCCAAGGCGGCGATCAGCAAGTTGTCCATGCTGGGCAAGGCCACCATCGAGATCGCCGCCGGCTCGCCCGGCGCGCCCGTGCTCCCCGCCAACGCCACGCTGCGGGTGGAGGAGCCCAGGTCCATGGACCAGCTCATCGCCGAGCTCACGCCGGTGATGGAGAACGTGAAGAAGACCCTCGAACGCGTGGCGCAGGTCGCCCAGGTGGTGGAACCGCAACGGATTGCCCGTTCGTTGCAGGACCTGGAGGCGACGGCCGGACACATGCGCACCGTCAGCGAACGGATCGCCTCGGGCAGGGGGCCGGTCGGTGCGGTATTGGGTTCACCCGAAATGGAGGCGAGCCTGCGTGATTCCGCCGATCAACTCCAGCGGGTGATCACCGACCTGCGCGCACGGCTCGCGGAAGTGGCGCCGGTGATCGCCGACGCCAAAGGCATCACCCACGACACCCGCCGTATCACCGACGACCTCCCTGAACTGGTCACGCGCATGCGCCTGCTCACGGAGCAGACCGAACGCACCATGGAGAGCGTGATGAATACCTGGCCCATTTCCGCGTCCACGCCGCCGCCGGGCCCGGTCGAACTGGAGTTGCAGAACGTCCGATGAGAAACGCGATTGTCGTCCTGCTCGCCGCCGCCCTGCTCGCGGGCTGCGCGGGAAGCCCGCCGCAGACCGCACCGGCCAGCGTGCGCACCGCCGAGCGTTATTTGCGCAACGGCGTGCAGGCCTTCCACGACAGCGACTATGCGGGCGCCGCCGCACTGTTCGGCAAGGCCCACGGCCTCTATCGCAGTCTCGATCACGGCGAGGGCATGACCCTCGCCGCCATCAATCTTGCTGAGACGGCGCTGCTCATGGGCAGCTA
>Ga0265293_10009833_pt1 | contig 13580 bp, 12 predicted proteins | sample Munlanlewell138R_FD_192505 | JGI IMG/M metagenome (GOLD analysis project Ga0265293, IMG submission 192505) | Leachate microbial communities from a municipal landfill in Southern Ontario, Canada - Leachate well 138R | ecosystem: Engineered > Solid waste > Landfill > Unclassified | place: Canada...
CGTGGCGGTTCAAAAAGCGTTCTTGGCGTTCTTGGCGTCTTGGCGGTTCTCACTATCTTCCTGTCGCGCCTCGGCGGTTCAATCAGCCCCGTAATCGCGTTAGGATGCACAGCATGCTGCATAGACTTTCCCTTCTGCTGATCGCGTTGCTCCTACCCGCGCTGACCGTCGCGCTGCCGCGCAGCGAGGCGGTGCCGGGCGGGGTCGTGGTGATCGCGCTGGGTGCATCCACCCCGGCGTCCCAACCGCCCCAGGTGCACTATGGGGATAAGCGCGTGCTGGTGGCCGAGGACGAGGGCCAGTGGCATGCCGTGGTCGGCATCCCGCTGGGCACGAAACCCGGCGCACACACCCTGTCGGTGCGCCGCGCGGGGAAGATGGAGAAACTGCGTTTCGAGGTACGCGACAAGGCCTACGAGACGCAACGTCTGGTCATCAAGGAAAAGCGCAAGGTCGAACCGAACGCCAGGGACATGGAACGGATCCGCCAGGAGACACCGCGTATCCAGCAGGCACTGCGCCACTTCAGCGAGCGTGAGGCAGTGGTCACCGACTTCATCTGGCCGGCCGACGGCCCGACCAGCAGCCCCTTCGGCCTGCGACGCTTCTTCAACGACCAGCCGCGCCAGCCGCACAGCGGCCTGGACATCGCCGGACCGCTGGGGGCGGCCATCCGCGCGCCGGCCGCCGGCCGCGTGCTCGATACCGGCGACTTCTTCTTCAACGGCAACACGGTGTTCATCGACCACGGCCAGGGCCTGGTCACCATGTATTGCCACATGAGCCGCATCGATGTGCAGGCCGGTGATGAAGTCGAGGTCGGTGAGGTCATCGGCGCCATCGGCAAGACCGGCCGCGTCACCGGGCCTCACCTGCACTGGGGTGTGAGTCTCAACAACGCGCGTGTCGATCCCCTGCTGTTCCTGCCGGCACGCCCCGCACCCGCCGCCCGCTGAAGGTGCGCGCCGCCCCCAGCGCGTCGCCCTGACCCATCACCCTCATCAACCCGGCAGGGACAGCGCACGTCCCCAGTCGATCGCCCACCCGGCCGCGCCTGCAGCGATGACGTCACAGCCGAGTCTGGCGATGCGCGGTTCCTGGTGCAGTCCGGCGAGCTTACCCAGAACGCCCCAGCGGGACTGTCCGGTCACGATATAGCAGGCGTGGCGCTGCCCGGCCAGCGTCGCGACGCCGTCCCGCAGGTCACCTGCGGTCACGACGATCTCGGCCCCGTGGATCCCGAGATGATGCAGGAGGCCCACCAGCCAGCCCCGGGCCGTGCGTGTCATGTCCTCCCTGACCTCGCCGGCCGAGGCGAAGGGTGCATACCCGCTCTCCGCGCTGTAGTGGTCGACCACGTGGGTCACGATCAGGCCCGCCCGGTGCAGGCGCGCGAGTCCGGATGCGCAGTGCACGACGTGCTCCGCCTTGCGGTCGAGATCGACCGGCGCGATGACCGTCCGTTGCATGCCAACGCCCTCCTTCAGTGGGGAAAACCGATACCGTGCGCAGCCGGCAGATGTACGGATCGCGGCGGCGACGAATCGTGCCGGCGGTCGGCACCGATCGCGCGCCCCTGCGCCGGGGCGTGTCCTTGCAGCGCCGCCCACGACGGGAAGGCACCGCCGTCGGCAGCATCTGTGCTTGCCTGCGGCTCATCGGGCGACGCGACCGACAGCGAAATGCCACCGTCCACGCCCCAGCGGTGCGTCGGGTTGAGACGCTGCGCGCGCCAGGCCCGACGCAGGCGGCGGATACGCAGCACGACCGTGCCGGCGAGCACGGTGAGCACGGCAACCACGGGCAGAAATCCAGGCATCCAACCGCTCCAACTCGGCGCTGCGGGTCGCGCGGCGTGCGGCGGGTGCCTGATCAGCTGCGGACCGATGTGCGAAGTGGTAAGGACGATAGCAAGGTCGGGCTCAAGTCCCGGTCAAGCGCGGATCAAGACCTTGTGAAGGCGCCGCCTGCGGGCGGATGCCGCAGCAGCGGTTCAGGAACGGGCGCCAAAGCCCAGCCGGAAGAGCGCACCGCCCTCGGGACGATTCTGCACCGCGACGACCCAGCCCTGGCGGTCAGCGATGCGCTTGACCAGCGGCAGGCCGATGCCCGCCCCGCGGGTGGCGCGTCGGGAACGGTCACTGTGCTCGAACAGGTGGTTCAGATCCTGTGGCGCTACGCCCGGGCCGGTGTCGGCGACGCTGAGCACACCGCCCTCCAGGGTGATGGTCACGCTGCCCGACGCCGTATAGGTGAAGGCGTTGCGCACCAGATTCCCCATGGCAATGGCGAGCAGGGGCCGCTCCACGGTAAGCGCCAGCGGCTCGCGGACATCCACTGTGACCGACACCTGCTTGTGATCCAGGAGATGCCGGTGCTGCCCGACCACCTCGCGCAGCACTTCCTCCACGGGACAGTCGGCGGTCGTCGCGGCATCGCTGCGCTGTTCGCGTGCCAGCATCAGCAAGGTGGCGGTGAGATCCGCCATGTCGCGTTCCGCGCGGGCGATGCGGTCGATGCGGGCGCGGGTCAGCCGGTCGAGATCGCCCTGGCCCTGCAGCACCTCGACCGCACCCTGGATGACGGTCAGCGGCGTGCGCAGCTCATGGCTGGCATCGGTGGCGAAGGCGCGCTCGCGCTCGACGAAGGCGCGCATGCGCGCCAGGTAGCGCTCGAAGGCATGGGCGAGTTCGCCCACTTCGTCGTGTGGCAGCCCCTCCGCGAAGGGCGTATCCAGATCGCTCGGCGGACGTTCGCGCACGCGGCGCGCCAGTTCGCGGACCGGGGCGATCACCCGGCCCGCCAGCCACCAGCCCCAGGCGGCGGCGAGCAGGCTGGTCGCCGCGATGCCGACCAGGATCGCAGCGAGCAGCCGCCGTTCGCGCCGCTCCACGGCGGAGTTGTCATGCAGCATATAGAGGGTTGCGTCGCCGGCACGCACCACGGCGGCGCGATACGTGACCCCGCCCACGCTGACCGGAGAGCGTCCCTCCGGCAGGCTACGCAACTCCGGCGGGCGTTCATCCGGACGATCGTCGCGCAGCAGGTAGCCGCGGACGGTGGCCGTCATCGGCGGCAGCGAGGCGGGATTGCGCGCCAGGCGGGCACGATAGTCCTGGACCTCCGCCGTCAGCGCCTCGTCGATCAGCCGCCGCTCCAGATCCTGGAAGGTAAGGTAGACCCAGCCCCCGAGGACGAGGCTGGCGCTGCCACTGATCAGCGCGAAGCCGACCATCACGCGCAGCCGCAAGCCGAGGTTGAACATCACGGCTCGGCGGTGAGGCGGTAGCCGAAGCCACGCACGGTGTGCAGCAGCGGTCTGGCGAAGGGCTTGTCGATGATCGCCCGCAGCTGGTGCAGATGGCTGCGCAGCGCGTCGCTGTCGGGCGGCGAATCACCCCAGATGCAGCGCTCCAGTTCGGCCCGGCCGACCACCTGCGGCGAACGCTCCAGCAGACGCTGGAGCAGCTTGAGCGGGATCGGCGGGAGATCGAGGGGCTGACCGGCGCGTGTGGCCTGCCAGGTGGCGGTGTCGAGGACCAGGTCGTCCACCTGCAGGCGGCCGCCGCGTGCCCCCCGGGGCCCGCGCCGCACCAGGGCCTGGAGCCTGGCCTCCAGCTCCAGCAGCGCGAAGGGCTTGACCAGATAGTCGTCGGCACCGCTGGCAAAACCCTCCAGCTTGTCTTCCAGACTGTCCCGGGCGGTGAGCATGAGGACGGGCGGCGACCGGTCGGTGGCCCACAGTCTGGTGCACACCTCGAGACCGTCGATGCCGGGCAGCATCAGATCGAGGACGATGGCGTCGTAGTCGTTTTCCAGCGCGAAGCCGAGCGCCGTGTAGCCGTTGTAGGCAATGTCCACGGTATGGCCACGCCCTTCCAGGAACTCGGCCAGGTTCGCCACCAGGTCGGGGTTGTCCTCGACTATCAGGATGTTCATACCAGGACCGCCGTTCATCACCCGATTAGTATGTCAGGCGCGACCCATGCGGTCACGCCATCGGCCGCACGTACTTGCCTGCCGGCCCCGCTTGCCGTATTTAGTCTCCCCACCTCCGCACAAGCCGACCGAGAACCACACCGGTGAAAGGGAATCTGTTCCTCACTACCTGTCTGATCCTGCTGCTGCCCATCCCCGCCCTGGCCGCCGGGGGCGATACCCCGTTGGACCTGACACACCACCCGGTCGGCTACGCGGCCCTGGTCATCTTCGTGATCGCCTACCTGCTGGTGATGGCCGAGGAGTTCACCCACCTGCGCAAATCCAAGCCGGTGATCCTGGCCGCCGGCATCATCTGGGCGCTGATCGCCGCGGTCTATGCCAATGACGGGCTCACCCACGCGGCGGAGCGGGCGGTACGCTACGACCTGCGGGAATACGCCGAGCTGCTGCTGTTCCTGCTGGTGGCGATGACCTACATCAACGCCATGGAGGAGCGACGGATATTCGATACGCTGCGCTCCTGGCTCATCCGCCGGGGCTTCGGCTTCCGCGCCCTGTTCTGGATGACCGGTACGCTCGCCTTCTTCATCTCGCCGGTGGCCGACAACCTCACCACGGCCCTGCTGATGTGTGCGGTGGTCATGGCGGTAGGCGGCGACAACGGTCGCTTCATCTCGCTCGCCTGCATCAATATCGTGGTCGCCGCCAATGCCGGCGGTGCCTTCAGCCCGTTCGGTGACATCACGACACTGATGGTATGGCAGAAGGACCGGGTCGATTTCTGGACCTTCTTCGTCCTGTTCGTCCCGGCGCTGATCAACTTCCTGGTGCCCGCGGCCCTGATGCACTTCGCCGTGCCGCAGGGGCAGCCGCTCGCCTCCGACCGGCAGGTCGTCATGAAGCGCGGCGCCAGGCGCATCATCCTGCTGTTTGTGCTCACCATCGCGACTGCCGTGAGTTTTCACAACTTCCTGCTCCTGCCGCCGGTCATCGGCATGCTGACCGGTCTGTCCTATCTGCAGTTGCTCGGCTATTACCTGAAGAGGACCTCGCACCGGGATCGCCGTGGCCGACGGGAGGATCCGGACACGGCGGGGCGCATGGGCGATGTGGTCTCGTTCGACGTATTCCAGTCAGTGGCGCGCGCCGAATGGGATACGCTGTTGTTCTTCTATGGCGTGGTACTGTGCGTCGGCGGGCTGGGCTTCATCGGCTACCTCGCCCTCGCCTCCGAGGTGATGTACGTCCAATGGGGTGCCACTGCCGCCAACATCAGCGTGGGCCTGCTGTCCGCCATCATCGACAACATCCCCATCATGTTCGCGGTACTGACCATGAACCCGGACATGTCCACCGGTCAGTGGCTGCTGGTGACACTGACCGCCGGCGTCGGCGGCAGTCTGCTCTCCATCGGGTCGGCGGCGGGCGTGGCCCTGATGGGACAGGCGCGGGGCCGATACACCTTCTTCAGCCATCTGCAATGGACGCCCGCCATCGCCCTCGGCTATGCGGCCAGCATTGTGGCCCACATCTGGATCAATGCCGGCCACTTCTGACGCTGCGTGGACCGGCGGACTGCCACCGTCGCCCGGCCCCCGGTGCCCGGTGCCCGTCGTCGCCGGCCAGACCGCCGCCCGGGATTTCTGAATCCCCCGGTCCGGCCCGCCCGACATCCCCGGGCGGGCCCCTGTCTCCGCCAACGAGGCATCGCAAAAAGCCTTTGTTGGCCACGGAAACACACGGAAAAGACCCATTGTTGAAAACCCGATGAAGCCATCCGTAGGGTGCGTCGAGGCGCAGCCTGACGCACCGGGTTTCACGCCACGGTGCGTCGCTGGCGCCGACGCACCCTACACGCCCGATCCCTTGCTGGCGCGGGGCGAGCCGGGAATCTGCCACGGTAGCACACGAAAATACACGGAAGATCTCGGGGTACCGGGCGTTGCATTCTGTGTCTTTCCGTGTGGTTCCGTGGCCAATAACAGTAAATCCAGCCAACGCCCGGCCCCGGGCGCAGCTGCAGTGCTTTACTATGAATGAGAATCATTGTATTTTACGTTAGCCGTCGAGACTGCCCCACTGCGAGGTCCGCCCCATGAAACGCCTGTCCCTGCCCCTGCTGTTCCTGTTCGCCCTGGCCGGCCCCGCCGCCGCCACGCCGGACCTGCCCAAGCTGGTGCAGCTGATCGACTATGTCGGCGTCGACTATCCGGAGGCCGTCGCCGCCGGCGAGATCATCAACGAGGCGGAATATGCCGAGATGCTCGACTTCACGGCGGCCATCCGCGAGCAGAGCGCACAACTGCCCGACAGCGGCGCTGCAGCGGACTTCGCCGCGACGGCACGGCAGCTCGAGACCCTGGTGCACGAGCGCGCGGCGCCGGCGACCGTCGCCGCCACGGCCGCGCAGCTGCGGCACGCCCTGATCGACCACTTCGACATCGTCGTCGTGCCGCGCAAGGCACCCGATTTCGTCCGTGCGCGCCAGTTGTACGCGAACAACTGTGCCTCCTGCCACGGCGCCGACGGCCACGGCGACGGGTTCGACGCGCGCGGCATGGAGCCACCGGCCACCGATTTCCACGACAGCGCGCGCTGGGGGCAGCGCACCCTCTACGGCCTCTACAGCACCATCACCGCCGGCGTCGGCGGCACCGGCATGCGCGCCTTCGACGAACTCAGCGGGGACGAACGCTGGGATCTGGCCTTCCTGGTCGGCGGCATGGCCGTGACCGACAGTGCGGCGGCCGCGGGCAAGGCGGTCTGGTCCGGCAAGACCAAGGCCCGTGACCTCGCCGAGCTGCGGCGCGCCACCGTCACCACGCCGGCCGAGGCGGCCGCACGCTTCGGACCGGAGGGGCGCGATCTCATGGCCTTCCTGCGCACCCAACCGCAGGTGCTGTTTGCCAACGCCTCACCGCTGGAGTTCGCGCGTCACACCCTCGCGGCCAGCCTCGAGGCCTACCGCGCCGGTCAGCGCGCCGATGCCTACAAGCTGGCGGTGACCGCCTACCTCGATGGCTTCGAGCTGGTCGAACGCGGTCTCGATGCCATCGATCCCAAACTGCGTCTGCAGATCGAAACGGAGATGGTTGCCTATCGCAATCTGCTGCGCAATGACAACCAGCTGGCCCCGGTCGAGGCCAAGGCCACCGAAGTGCAGGCGCTGCTCGGCACTGCCGCCGACCGCCTGCGCAGTACCACGCTGTCGACCGGGGCGGCCTTCGTCAGCGCCTTCGTCATTCTGCTGCGCGAAGGTCTGGAGGCGATCCTGGTGGTGGCCGCGCTGGCGGCCTTCCTGATCAAGACCGAGCGCCGCGATGCCCTGCCCTATCTGCATGTGGGCTGGGTCGGCGCGCTGGTGCTCGGCGGCGCGACCTGGGTGGCCGCGGCCTACTTCATCGACTTCAGTGGTGCGAACCGCGAGATCACCGAGGGCGTCGCCGCCCTGGTCGCCATGGCGGTGCTGTTCTACGTCGGCTTCTGGATGCACAGCAAGACCAGTGCGCGGCAGTGGAAGCGTTTCATCGACGATTCGGTGAAGAAGACGCTGTCGACCGGCACCTTGTGGGGCCTCGCCGGGCTGTCGTTCATTGCGGTCTACCGCGAGGTGTTCGAGACCATCCTGTTCTACCAGGCGCTGTGGGCACAGGCCGAAGGCCCCGCCCAGGGCATGCTGCTGTCCGGCTTCGGCGTCGGCGCGGTGGTGCTGGCAGTGATCGGCTGGCTGATCCTGCGCTACAGCCAGCGCCTGCCGCTGCGCCAGTTCTTCTCCGTCACCAGCATCTTCATGCTCGTGCTGGCCGTGGTGTTCGCCGGCAAGGGCATCGCGGCGCTGCAGGAGGCGGGCCTGCTGCCCATCGATCCGGTGAACTTCCCGCGCATCGATCTGCTCGGCATCTATCCGAACCTGCAGGGGCTCGCCGTGCAGGCCGGGCTGGTGCTGCTGGCGGCGCTGCTCCTCTGGGGCGGCACGCTGCGGCGCCACCACGCGCCGGCCTGATATTCGCCTGAATCCGACCGGCCCCTACGCGTCGAAACCGCGCAGCACCGCGCGGTAGGTGCGCAGGCCGTACAGCAGGTTCAGCCACAGCAGCCCGCAGGCGGCGGCGAACGTCAGGGCCGCCGGCCAGAGCAACAGGTACGGCCACAGCGCCGCGCCCGTCAGCAGCAGCAGCGCCAACGCGTGCAGCACGAACTGCGGACGCGCCCGGCGGTCCGGGATGATCGCCTTCGTATTCGGGATACGGCGCCGCGCCTCGCGGCTGCCGGCGTGCGTCTGCAGGTGCAGCCACACCAGGAACGGCAGGATCTTGTACAGCATCCCGCTGACGATGGAGACGGCGAAACCCGGGATCAGCAGCATGCCCAACAGCAGTGGATAGCGCACCTCACCCCATGCACCACCGTACAGCTGCCGTGCCGCCCACAGCAATGCGCCGGCGAGCAGGCACAGCATCGCCAGCCGCCAGAACCACAGCGTGATGTCCGGCAGGCGCCGGCGACGGCGCGCCTGCACGTACAGGGTCCAGACCGCGAACAGCACGAAGCCTGCAGCCAGGCCGACCTCGGCGACCGTACGCAGTACCGTGACGGCGTACTGGCCGGGAAGCACCGGCGCCACCGACAGCAGCAGCAACGCGGCGAACAGTCCCGGCACCAGCCAGCGCCGCAGCGCCGCGGGATACTCCGGCGTCATCTGGAACATGGGCACGACCTGGTAGGCCACACCCACCCCCAGCAGTCCCACCCAGCCGAGCAGGCCCCAGCTCAGATGCAGGTCGGTATACGCGCGCGTCGCCGGCAGCGCCGTCCAACCGTGGGAGGCACCCACGTACAACCCCAGTAACAGCGTCATGCCCAACCCCGTCACGGCATAGCCCATGGCCTTCACCGAGGCGTGCTGCGACGGGCTGCCGCGCAGCGCGGCGAGTGCCAGACCGATAAAGAGGGTGAGGCCGGTAGCGAGCAGCGGCAGCGCCATCTGCGTGCAATACGTGCAGCCCGCACTGAATCCAGCGGCGAGCAGCAGCGTGCCCGCCGTCAGCAGCAGGTGTACTGCGACACTGAACGGGTACGGCCGGCGCCAGCGCGCACCGCCGAGCACCGGCAGCAGCTGGAACAGCGCACCCACCATGACCATGGCGACGAAGCCGAGGGTGAGCAGATGGGTAGCGCCGAGCAGTGCCGGTGTCCAGCGCGAGGCCAGCAGCGCAGGCCCGGACCACAACGCCAGCACGGCAGCCGCGACACCGAACAGCGGCGCGGTCAGGAAGAAGCGTGCCGGCACCGCCAACGGCGGCGCCTGCTCCAGCGACAGTGCGGCCCGGTCCATGCCGGTCAGTGGGTAGCCGGTCCGGCTGATCCGGGTACCGACGCGTGTGCCGCGCGCGCGGCCTCGGTATCACCCTGCAGCCAGGCGCGCACCTCCCAGCGCATGTCGGGCGTCGGATCGGAAAGGAATTCGACGCCGTACTGCTCCAGCAGCGTGAACAGCGGGTGCGGCTCGCGCGGAAAGATCATGCGCAGATACTCGCCCGCGCGCAGTGTCTCTACCGCATCCAGGGCGCGCTCCAGTGGCTCCGGCGGTTCGAGCATGCTCACGTCCAACACGCGTTCCTGTGCCATGGCGCCGTCTCCCGGATGTTTTTGGATCGCGTCGTTCAGGCACGCCGCAGCTGCCGCATGCGCTCCAGCACCTGTTCGGTGCGCGCACCCAGCATGCGGTCACACATGTGGTAGAGGATCTGCTCCTCCTTCATATTGTGCTGCTGCATGAGCACCAGCAGCGTCTCCGACAGACCGAGATACTGTGCCGCATCCTGCCCGGCGACGGCCTCGGCCATCTGCTCGAACAGTTCGCGCATCTGCTCGTGCTCCAGGCGCATGACCTGGGTCGGCCCCGCGGCGCTGCCGGCTGCCTCTTCGAAGCTGGGGAACAGCACCTCTTCCTCCATCGACAGATGCTGTTCCATGGCCTGTCGGAAATCCGCGAACGCCTGGCTGCAACGCGGCCAGTCCTGCTGGCCGCACGCCGCTTCCGCCGCCGCGAACAAGTCGTCACAGTGGCGGTGATCGGTGCTGAGAAAATCGCTGATGGTGTGCATCGTCATCCTCGCCGTTGTATCGGTGCCCGCCCGCGCGGGCCACAATCAATACCCGCTACCAGCTTACCAACAGAGGGCGGCGCCAAGACTTGATATTGGTCATTTCGGGGGGCGCGGCAGCGATTAAACGGCGCACATAACGCAGGACGCATTCACCCCATGCGCCTGGTATGGTTTTAATGCCTGTCCTCGGGGCCTGCCGCAGTGCCTCAGAAGAACTCCGGCTCCAGCTCGCGGTAGATGAAACTGGCATTGGCCCGGTGGTTTTCCTCGTACAGCGGCACCTGCGCCCAGTCCGGCATGGCCGCCGCAGCGACCGCGTCCTGCAGCGACCGGTCGGCCTCGAGCTGCTGCCGCATCCGCGCGCGCAACCCTTCGACGTAGGCGCGCGTCGCCGCCAGCATCGGAAACGGCGGGCGCTGGGCGCTGCCGTGGCCGGGCACCATCAGGCGGATATCGCCGAAGGTCTTCTGCAGCCAGTCGTGGGCGGCGAGCAGCGCGGCGCTGTGGCCGTCACCGATGTAGGTGACGCGTTGATTGAAGGCCAGATCCGAGACCCACAGGATACCGTCCTCCACCTGATGCACCACCAGATCGCCGTGCGAGTGGTGGCGACCACTGTTGTAGACGTCGAAGGTCCGGCCGCCGAGTTCGAGCCGCAGCCGGCCGAAGGTCTCGGCCGGTACCAGCAGATCGGGCGCGACCGCGGTGAAGCCAACCATGTCCTGCGGCAACAGACCACGCCGGTACTCCACGGATTGCTCGAACGTCGGCGAACCGAGGTACTCGGCCATGCCGGGGTGACCCACCACCTGCACACCGTCCAGTGCGCGCAGCGCGCTCGCGCCATAGGCGTGATCGGGATGGTTGTGCGTCAGGATGAGATAGCGGATCGGCTGATCGGTGACCGAGCGCACCGTGGCAATCAGACGCTGGCCGAGGCGCGGCGTACCGAGTGCATCGATCACGACCACGCCGGCATCCGTCACCACGAAGCCCGCATTGCCGTTGAAGCCGCGGTTGTCGGCGTCGATGGTGGCGATGTTGCCGTAGAAAAAGTACGTATCCGGGGCGAGCCGGTAGAACGGCAGGGTATCATCGGGGCTATCGTCCGCACCCAGCCGCGTATGCGGCAGTACCGGCGTGTCGATGGCGTGCGCCGGCAGTGTATGCCGCGCAGCGCCCGCGCCACCACCACGGTCGACCAGCCCGCCATACCCGGCCGCCGCCAGCGCCGTTGCGCCAGTCAGCAGCGCGGCCATGAGAACCCATGACCTGCGCGCTGTGTACAGAGGCGTGTCCATCGCTCCCTCCGGAAGTCCCTGGGCCCTCGGCCATTGCACTGCACCGGGTCTCCGGCACGAAGGCCGGAAGAGCCACGCAACCGAACGCTATCCGTACCTTCTGTGGATATGGCTCAGGTCATGGCCAACCGGAGACCCTGCCGGACCAGCGTACACAAAATCCGTCCGAACATCCCGCCATGACCCCACCAGCACCCGGGGATCTCTGCCCTGTCCGTCAACCGGTCAGCGCCATACCCCGTCCGGTGAGCGGTGGCGGTCCATCACCTTGACGTAGTTGGCGCGGTCGTAGGCGGTCGGGTCGATCGCGTGCTGGCGGCTGACGCAGCCCTTGAGTTGCTGCACCGAGGCATATTCGTGTTCCTCCAGCCAGCGCAGCATGTCCGTGCGGATGCGACCGAGCGTCTCGGGACCCTCCTTGAGCAGCACGCTGCACAGGTGGGTGACGTCGGCACCGGCCATCAGCGCCTTCAGGGCATCCTCCGCAGTGTGGATACCGCCGGTCACCGCCAGCGACAGATCGACCTTGCCATACAAGGCCGCCACCCAGTGGACGCGCAGCAACGCCTCGTAGGGCGATGACAAGGTCAGCGTCGGCGTCACCTCCCGCGTCTCCAGATCGATGTCGGGCTGATAGAAGCGGTTGAACAGTGACACACCCTGTGCGCCGGCGGCCTCCAGTGAGCGCACGAAGTGGCCGACGGAGCTGAACTGCGACGACAGCTTCATGGTGATGGGGATGGCGACGGCCGCCTTCAGCTGATACAGCAGCTCGACGTAGCGGCTCTCGACCTCGGCGCCGGACTCGAACGGATCGGCGGCGACATAATAGACGTTCAGCTCCAGGGCGTCGGCACCCGCCTCCTGCAGTTGCCGGCCATAGTGCACCCAGCCGTCGGCGGAGATGCCGTTGAGACTGGCGATCACGGGGATGGACAGGCTGCGTTTGAGCGTGGCCACCTGCTCCAGATAGTCGTCGAGCTCGCTCAGATACTCATCGGCCACCGGCACGGGCCGGAAGGAGTCCGCCTCGCCGAAGCCGATGGCCTGCTCGTGAAAGAAGCGCGCCGCCGCCTCCTCCGAGGCGGCGATGGTCTCCTCGAACAGCGAATACATGACCAGCGCCGCGGCGCCGGCGTCCTCCAGCCGTCGTGCCGTGTCCAGATCGCGCGACAGCGGCGAGGCCGAGGGTACCAGCGGATTGGCGAGCCTGAGGCCGAGATAGTCGGTGCTGAGATCGATCATGATCCATCCTCCTCGGCCGTCGGCGGTATGGGCGGTTCCGCGGGTCGAGCTGCCGGGTCCACCGGCGGCTCGGGGGGCAGGTCGGCCAGCTGCCGGTAGCGATGATAGCGCTCCCGCACCTCCTGCTGGGACTCTGTCAGGAAGGTCTCGGCCGCATCCGGGTGGCTGCGCCACAACATGTTGAAGCGTGTCTCGGTCTCGACGAATTCCCGGTAGCGGATCGACGGCTCGGCGGAATCCAGCCGCAGCGGATTCTTGCCGGCCGCGGCGCGCGCCGGCTCGTAGCGCAGCAGCGGCCAGTGACCGCTCGCGACCGCGAGGTCCTGCTGGCGATGGTTGAACGACAGGTCCACGCCGTGGGCGATGCAGGGCGAATAGGCGATGATCAGCGACGGTCCGTCGTGCGCCTCGGCATCGAGGAAGGCGCGCAGTGTCTGCGTATCCCTGGCACCGTAAGCGACTTGTGCGACATAGACGTTGTCGTAACCCATCGCCAGCAGGGCCAGATCCTTTTTGCTGGTCGGCTTGCCGCCGGCGGCGAACTTGGCCACCGCGCCGCGCGGCGTCGCCTTGGACATCTGGCCGCCGGTGTTGGAATACACCTCGGTATCCAGCACCAGGATGTTCACGTTGCGGCCGGAGGCGAGCACGTGGTCCAGACCGCCGTAGCCGATGTCGTAGGCCCAGCCGTCACCGCCGATGATCCACACGCTGCGCCGCACCAGGGCATCGGCAACGGTCTCCAGTGCGCGGGCGCGCGGGTCGTCGATATCCTGCAGTACCTGGCGCAACAGCGCCACGCCCGCGCGCTGCTCGGCGATCGCCTGCTCGTCGCCCTGCTGGTCCGGCCGGGCCGCGGCGCGCAATTCGGCGACCAGGTCCTCGCCGAGGCGCTCGCGCAGGTCGCACAGCAACTCGCGCGCGTATTCGGTCTGCTTGTCGACGGCGATGCGCAGCCCCAGGCCGAACTCGGCATTGTCCT
>Ga0265293_10009834_pt1 | contig 13580 bp, 16 predicted proteins | sample Munlanlewell138R_FD_192505 | JGI IMG/M metagenome (GOLD analysis project Ga0265293, IMG submission 192505) | Leachate microbial communities from a municipal landfill in Southern Ontario, Canada - Leachate well 138R | ecosystem: Engineered > Solid waste > Landfill > Unclassified | place: Canada...
GGCAGCCCTGAGGAGCGGCGTAGCCGCGTCGCGAAGGGCGGGATGCCACGCATCACGCGGCCCGGGCTTCGCGACGGCCCTGCGGGCCTCCTCAGCCCTCTCGGTTGTGGGGTGGCTCATCCATTCCCGCCTTTCCGTGATGAACCGACAATTCCGGTCGCGCCGGCCGGTTCGGCACACTAGGTTCTCTGGCGAACCGGATTCTGGAGAAGACCCCATGCCGCGCACCTTCCGCATCGCCCTCCTTGCCGCAGCCGCCGCCCTGATGGGCGCCGGCGCCTGGGCGCACGATCACACCGTCACGGCGGGCTCGCTGGAGATCACCCATCCCTGGTCGCGCGCCACGCCCGGCGGCGCGAAGGTGGCGGCCGGCTACGTGGCCGTGGCCAACAAGGGCGCGGCATCCGACAGGCTCGTCGCCGCCGAGGCCGCGGGCATCGCCGGCAGGACCGAGATCCACGAAGTCAGCATGACCGACGGCGTCATGAGGATGAAGCTGGCCGCGGGCGGCCTCGAGGTTCCGGCGGGCGGCACGCTGACGCTGAAGCCCGGCTCCTATCACCTCATGTTCATGGACCTGAAGCGCCCGCTGAAGCAGGGCGAGACCTTCCCCGGATCGCTGACCTTCGAGAAGGCCGGCAAGGTGCCGGTCGACTTCACCGTCGAGGCGCTGGGCGCCGCCGCGCCCTCCGCGCCGAACGCCCCGGCCGCCGCGCCGGGCGACCACGGCGGCATGGACCACGGCCACATGGGCCACTGAGCGGGATCAGGGAACCCGTTCGACGGAGGTCGCGCGCGGGTCGTCCGGGTGCCACTGCATCGATTTGATGCGCCGGTCGCGGTCGACCAGCCGGCTGAACAGCAGGGCGATGCCGACGATGATCGCCGTGCCCAGGCCCCAGACGATGACGATGACCGTTTCGCCGACGCCCGCCAGGACGCGCCCCAGCCAGGACAGCGTGGCCACCAGTTCCGGGTCGCCGGCCAGCAGGTCCGCGTTGCCCGACATCCAGTTGCCCGAGACGTCGACCAGGGCATGGGCCAGCCACGCCGCGCCCGTCCACGGCGCCAGCACCAGCAGCGTCAGCACCCAGATGAGGATTTTCATCGCACGACCCGCCAGGTCGTGGTGATCGTGCCGTCCTCGGCCTTCAGCCGCTCGAGCCGGTCCAGATGCTCCCGCAGTAGCCGGACGTTGCGGAGGTTGGCGCGGAAGAACACGTCGCCGACCCAGCCGACCACCGGGATCGCGCTGATGAGCGCATCGACGCCCACATTGCCGGCCATGCGGACCAGCAGCGAGCGGGGCGCGCCGAGCTGGTGGGCTTCCCAGACCAGATAGGCCGAGATGCCCGTCGCCAGCACCGTGCCCGCGCCGGGAAACAGGTTGAGCAGCGCGTCGGCGCCGAACCGGATGTTCGTGCCCGGCACGCGCAGCGCGTTGTCCATCAGGCGCGCGAGCCCGTCGAGGCGCACGCGCGCATTGTCGTGGCAAGAACCGCTGGTCTTGTAATCGTCGAAATTGACCGATCCGGCGAAAGCCATGGGCAGCTCCCAGAATTCAGGCGCCACCGGCGCCCGTCAGGTGGAAGAGTCCGACATCGCGGCAGAACGGAGCCGCCAGAGGGGCCCGGACCCAGTACCGTCACAAATGGCGATTGCGCAGGCCGAGGTCAAGTACCGCTCTCGCAATGCGCCGCAAAGACGTTATACAGGGCGCCCAGCCAACGGAGACCCGGTGAAGGACGTCGACGTCATCGTGATCGGCGCCGGTGCGGCCGGCATGATGTGCGCGGCCGAGGCGGCGAAACGCGGCCGCTCGGTGCTGGTCGTCGAACATGGCCTGGCGCCCGGCGAGAAGATCCGCATCTCGGGCGGCGGACGCTGCAATTTCACCAATCTGGGCGCGGGGCCGGCCAACTACCTCTCGGCCAATCCGCGCTTCTGCATCTCGGCGCTGCGCCGCTATACCCAGCGCGATTTCATCGCGCTGGTCGACCGTCACGGCATCGGCTGGCACGAGAAGACGCTGGGCCAGCTTTTCTGCAACGCGTCGTCCCGGCAGATCGTCGACATGCTGGTGAAGGAAATGAAGCGCCACGGTGCGGAACTGCGCCTGTCGACGGCGGTCGCCGGGCTCGAGCGCACGGCGGACGGCTTTTCCATGACGCTGAACGGCGACCCCGCCCGCTGCCGGTCGCTGGTCGTCGCCAGCGGCGGCCTTTCCATTCCCAAGATGGGCGCGACCGGCTTCGCCTACGACGTCGCCCGCCGCTTCGGCCTTGCCGTCGTCGAGCCGCGCGCCGCGCTGGTGCCGCTGACCTTCGATCCGGCGACGCTCGGGCGTCTCGAGCCGCTGGCCGGCGTCTCGGTCGAGGGCGCCGCCGTCCGCTGCGGCAAGGTCCGGTTCGACGAGGCGCTGCTGTTCACCCATCGCGGCCTCAGCGGCCCGGCCATCCTGCAGATCTCGTCCTACTGGCGGCCCGGCGAGGAGATCGCCGTCAGCCTGCTTCCCGGCCTCGACGTCTTCGCCCGGCTGCGCGAGGCGCGCGCCGCCAACGGCCGGCAGGCGCCCCACACGGCGCTTGCCGCGCTTCTGCCCAAGCGGCTGGCGCAGGCGATCGGCGATGCCGGGGGCCTCGCCGGCAATCTGGCGGACCTGTCCGACAAGCGCCTGCGCGCCCTGGCGGCCGCCGTGAACGACTGGCGCCTCGCGCCCGCCGGCACCGAGGGCTACCGCACCGCCGAGGTCACCGCCGGCGGCGTCGACACCAACGGCCTCGACTCCCGCACCATGCAGGCCCGCGAGGTGCCGGGGCTGTATTTCATCGGCGAGGCCGTCGACGTGACCGGCTGGCTCGGCGGCTACAATTTCCAGTGGGCGTGGTCCTCGGGCTGGAGCGCCGGCCAGGCCGCCTGAGCTGCACGGTTTCTGCACCGAAGCTCCGGCCGAATTCAGCGTCCGCTCCCACCCTGCTGCGCGGCCGGCGGCGATGATCCTCCGAAACCAAGGAGGGAAGTCCATGATCGCCACCGCCGACGTCATCCGGGCCCTGCCGCGCTGGCACACGCCGCGCTGGCGTCCCGGCTGGACCGTGAAAGCCGCGCTCGCGGCCGCCGTCGCCGTCACCGCCGACATCCTGTTCGATCAGGACGTGACGCCGGGAAGCACGCTGGGTCTCTTCGCCGCCGCCCTGCTGGCCGCGCTGGCGCTGTCCCGGCGCGGGCGGGACGTGTCGGCGTTGGAGGTCGCCGCGTGGTCGGCCGGCTGGATGATGGCCCTTGCCCTGCTCGACAGTCCCAATCCTCTGGCATGCGTGCTGCTCTGGTGCGCGCTCGTGACGATCAGCCTGGCCCGCCTCCGCCGGATAGGCGGCGCGGGACAGTGGTTCCGCCTCGGCCTTGCCCATTCCATCGGCCTGTGGGCCGCGCCGCTGGCCGATATCGGCATCCTGTCGCGCCTGCGCCGCCGCCGCATGGCCTCCGTCCTGCGCGGCCTGCGACTCCTGATCGTGCCCGTCGCCCTCGGCCTGGTGTTCCTCGCCCTCTTCGCCGCGGCCAATCCCCTGCTCGACAGCCTGCTGGCGCGGCTCGACCTTGCCGCCGTCATGGGCGGCGTCGCCCTGCCGCGCCTGCTGCTCTGGCTGGTCTCGTTCACCGCGGTCTACGGCCTGGCGCGGTGGCGCTGGCGCCTCCGCCGCCGGCCGGCCGGCCCGATGATCCCGGCGGCCACGGTCGCCGCGCCGCGGCCCGACACCTGGCTGACGGCCGGCTCGGTCACCTGGTCGCTGGCCGCCTTCAACCTCCTCTTCGCGCTGCAGAACGTCTCCGACCTCGCCTTCCTGTGGAGCGGCGCGGCGCTGCCCGAAGGCTTCACCTTCGCCGACTACGCCCATCGCGGCGCCTATCCGCTGATCGCCACCGCGCTGCTGGCCGCCGGCTTCGTGCTGGTCGCGCTGCGCCCCGGCTCGGCCACCGCCGCCGACCGGACGGTGCGCCTGCTCGTGCTCGCCTGGATCGGGCAGAACGCGTTCCTGACCCTGTCGGCCATGCTCCGCACCCTCGATTACGTGGACGCCTACTCGCTGACCCTGCTGCGGCTTTCGGCCTTGCTGTGGATGGCGCTCGTCGCGCTGGGGCTGGTGCTGGTCATCGTCCGGGTCGCCCGCGGCATGACCAATGGCTGGCTGGTCGACGCCAACGTGATCGCCGCAACCGTGCTGCTGGCCGGTTGCGCGGTGGCCGATCTGCGTGGCTTCGTCGCCGACTATAATGCGCGCCATTGCGCCGAGATCGCCGGCAAGGGTCCCGCACTCGACACATACTATCTCGCCAGCCTGGGCGCGCCCGCCTTGCCGGCGATGGCCTGGTTGCAGCAGCAGCCGATCGGCGACGGGCTGAAGGGCGCCGTCGCGCTCCACTACGACGGCCTGGTCGCCGACCTGCGCCGCGAACAGGCGGCGTGGCGGTCATGGACCTTCCACGGGCACCGCATCCTCGCGCTGGTGGAGGAAAAGGCGCTGCTCGTGTCGGTTCACCAGCTTCCCAACGACGAGCCCGAGCCCTACACTTCCGCATCGCCCCTGTCTGCCTCCGGAAACGCCCGGCCGTGACCCGCACCATTCTCGTCGTCGACGACGATCCGCATATCCGCGACGTGCTGCGCTTCGCCATCGCCAAGGCCGGGATGGCGGTCGACGAGGCCGAGCACGGCCAGGAGGCGCTCGACCGGGTCGCCGCCCGGCTTCCCGACCTGGTGGTGCTCGACATCAACATGCCGCGCATGGACGGCATCGAGGTCTGCCGCCGGCTCCTGGCCGCGCACGACCTGCCGATCCTGTTCCTGTCGTCCCGCGACGACGAGATCGACCGGGTGCTGGGCCTCGAGCTGGGCGCGGACGACTACGTCACCAAGCCGTTCAGCCCGCGCGAGGTGGTCGCCCGCATCAACGCCATCCTCAAGCGCGGCCGCGAGCGCCCCGCCGCGCCTCCCAGCACGGTGCTGCGGCACGGCCTGCTGGTCATGGACACCGAGGCGTGGCAGGCCACCTGGGACGGCCGGCCGGTCGCGCTCACCGCCACCGAATTCCAGGCGCTGGCCGCGCTCGCCCGGCATCCCAACAAGGTGTTCACCCGCGACCAGATGATGGACGCCGCGTACCGGCCGGGCTTCGTGGTCAGCGACCGCACCATCGACAGCCATCTGCGCAACATCCGCGCCAAGTTCGCCGCCGCCGGCGCGTCCAGCCTGATCGACACGGTGCACGGCGTCGGCTACCGGCTGGGCGCGTGCGCGGCATGATCTCATGGATGGGCTGAAGCGGACGCTGAAGCGCCTCTGGCCGCGCCTCAGGCTGCGCACCATCCTGTTCGGCACCCTGCTGTTCGTCGCCGCGCTGCCCCTCGTGGGCATCGTCTTCTTCCGTATCTATGAAAGCACCCTCGTGCGGCAGACCGAGTCCGAGCTGATCGTGCAAGGCGCGGTGATCGGCGCCGCCTATGCCGACGCGCTCTCGCCGCTGCCCGCCATCCATCCCGGGATCGATCTGGAGGAGATCTTCAATCCGCTGGAGCCGCAGACCAGCCTGTCGAACGACGCCATCCTGCCCGACCGGCCGCCGGCCAGGCTGACCCGGCGTCAGCCGGACAGGGCCGCCGAGGCCGCCGCCGCCCGCATCGCGCCGATGATGTTCCAGGCGACGCGGACCACGCTCGCCGGCGTGCGCGTGCTCGACCGGCACGGCATCGTCGTCGCCGGGCGCGAGGAAGTGGGCATGTCCCTCGCCCATGTGCCCGAAGTCGCCTCGGCGCTCGCGGGCCGCCCGCGCAGCACCCTGCGCCTCAAGGGCGGCTACGAACAGCGTTATCCCTTCGAATGGCTCAGCCGCGCCTCGGCGATCCGGGTCTTCCACGCCCAGCCGGTGACGGTGGACGGCAAGGTCGTCGGCGCCGTACTGCTGGCCCGCTCGCCCCGCAGCCTGTTCCGGGGACTCTATGACGACATGGACAAGATCGCCCTGGGCGGCGGCCTGATCGTGGTCATCGTCATCGCCGTCGCCGGCCTGCTGGGACGCAGCATCACCCGCCCGGTCGAGCAGCTCGCGGGCGCCATGGGCAGGGTGGCGAGCGGCCAGCGCAGCGTGCCGCGCACGCCGGTCACCGCCGCCGTCGAGATCCAGTCGCTGTTCGACAATTTCCGCGAGATGGAAGCGCGCATCGACGAACGCTCCACCTATATCCGCGACTTCGCGGCGGCCGTCAGCCACGAGTTCAAGACGCCGCTGACCGCCATCCGCGGCGCCATCGAGCTGCTTGCCGAGCACGGCGCGGAGATGGACGAGGCCGAACGCGCCCGCTTCCTCGCCAACATCTCCGCCGACGCCGACCGGCTCAACCTGCTGGTCAGCCGCCTGCTGGAGCTGGCGCGGGCCGACATGGCGCACGCGGGCGCCGGCGAAGACTGCCGGCCGCTGGAGATCGCCCGGCGGCTGGGCGTCGCCGCCTCGGGCGCGGATGCGGTCGCCGCCATTCCGGCGGGCGCGCTCGAAACCGTGCTGTCCGGCCTGATCGGCAACAGCCGCCAGCACGGCGCCCGCGCCATCGAGGTCCGCGTGGCGGCGGACGAGGACGTCACCGTCGACGTGATCGACGACGGCCCCGGCATTCCCCCCGGGGACCGCGACCGCGTCTTCGAGGCGTTCTTCACCACGCGCCGCGCCGACGGCGGGACCGGCCTCGGCCTGCCCATCGCCCGCTCGCTGCTGCGCGCCTATGGCGGCGCCCTTTCCCTACTGCCTTCCGATAACGGCGCGGCGTTCCGGATCACGCTGCTTCCCAGCACCGCCGCGCGGGAGTAGGTTGGGCGCCGGCGCAGGCGTCCGGAGGCATTCGATGGATCTTTACCGTCAGGTCATCGATCTGATCGTCACCGCACCCGATCGCACGCCGGTCGGCACGCTGCCCGAGGTGCTCGATTCCCTGTTCGCGGACCTGGCCACGGACCCGCCGCCCCGCGACGCCGAGGAAACCGAGGGGATGATCTGGAACATCTGGACCTTCCATTCCGATCCCCAGGCGGTGGACGCCATGCACCGGGCGCTGCGCATGATGCAGGCCCGCTCCTACGAGGTGGCCGAGCGCGAGCTGGACCGCCTCGTCGCCGGCTTCCCGCTCTGGGCCGAGGCCTGGAACAAGCGCGCCACCCTGATGTTCCTGATGGACCGCGACGAGGACAGCGTCGCCGACATCATCGAGACCCTCAAGCTCGAGCCGCGCCATTTCGGGGCGCTGTCGGGCTATGGCCAGATCTGCCTGCGCCGCGGCGACGAGGCCGGCGCGCTCATCGCGTTCGAGGAGGCGCTGCGCGTCCATCCGGGCCTCGACGGCGTCCGCGAGGCCGTCGCCGCCCTCGGCAAGCGGTTGGGCGGCCGGCTGAACTGACCGCCGGCAGGGGGCGGCGATCCAGCTTTGATGCGAGAACAACCCTATCCGTGTCCCTGAGCGTGTCGAAGGGCCTTGCACGAGCGCCGATGCAGGCCCTTCGACACGCTCAGGAACACGGTGAAATTTGGGTGTTGCACCACGACTGAACCGCCGCGCTGCGTTCGCGATGACGAAATAGAGGCACCGACCGCGCCATAGCCGGCCGGCGTCGATACATCCCCCGATCACAGATCGGGCGCGTGGGCCGGATCGGGGTTTTCCTGCGAGTAATGGGCGATCCATCGGTGCAGGCGCTGGTTCCCCAACTCGTTGCGCCCGAAGATGACGTCGGGGATCGCGCCGGAGGCCAGGCCCGCCTGCACGCCATCGACGGTCTTGTAGTCCTCGTCCTTCACCACGTCGTGCAGCATCTTGGTGCGCGCGGCGAACAGGACGCGCTCCTCCTCGGTCTCGGGCGCCTTCGCGGCGAGGAACACCTGCGTCGTGACCGACCTGTCGTGGCTCTCGCCCGGAAACAGCAGCGAGACGACCCCGCCCTCGCCGTGGCGGACGGCGAAGGACACGTGCGGGAACAGCGTCCGGATCACCGTGAGGCCGTCGTTGAGCCGCCGCTCGGGCGCCGGCTTGCCGGCGACCGGCAGGATGTCGTGATGGGCGAAGCCGATGCGCTGGTGCGGCCCGAAGGCATCATAGGTCAGCACGTTGGACTGCGAGAACACGGCGATGGTCTTGGGATGCAGCGAGGCGATGTGATAGCCGTCCACATAGCCGTCATGGGCCAGCTTCCAGTTCGCCGTCTCGAGCTGCTGGGCGGCGACCACCTCCCACCTGTCCATCTCCAGCTTTTCCAGCTCCTCGCGGAAGCCGCCCAGCCAGGCGTCGATGTCCATCGCCGCGCCCGGCGTCAGGCTGACGAAGATCAGCCCCGCCCGCTCGGCGCAGGGAAGCTCGGTCAGGCCCTCGCCTTCGGCGTCGAAATCGCCGAACTTCTCGGCGTCCGCCACCTTCACCAGCGCGCCGCGGTCGTCATAGCTCCAGGCGTGATAGGGGCACACCATCCGCACGCACTTGCCCGCGCCCTCTTCCATCACCAGCGCGCCGCGGTGGCGGCACACATTCATGAAGGCGCGCACCGCGCCGTCCCTGCCGCGGATCATCACCACCGGCACGCCGACCACCGTCATCGCCTTGTAGCGGCCGGGCTGGCGCAGCTCGCCGGTGAAGGCCAGCAGCAGCGGCACGCGCCTGAAGATGCGCTCCACCTCCAGCGCCCAGAGCGCCGGATCGAGATAATAGGACGCCGGAATGCGCATCACCTCCGGCGCGGAATCGGTGGTGCCGTCGCGCGCGTGATCGGCAAGCCGGTCGGCGATCTCGTTGTAGTCCTCGAAGCGGTCCATGAGCAGCCTGTTACCGATGGGTAATCCAGGCGCCCCTTATACAGCCTCGAACGCCGCGGGCAAACGCCCGAGGACAGGAAAAACCGGGCTTCAGATGCGCACGACCACCTTGCCGAGCATCTCGCCCTTCGCCAGCCGGTCGATGGCCTGCGGCACCTGGTCGAAGCCGAACACCTTGTCCACCGGCACGGCGATCCTGCCCGCCTCGGCCAGCCTGCCCAGCTCGGCATGGTGCGCGCGGGTTTCCTCGGTGGTGCGCGCGCCGGCGAACGCGCCGACGACCGAATAGGATTTCAGCACCACATGCAGCGGGTCGACCCTGGGCCATTCGCCGCTGCCATAGCCGATCAGCACGATGCGGCCATGCTGCGCCACGCATTTGGTCGCCGCCTCGTAGGCGCTGCCGCCGACCGGATCGTAGATCAGGTTCGCGCCCTTGTTGCCGGTGATCTCGCGCACCGCCTTGTGGATCGGCTGCCTGGAATAGTTGACGACGTGATCGGCGCCCAGCCTGCGGCAGAACTCGGCCTTCTCCTCGTTGCTCGCCGTCGCGATCACGGTCGCGCCACAGGCCTTGCCGAGCATGATCGCCGCCGAGCCCGACGAGCCCGCCCCGCCCAGCACCAGCAGCGTCTCGCCCGCCTGGAGCTGGCCGCGCTGGATCAGGCCCACATAGCCCGTGTGATAGGGCACGTAGAAGCCGGCGGCCTCCTCGTCGCTGAAATTGCCCGGAATGGTCATGGCCGAGGTCGACGCGGCCAGCGCGTATTCGGCGAATCCGCCCGCCCCCGCCGCGAACAGCACCGACGTCATCACCCTGGTGCCCACCGCCACGTCGGCCTCGGGACCCGCGGCCGTGACCACGCCCACCACTTCCTGGCCCGGCGTCACCGGCGGCGCCGAGACCGCGGGATAGACGCCGCGCAGCATCAGCACGTCCGGCAGGCCGACACCCGCCGCCGAGACCTTCACCTGTATCTGGTTGCCCTTCGGCTCGGGGATGGGCGCGTCCACCTGCTCGAGCACATCGACCGCTTCCCCGAATTTCTCCGCCCGCCAGGCCCGCATTCCTGTCCCTCCATTGTCGTCTTCGACGGGACGAGCGCCCCGTCCGTCAGGCGGGCAGACTATGCGGCCACCGCCACGGGAGCAAGCGCGTCGGCAGCCCCTTCCCAACCTTCCCGCGCGGCGGCATACTCCCGCGCGGGGGCGCCCTAACCGCGGGCGGGATATGAAGAACATCGCTGTTTTCTGCGACGGCACCTGGCAAAGCCTGGGGCAGCCCAATCCGACCAATGTCTCGCGCCTCGCGCGCTGCGTGGCGCCGAACAGCCCGGCCACCGCGACCAGCCCGGTCATGCCGCAGGTGGTGTTCTACGACGACGGCGTCGGCGTCGGCCAGGGCATCCTGGACGAGGTGGTCAGGATCGTCGGCGGCGGCCTCGGCAAGGGGCTCGACGCCAAGATCGCCCAGGCCTACCAGTTCCTGTGCCTGAACTATGCGCCCGGCGACCGCATCTTCATCTTCGGCTTCTCGCGCGGCGCCTATACGGCGCGCAGCCTGGCCGGCCTGCTCCGCAAGTGCTGGATCCTGCGGCGCGACCGGATCGGCGAGATCGACAGGGCCATCGACCTCTACCGCGACCGCAAGATCGGCGTGAACGATCGGGCGACGCTGGATTTCAAGAAGGCCAACAGCCAGCAGGTCGCCACGGTCGCCAACATAGCCGCCGCGCCGGACACGCGCGGCAGCGTGCGCTATGTGGGCGTATGGGACACGGTGGGCTCGCTCGGCGTGCCCAAGGTGCTGCCGTTCTCCGACGAGGTGAACGACAAGTACCGCTTCCACGACACCGACCTATCCAGCTTCGTCGAGATGGCGCGTCACGCCGTGTCCATCGACGAGCGCCGCAACACCTTCCAGCCCACCCTGTGGAGCAACATGGACAAGCTGAACGCGGACAAGGGCGCGGCCGGCCTTCCCGCCGAGAGCCAGCCCTATCAGCAGAGCTGGTTTCCCGGCACCCACGGCAGCGTCGGCGGCGGCGACGACGACAAAGGCCTCTCGCTCGGGCCGCTGTGCTGGATCGCCCAGGGCGCGGCGCAGGCCGGGCTCGCCTGGGACGGCGCCATGCTCGCCGGCTATGCCGCCAGCGCCGACCCGGCCGGACCGTTCGCCGCGCAGGATTCCTCGTTCAGGGACCGGCTGGTCGGCGCCGGGCTGTCCGACCGCGCCCCGCCGCCCCGCTTCCGCGACGTGTCCGACTATGCCCGCGCCCGCTGGCGCAGCGTGAAGACCTACCGCCCCAAATGCCTCAGCCTCTTCAAGGACCAGTTCTAGGCGCCGCGCGCCCCTCCCACAGCAGGGCCAGCGCCTCGAGCCCCGCGCGCAGCATGGGATGCGCCTCGGCACTTGCCGGCCGGTCGAACTGGCAGACCTGCTTCACCGCCCGGGCGGCCGCCGCGCCCGCCGCCGCCAGCCGGGCATCGAGCCGCGCCAGCGCCCGCCGCGCCCCGGTGTGTCGGCGATCCTGCTCGTCGGAACCGTCGGATTCCGGCGCTGCCGGCCCTTCGCCGCGCGGGCGGGCGATGTCGACGGCGCGGGCGAACGGCCTGCCGTGGGCCGCCCAGGCGAGTGCCTGATAGCGTTCGCCGGCCTCGAACTGGCGCCGGTCGATGACGCCCCGCGCCAGCAGGATGCCGAGCTGCGAGCCGGACAGGGCGAGGTCGGTGTCGGTCAGCACCCGTCCCGCCTCCACCCGCCGGACCGCTGCGTTCACCATCTCGGCCCGGCGCAACTGCGCCTCCAGCGTCCCGTGGTCCATCGCCGGCGCGCGGCCGGCGACCGTCGTCTGGCGGCGCCTGGCATTGGGATCGCGCTTGCGGCCGCGTCTCGCCATGCCGCTTCCTCCCTTTCAGCTTCGTTCGATGAAGGGTCAGACCCTGCGGGCGATGAAGGGTCAGGCCCTGCGAGCCCGGCACTCATCCGCCATGACGATCACCTCGTCCGCGGTCACGCCCCAGCGGTCGCCGACGCGGAACAGCGTCCGCATCCCGTAGGGGCGCGGCACCATGTGCGGCCGCCGGATCGTCGCCTCGGCGCAGACCGGCGCGTGGTGCCGGCGCAGTTCGTCGACCGCCGCCTGCAATTCCGGCGGGGCGATCCGCGGCCCGGCGTCGATGCGCCGCCGCAGGCCGACGGCGAGGAACTCGATGCCGTATTCGCGGCAGATCAGCCCCGTCACCCGCGGCGTCAGGCCCACGGCCCGCCCCGCCTGCCCTTGCGTCCGCCCGGACCTGGCCATCTGCATCAGCCTGCCGGCCAGGTAGCGGCGATAGTCCGGGTTCATGTTCCGCTTGGCGGTCAAGCCATCACCCCCATGCCGCGCAGCATGGCGACCAGTCCGTCCATGTCGCGCACGACCTTGTGGTTGTGGCCCAGCCGGTGCAGGCCGTCGGACCAGCCCGCCTGGGCGAACGAGAGCCGTCCGCTGCCGGTCTTCAGCCGCACCCAGCCGGTGACCCCGCCCGGCGCGGCGACGATCAGGTCGGGCACGCCGCCGCGCATCCCCAGCCGCCGGAAGCGGGCGACCGCCGCGCGCCGCTCGCCGTCGCTGCCCGCCAGGGCCAGCCCGTCGGCGGGATGCAGATAGGTCAACCGCTCCTGCCGCTCGAGGAAGGTCAACAGGTCCACCGCCTCGCGGTGCAGCCTCGCATCGCCTGTCTCGGGCGGACAGGCCGGTGTATCGCGCATGGAACGTCCTTTCTGGCAAAGAGGGGCCGGGGCGGCTCCGGGAATGGGAACGGATGCCGCCCCGGCGGCACGGCGGCCGGCTGGCCGGCGCAGGGCCTTCTGGTTGCGCGGATGAACGCGCTGCCGGCCTGCGTCGCACGGCCCTGCGAGCCGCCGCACACATCCGAGAATATAACTTTCAATTACCTCTCCCATCGTGTATCGACTTTATCCAGACAAAACGGCGGGTTACACGCGGGGTGGTGATGTCCAAGGCGCTGATCGAACAGCTCTCCGGATTCGCCGGGCGGCTTCGCCTGGTGCGCGAGGCCTGCGGCTTCGCGACCCGGCGCGCCTTCGCCCAGGCCCTGGGGATCGAGGAAGCCGCCTACCGCAAATACGAGCGGGCCGAGAGCTATCCCCACCCTGAAACCCTGGGCCGCATCCGCCAGCTCACGGGCGCGACCGCGGACTATCTCTATTTCGGCGACGAGAGCGGCCTGCCCGTTTCCCTGCACAGGAAGATCAACGAAATCATGTAGATGATCTCCGGGTGCCGGGATCAGGCAGCAGCAGTCGCCCGCACAGATAGTCGATGGCGGGCTTCTGCATCTCGGCGGGAACGTCGATGAGGGACGGCTCGCCCGCGAAACGCGCCGCGTCCTCGAGCACGGCGGCCTCGTCCAGACCGTAATAGGCCGCCACCGCTTTTCCCAGATGCCGCAATGCCTGCATCCTGCGTGCCCGCAGCGACAGGGACGACAGCTTCATCATGCACGACTCCGAAAGGAACAAATGAAGAACATATCTCATATCGCCTGAGCCAACCCACGGCAAGAAATATAACTTATGGTTATCTATTTCATCCGGCAACATAACCGATGGTTACTCCCTCCTGACAGATCGAGGAGGCCATGCATGACCGATCCGCGGGCGGACGCCACCGCCGTCGCCGTTTCCGACCTGAGGCTCGCCGCCGGCGGCAGCGACCCGTGGACCCGGAC
>Ga0265293_10009836_pt1 | contig 13579 bp, 7 predicted proteins | sample Munlanlewell138R_FD_192505 | JGI IMG/M metagenome (GOLD analysis project Ga0265293, IMG submission 192505) | Leachate microbial communities from a municipal landfill in Southern Ontario, Canada - Leachate well 138R | ecosystem: Engineered > Solid waste > Landfill > Unclassified | place: Canada...
ACGTGCCCCGCGCGATCAGGTCTGTGAGGATACTGCACGGTATTGCCTGCCGGAGCAGAGCAGCGTGGCCGCCACTACGCCCTCGACCGATTCAGTGGAGGGGGAGGTGGACCGCCCGCTGGACGCGATCGGGACGATCTGTGCGCAGAAGCTCGCCAGCGGGCTGTTCAGCAATTCGATCAGTCTGGAGCGTGAGTGGTTCGCGTATTCGACCGTGGACGAGAAACTTGGCCGGCAGCGGTCGGTTGCCGAATGGCTGCACGAGGCGAGTCGGATTGCCTGGCAAGCCTTGCGGGCCGGAAATTTTCAGAGCGTCATTCAGGAAGCGTTGATTGCCTATCCGGTGTTTGGGCGGGCGGTGGTGTTCGAGCGGTTCGACGACGAGGCCCGGCGGATTGTCTTTCAGCAGTTTGCCCCTGCCGATGTGTGGTTTTCGGAGACGAGCGAGCAGGAGATAGACCGGGTGTATCGGCGCTTTTTCCTGACCTCCGAAGCCGCGTATGCGCGCTATGGCACGGCTGCCAGCGAAACGATTCGGCGAGAAGCGGACGGGGAGCAAGCACTGACCAGGCACGAGTTCGTGCACGTGGTCGAGCCCCGCGAGGTGCGTGACCGGAACCGGCAGGACAACTTGAATATGAAGCTGGCGGGGTACGAGGTCGACGTGGAGGCCCGCCAAGTGTGTCTCGAGGACGGGTACGAGGTGATGCCCTACCAGATTCCACGGTTCTGGCGCTGGCACGATCGGTACGGCACGGGACCGGCCGAGGCCGCGTTGCCTGATCTGCGGGAGATTCAGACCGCGTGTTTCGACCTCTCCCACGCGGTCGAAATGACGACGCTGCCGCCGCTCTTTGTTCCGGACAGCGAGAGCAGCCGCAATATCGATCTGCGGCCAGGGGCGGTCAACTACTACGATCCCGCGGGCGGAGCCCCGAGCGAATACAAATCCGGGGCGGACGTGCGCCAGACGGTGGGCTACATCGAAGCCAAAAAGGCCCAGGTTCGCGAGCAATTTCTCGTGGATCTGTTCGCGATCCTGGAGGACCGGGCCGGCAATATGACTGCCACGGAGGTTGTGGAGCGGGTTCGGAACCGGATCCAGTCGATCACGCCGGTGGTCTCGCGGCTGAAAACGGAGCTGTTCGAGCCGGCGTTGTTGCGGGTGCTGCACCTGCTGCGGCGTGCCGGGGCGTTCCCGGAACTGCCGGCCGAATTGGCCGGGCAGGCGGTCGAGGTGGCGTATTCGAGCCCCATGGAGGGGCGGCTGCGGCAACTGGTGATCGCCGCACAGATGGAGGGCCTGCAACAGGCTGCCAACGTGCTGGCCTTGGAGCAGTTGAGCCCGAGCGTGGGGGCGTATTTCGACCTCGGCAAGGTGGTGCGAGCCATCGCGCACGCGCACAATGTGCCGCCCGACGTGATACGGGGGGAGCGCGAGGCGGCCAAGCTGCTGGCCGAGGCCGGAGCGAGGGCGCAGGAGCAGGCCGCCGCCGAGCGGGCGGGCAAAGCAGTGAAGCCCCTGGACCTGAATGCACCGGTGTCCCCGGATAGTCCGCTCGGAATGCTCGGGCGGAATCCCCAGGCCTTGCAGGCTGCCTTGCAGAACGGGGGGCCGTTCCATGGCTGACAGGCTGGGAAAGGTGTTTGGTGCGGTCTTCGGCAGTGAGCTGGGCAAGACAGCGCTCGCCGCGATACTGGAGCACTGCCGGGACGGTCGCAGGGTGTACACCCTCGGGGCCGATCCGACCGATACGGCGTATTTGCTCGGGCGTCAAGAGGTGGGGATCTGGCTGCGTGAGACGATGGCCCGGGCCGAGCAGGCGACAGAAAAGGATGAGGCGGATGGCGGATAAGTTACAAGGGACGGCGGGCGACGGTGGCGGTGACGCGGCGGGCGGTGGCCCGGCTGGCGGTTCGTTGTTGGGTGCGGCGGCGGGTGGCGGCGGGCAAGCTGCTGGTGCGGGAGCCGGTGACGCCGGGCAAGGTGGCGGTGCCGCCGGAGCCGAGCCGTGGTACAGCGGGTTGCCGGGGGATCTGGTGACCGACAAGCTGAGGCGGTACGGGAGCCTCGAAGAGGCGGTACGCGGGTTTCAGCATGCGCAGAAGAAAATCGGCCAAAAGGGTCTGGAAGCGCCGGACGCGAATGCACCAGCCGAAGAGTGGGCAGAGTATTACGCTGCCCTGGGCCGGCCGGAGAGCCCGGACCAGTACGAGTTTCAGGCCCCCGAGGGGCTGACGCTGGACGAAACCCGTCTGAAGGCTGCACGCGAACGGCTGCACGTGGCGGGGCTGAGGCCGGAACAGTTCGGGGCGGTGATGAATCTGTACGCAGAAGAGGTCGCTGCGCAGGCACAGGCGGCCGCGGAACAGGCTACCCAAGAGCGGACCAGTTCGTATGAAGCGCTCAAACAGCAGTGGGGCGACAAGACCGAAGAACGGCTCCAACTGCTGACCACGTTTGCCATGGAGCGGGGACTGTTGGACAGTTTCAATGCCAGCGGGTTGGGGCGCAATGCGCAGGCTCTGCTCCTGCTCGATGAAATGCGCCGAAGCGTGCGCGAGGGCCAGGCCGTCGGGGGCGGTGGTCCGGAGCAGCCCGGAGCGCAGATTGACCGGCTGAAGGCACATCCGGCCTACCTGGACCGGAGGCATCCCGAGCATCACAAGGTTATGGAGGCTTTGGAGAAAGCGTATCGGCGCCGATAGAGCGCCACAATCACGGGATACCCCGCCTAGCGCGCTGTGCGGCCAGGCGGCCCCCGGACGGTCCCCGATGCGGGGATTATCCGGCGTCCCTCGCCTGAAGCGAGACACCACGCCGACACGAGTCGAGTGCAAGTGAATCGCGAACAGGAGAGAGAGACAATGCCGGATACACATTACAAGCAGATGTTCAAGGATGCGGTCCTGCAACTGGCCGGGAGCCAAAGCCGCAGCCTGCTGAAGGAGCTGGTCGGTTTCGAGCAGTGCAAGGGGGAAGTGGCGTACCTGGACGCCATCGAGCCTGACGACGAGGCCGACGTGATGGCGCTCACCGATAAGCCGACCCGGTCCGCCTACGAGCGGGAGGTCGCGCCGGACTACGAGGATTGGTACGCGCTGCAAACCCCCCACATGGACGTGACCAAGGCTCGGACCCTGATTACCCCGCTGCTGATCGAGTGGGGCCACCACTTCGACGAGGACGAAGACATCCTCGAAATCACCGATCCGACGAGCCGCGTCCTGCGGCAGGGCTTCCGGCGCATCTGGCGTCGGCAGGATCAGATTGTGCTGGCTGCGCTCGGGGCCGCCACGGTGCTGCGCGGCAAGACCAACTGCGACGGCGACGTGGAGGCGGTGGCATTCCCGGACGGCCAGCGGATCACCGTCGCCGACGGGGTTCTCGACAAGGACGTGTGCTCGGAAGTGAAGTCGAAATTCGAGGATCAGTACGTGGATGACGAACAGATCTTCGGGGTGATTTCGCCGACCACCAAGCACCGGTTGATCGTCGCCAGCGGGGGCACGTTGCACTCCAGCGACTTTGTGACCAAGGCCGGCTACTTCGAGCAGGGGCTGTTGCCGGACGTGTACGGGGTGCACCTGATCGTGCATCCCTTGATGCCGGATACGGCCGCGGGGTTCTGGACGCGCGACGGTCTGACCTGGGGCCAATTCAAGCCGCTCAAGGACGACATGGCGACCAGCCCCGAGCAACGGTTCCACGGCGTGGCCTATGTCAGAGAAAAGGCCAATGCGGTGCGAGTGGACGACCACCGCGTGGTGCTGGTGGAACTGTGCGACACTGGCAGTGCGTCGCCGAGCAAGTCGGCCAGCAAGTCGGCCAGTGCTTCGGCTAGCAAGTCGGCCAGTGCTTCGGCCAGCGGAGAGGCCGCATAAGGTATTCATCCGCCAGGGGGAGGGGGGAGCCGCGTCACGGCGAGGCTTCCTTCTCCCCTACTTTCGGAGAGGTGAGTGACCATGGCCACGGCCACCGACATCGCGAACTTGGCGCTGGATTTGCTCGGCGAAGCCCCGATCGCGGATCTGGACGGCACGGGCAGCGTGCCGGGGGTGCTGGAGCGCAACCGGGAGTCGGTGTGGCGCGAGGCACAGGCGAGCTTTCCGTGGCCGGCGCTGCTTCGGCAGGACGAGGTGGAGGCCGAAGACAGTCTCGACGGGTATTCGCGGTACGCGGTGCCTGACGATTGTCTCCGGGTGTTGGGCGTCGAAGGCCCGTACGGTCCCCTGGAGTACCGTCTGGAAAATGGCTTCATCCTGTGCCCGGCAGCGCAGGGGGTGCGGGTGCATTACCTGGCCTATTGCGAGGATCCTGACGCGTGGGGGGTGCAGTTGACCCGAGCGATTGTGATTCAGTGGGCCATCCGGGTGTGCTTCGCTTTGACGCAGAATCCGAACATCAAGCAGGCACTACTCCAAGAGTACCAGGCGATCGTCCGGCCTGAGACGCGGCGGCTCGCCTCCTACGGCGGGCAAAGTGTCGGGCAGCGCAAACAGCAGGGGCGTTGGTACCGGGCGAGGTTCAGATGACGCAACACCGCTACAGCTTCAACGCGGGCGAGATCGCGCCCGAACTGGCCTGGCGCAGCGATCTGGCCAAGTACCCGAATGCGTGTGTGACGCTGGAGAACTTTCTGGTTGCGCCATACGGGGGGGTGGAGCGACGTCCGCCGTGGGAGGTGAGGTGGCAGCATGTGCTGGGGCCTTCCTATGCTGCGCTGGGGAACCGGACGAGAATGTTCCCGTTCCTGGGCGCTGGCGAATCCAGGTATGTGGTGATCCTCACGCTGCAATCCACTGCGACGGTGGTGCGAGAGCTGCGAATCTACGATGCCACTGCGAGTGGGGACGCGGACGCTTTGGCCGACCTGTCCATGACGTCCGAACTGGGGTGGTTTTATGGCATCGACGAAATACCGGAAATTCAATTCATCCAGAGCTACGATGTCTTATTCCTCGCACATCCAAAGCATCCGGTCGTGCGGCTCGAACGGCATGCGCATGACGACTGGCGGGTGCGCGAACACGAGTTCGCGGGCGGGCCTTTTCTGCCGGCGAATACCGACCCGTCCTCGATCCTCAGCCCGGTGGTGCCGGAGTGGGACGCGGCGACCGAATACGAGCCCGGCCAGGTCGTAGTGCTGGGCGACGAGGAGGTGGGTCTGGAGGGCGCGGTGACGTGGGTGTTCTGGTACTACGTGTATGCCACGTGGAACGATTCGACGGGCTTTACGCCGGATCGAGCGTACTACCGGGCCGTGTTGCCGACGACCTCGCCGCATTCCTTCGAGGTGGGCGATTTGGTGACGATCTCGGGGACCACCTATTACGACGGGCAGTGGGAGGTGTTGGCAACATCGGCCAGCACGATCACGATTAACGTGGGCACGTACTACAGCAATGCCTTGGGCGGCTGGGCGAATCACTGGGCCGAGACCTTTGCCGCTCCTGACAGCGTACGGCGAGCGGGTGCTGCCGGATTTTACGAGTCGATCGCGAGCTCGACAAACAAGGAGCCGGACGCGGAGCCCACGTACTGGCGTAGCACGCCGGTGTATCGGGGTTCAGTGACGATCGAGGCGACCGAGGCAGTATTCAGCGCCAGCATGGTGGGCGGGAAACTCCGTCTCAATCATCCGCGCAAAACGCACTTCTACCAGGCGAACGCGAATGCTCCCAGCCCTGCCACGGACGAGCACATGGACACGTTCGATACCACAGGCCAGGCCAGCGTGGCCATCCCCGTGTACGGCAGTGTCACCCTGACCACGGCCGAAGGACGTTGGGGCGGGACGTTGGAATTGCAGAAGAGCCTGAATGCCGGGGCAACGTGGGAGACCATCGGGGCCATTAACAGTGGCAACGCCGATTACAACGGCACGATCTCGCGGGACATCGAGGAAATGGGGGCGGTCGTTCGCGTGCACATGAAACTGTATAAGGCCCCGTCCTCAACCCCGACCGGCTGCATGTGGCGGCTGGAAATTACGACGTACTCGGACGCCGCGATCGTGACGATCACTGGCTACACCGACACGCGCCACGTGACGGCGAGTACGGACAACTATCTGTACAGTCGCGAGGGCACGAGCGATTGGGAGGAGGGGACCTTCAGCCCGAAAAACGGGTACCCGGCGGCCATTTGCTTCCACGAAGAGCGGCTGGTGGTAGCCGGGGTGGCAGTCAGTCCGTACACGGTCTACGGATCGGCGGTGAACGACTGGCACCGATTCATGCGGGGGACGCTGGAGACCAGTCCGATCGTATTCAGCTTGGCTGCGTCGAGCGTCGAACGAATACGGTGGCTTTCATCCAAGCAACACCTGCACATTGGCACGGACCTGGCCGAGTGGACGATGGGCAGCCGGGATTCTGAGCGGATTCTGAGCGGCGAAACAATCGCGGTGGAGCGTCACACGGAGTACGGGTCGGCGGCGGTGCAGGCGTTGAGCGTCGGCGACACCATCGTGTTCGTGCAGCGGAATCACAGCGCGATTCGAGCCATAAAATACAACTACGAAATGGACGGGTTCACCGCTCCCAACCTGACAGTTTTGGCCCCTCAGGTGTTGGAGAACGGGGTCCTGCAAATGGTGTACCAGCGGGCGCCAACCACCAGAATCTGGGTTCTGTCCCGCAGCCATGAGGTTTCCTGTCTGACCTACGAAGATCAGGAGAATGTGCGGGGGTGGTCTCGGCATCCGGTCAATGCGGGGGCTGTGCCGGCGGCGTTGTGTTGTGTACCTGACGATACACCGCTGATAGGCGACACGATATGGGCCGTGATCGGGGATCCAGAGTACAAGGTCGGCCATTTGTGTCGTCTGCGGCCGACTGCCACCGACAGGGTTGACCTGGACCTCTGCATACGGCAGCAGTTCACGGTGTCGTCCCCGCCTTCGGGTCCTCCGCGGACCGGTTGGTTGTTTTACCAGGGACCCAGAACAGGAGAACCGGACGCTGACGATCTAATCGTCATCGACACGGAAGGGAACATTCGGCGTTTTGAAGATGATTACACGCTCGGCGTGTTCACGTGGGTGACGCCATATCCTGCCACCCTCGTCGAGGTGCTGCCCAATCCTGGCAGTACCTATACGATCGGCTGCGTGGGGCGCTTTCGCTATGAAAGCGTGCTGGAGCCGACAGCGTTCATGGTGCCCAGCGATCAGGGTCGCGGGACGGGCGCGACCACTCGGATCGACGAGGCGGATTTGTATCTGGTGGACAGTCGAGGCGGGGAGGTCTCGTTGGATGGCGGGGAGAATTGGGAACCGTTGGCGGGGCTGACTGCCGATGTGTCCGGGGAGGTCACGGTGCGCCAAAACAGCGGGTACAAGCGAGAGGCGCGGCTGATCGTGCGCACCAGCGATCTGTGCCCCGTGCATGTCGCGGCGTTGGGCGTGCGTGTGAGGAGGTACGATTGATGCACACACTGGATCTGCGCCGATATCAACTGGCCGCGCTGCTGTGGTGGGTGCTGGGGTGGGTGGCCGCTGGGCCGCAATGCTGCGCGCCGTCCGCTATGGCGTTCCTCAATCCGGGGCTGCTCCTATTCGGCATCATCGGCTCGCTGGCCTCGACGGTGTACGCAATGTACAGCTCGCGCCAGCAGGGAAAAGCGCAGGCAAAGGCAGCGAAGGACGAGGCGCGGTATCGAGCCAAGCAGGCGGAGAATGCCGCGGAGCAGGAGCGGCTGAATCGGATCGCCAGCGAGACCGACGAACGGCGGGCAGTGCAGCGGCGCCGGGCCCGGATCGAGGGCGCGTACGCAAAGGCCGGGGTGCTGCTGTCCGGTACGCCCAGCGACTATCTGGCCGAGCAGGCGGCCACGGACGAGCTCAATATCCAGCGGGCGCGGCAGGGTTCGGAGCTGCGGCAACAATCGCTGCTGCACCAGGGCCAGGTGGCATCGATCCAGGGGGCCACATTAGCGAGCGCGTACAAATCCGGCGCGACACAGCAAATGATCGGGCAGGGCCTTTCGGGGGCCGCGAGTCTGCTCAGTATGGGCTCGCAAGTGAGTCTGCCGAGCAGCAGGGGCGGGACCACCGCGGGCGGGGCCGGCGGCACGGCGCCGCCGGTGCCGATTGCGCAGCCCGGAGCGGTGCTTTCTTCGCCGGAATCGCCGTTCGCGAGTCTGGCCGGGCCGAGCTGGGCGTCGGGGTCGGATTACTATTTCGATATCACGACGGGGTTTTAACGCCATGGCACGAATCCCAGTAAACTTCGGGCGGGCGAATCCGGCCTTGGGAAGCAGTGCGGGATCCGCGGACAGCGGAGCCGGGGCGGCCGCACGTATCGACGGCGCGGGTCGGGCGGCAGTCGCGCAGGGTGTCGGGCAGCTCGGCGGGGCGTTGTTCGGTGCGGGTCTGACGTTGCAGCGCCAGGAGATGCAGGCCGACGAGGCGACGGCGCGGGTGCAGATGCAGGCGTTGCTGCGCGCGGCGGAGTTGCGGGCGACGGAGGTGGGGGACGCGCGCGAGCTGCGAGGGGTGTACGAGGGGGCGCTCGCCGAATGGCGCGAGTGGCTGGGGGGGGACGGACCCGAGGGTGTACCGAACGTCCGGTGGCGGGATTCGCAGCAACGGTTGGACAGCTTCACTTCGGAGATGTCGGAGCGGGCCGCCGGGGCGTACGCGTCGCACAAATTAACCCTGTCGCGGCGGTCGACCGAGGCGCGGTTGCGCGAGGCGCTGACCGAGGCGATTGCACAGGGCGATGCGCAGGGGGTGCGAGAGGTATGCGATGCGCACGCGGCTCTGGGGCTGACGCAAGAGGAAATTCGGGCGCTGAAAACGGAAAAGCTGCGTGTGCACGATCTGACGCAGGCACAGTTGGCGTTGGGCGATATCGAGCGGGCGGGCACGGAATACGAAGGGGCGTTTCTGGCTGAAAATGTCGCAAAGTTCAAGGAGCTACTGGGCAAGCAGTGGAAGCACCTGACCGACCAGGACAGACACCAGCTCGACAAGGGGGCGGATCAGGTGGCGAAGTTGGGGAAGGCCCTGGCCAGAGAACGCAAGCTGCAGGCGGAACAGGCGAGGCGAGCCGCCGAACGCCAGGCACGCGAGGGCTGGGTGGCGAGCCTGGACCCGCAGACCGGTCAGAGTACCTGGACGGTGAAAGAAATCCACGAGTCGGGCATGGCCCCGCAGGAAAAGGAGCGGGCCATCGCTCTGCAGGTGCGCTCCCGGACGGAAGCGGAAAAGGCCGCCGCGAAACAGGCCAAGACGGCGGCTAAAAGCGACGCCACGGCCAAAGCGCGCGCAGAGTGGCTGGAGCTGTCGGGGCGGCTGGCCCGCTACAATCCCACTGAGGATCCGGACGGGGTGGAACTGGCCGATCTGGCGTATCGGCTGGAGTGGGAGATCCCGGCAGGCCAGAAACCGCACCTCCGCAGTTTGCTCGCGGATCGGCTCGAAGAGCGCACGGGCGGCGCGGCAAAAGACGCGAATAAGGAGCTGGTGAAGGCGCTCCAGGGCCAGGTGGCCGAGCGAGTGGCCGATAGTAGCCGCAGGCGCTGGCGCCGGGACGTGCTGGAGGACTGGGAGCAGACCGCGCTGGTGGCCCGGATGCAGGACGCAATCCGGGAATGGGGCAAGCAGTATCCGCCGGAAAAGGTGCAGGAGCTGTACCGGGAGCTGCGCCGAGAACTGGATGGGGCCGATGCGCTGGCCGCAGCAACGCGCAAATGGCTGCGCGGGGTGGCGCCTGGCGCGGAGCCGGAGCAGTGGGCGGCTCCGGACCCGGAGGTCGAGACGGATAGGGGCGGAGCTCGCGCCCGGACCGAGGAGTTCGAGGTGCCGCAGGAGACGTTGGAGGAGGGGGTCAGGCTGTATTGGCATCCGGGCGAGAAACGCTTCATCCGCGCGCGACCGGTGCGGCAGGGAGGGCCGGAATAGTGGACGGCCCGCTAGACACGATTGCGCTGGATGGGTTGGTGGACGTGACCGACCAGCAGGGTCAGACCGTGGCATTGCCGGTGGGGGAGGTGGAGCAGACGGCGCCGGAGCACGTGAATCTGCGGGACTTGGTGGACGTGACCGACAGGCGCGGCGAGACCGTGGCATTGCCGGTGGCCCGGACGCCGAAATACGACTACGCCGCGATACGCCGTCGGTATCTGGAGGGATTCAAAGCGCGGGACCGGGTCGAGGCCGAGGCGGCCAATCGAATCTGGCTGGCGCGGTCGCTGGGACTGGATGATCCGGCCGGGATCGATCACGCGACGCTCACTCACGCTGTTTTTGGGGCGGAACTGGAGCCGGAGGCGGCTGCGGAGCGGATCGGAGGGGAATTGCAGCGGCGTTGGGAGCCGGATGCCTACGAGACATTTGTGAACCTGGCGCCAGAAGAACAGGAAAAACAGGCGCTGGCAGCGAGCAATCGGTGGGGCGCGCACCGTCCCGAGGATATGGGTGCCCTATGGTCGATGCCGGGCGGCGAAGCACCGGAGCGCGCGCGGCCGCAGACCGCGAAGATCGTGGGCGAGCACGCGGAGAAGCTGTTGGGCGAGTCGCGCAAACGCCGGATTGCGTATTGGGAGGACGAGCTGAGCCCGCGTGTGCAGTTGCTGGGCCGGGACCTGGCACGCAAGCTCACCGATGGCAATACAGCGGAGCTGGTGGCCGAATATATGCCGCGCATCGTGGCTCTGAGTCCGGAAACGCGCCTGGAACTGTACGACTACATCGGGACCTTGGCGCCGGACGTCTCCCTGCCCTGGTGGAACATCGTCCACGGGGTCGCCGGAAGGACGGGCGAGACGGTGCGCACTACGGTACAGGGGTTCTTGCGTGGCGCTCCGCTGCTGGATATCGAGGGGGTTTCGATGTTTCTGGAGGATCGGCCAAAGTGGGAGCCGACCGACGAGGAGCAGGTCGCGGCGGCGCTCGGACGGCTGAAACAGGGGCAGCGGATCGAGCAGGCCACGCTGGCGAAGTGGACACGCGAAGCGCTGGCCATGGTGCCCTATATGGGCTTGGCTGTCGGGACGTACGGGGCTAGTTCGTATTTCGAGTACGTGGGGCGGCAAAGCGAAGAATTGGTGGCCCACGGGGTGGCGCCGGAGGCAGCGTTGGTCGCGAGCGTGGTGAGCGGGATCCCCTATGCCGCCATCGAGCGAGTGCAAGGCCGGCAGTTGCTGACGACCTTCGGGGTCGGGAAGCATGCGACGCGGGCGGCGTACATGCAGAGCTGGACGGAGCAGATCTCGCACCGGTATTTGCGGTGGCTCGTCCAGGCGGGAGCCAGGCAGCAGGCTGAATCAATCGAGGAGGGACTGCAGGGGGCTGTGGAGGCGGGGACCATGGCCTTTTTCCTCGACACGTACGGGTCGGCAGAGGTGGCGCAAGCGGCGTGGGACGAATACAGGGCAGCACTGGGGCCAATGGGCGTATTGCAGGTGCTGGGGCTGGGCGGGCGCCTGGCCGGGCGGCAGGTGGCGCGCCTGGCGCCGGGCGATGTGGCGCGATTGGAGCACCGTGCCGGGCAGGTGGCGATCATCGATGACGCGCTGGCAGCGGAGAGGGGCGCCGACGCCAGTCGGGCACAGGGGCGCGCCGTGTATGCGCGGTGGAAAGAGGCAGAGGGCGCGGAGGCGCGGCGCGAGGTGTTGCGCGGGGCTGGGTATGACGCGCGCGAGGCCGCACGGATCGGGGCCATGTTCGACGAGCGGGAGTTGGGGGAACGGGCGCTGGGGCCGGTGATCTCCGAGGTGGCCGAGGCGCGGAAGCGCGAGCTAGAGCAGGAGCGTGATCGGGTGGTGGCCGATATCCTGGGGCGGAGCGCAGAAGCGGAGAGGACGGAGGACGGAGGACGGGGGACGGAAGACGGAAAACGGAAAACGGAAGAGGACCAACAGGCTCCTGGTCCGGCCTCACAGGATGACAAGCGGGATGACAAACAGGCCGCGGCGGTGTTGGAGGATCAGGCGTTGTCTGCCGGTGTGCCGATCGATCTGCCGGCCGAGGCGATCCGCGAGCAGGTGACCCGGCAGCGGCGGCAGCCCACACGCCGCCGACCAACGGAGCAACTGAACATCCTCGAACTGGCGCGCAGCGAAGTGCCCAAAGTGTATGTGACGGCCGAGGACCGGCGGGAGCCCGCGAACGCGAACGTCCACGTATCGCCGAGATTCCTGACCGCGGATCCGAGCGGGATGAGCTGGGACCAGGCCGTGCAGTACATGGCCGAGCACTATCCGGGGTTGGGGGTGGAAGCGGACACGGAGATGAGCGAGCTGTTCCGCTTGGTGTATCAGGGGCGGGCGAAAGACTTCGTCGCGCAAGAGCCGGCGGACCAACAGCCGGTGTTTGGGGCGGATGTCGAAATCGGGGACGTGATCCGGGGCGACGAGATCGTGGTGGACCGGACGGCTGACGGCGGGGTGAGGACCATTGACGGCCAGGGCCGGGTGAAATCCTATCCGGCGCAGGAAACAGTGGGCACCGTGACGGAGATGGGCCACGCCGAGAACGCGAGGACGGCCGAGGCCCGCGAGCGGGCAGGTTTGTCGCGAGAGTGGGATACTGGCGAAGAGATCGCGACGATGGAACCTGATTTTGCCGTGACGCTGGATGCGCGGCGCGGACGCCGGGCGGCACGGCAGAAGCTGGACCGGTTCGAGACTCTGGTCCGCGACTTGGGCGAGGCGGCGCCGGGGGCGTTCCCGGTGCAGTTGGTGGCAGAGAGCGAGCTGCCGGGCGAGGTGCAGGAGGCGCTGGCACGGTATCGGGAGCGGTACCCGGACGCGCGTCCTAAAGGGGTACGGACCGCAGAGGCGGTATACCTGGTGCCGGAAAATCTGGCGGGAGAAACGGAGCTGTTGGGCACGTGGCTGCACGAGCAGGTCGTCCACGTGGGGCTGCGCCAGGCGCTGGGGGACAGGCTGGACGCGGTGCTGGACGAGGTGGCGACGGTGGTGGGGCCGGAGGGGTTGCGCTCGGCGTTGCCCGAGGCGTATCACGACCAGGGCGCGCGAGTGCAGGCCGAGGAGTATTTGGCGCGCGTGGCCGAGAAGGTGCTGGACCGGGAGAGCCTGAGCGAGCCGGAGCGGACGGCGTGGCAGAGGGTGGTGGACTGGCTGCGGCGGCTGCTGGGCGAGATGCTGGGGCGGGACGAGCTGGCCGGCCGGATCGCCGAGGAGATGGATATAGGGGGAGCGCAGGCGCTGCGGCTGGCGGCGATCCTGAGAGACGGGATCCGCGGGATCCGGGACGCGGACGGGCAGGAGCAGGGGACGCTGCTGTTCGATATGGCGCAGGGCGAGTTCGGCGGGCTGCTGGATGAGGTGGCGGCCAAACGAGTCGAGCAGAGGGCCGCTGGGATCGCCGAGGCCGCGGGCGTGCCTGAATGGGTGCGGGCCACCGCGCGCAACGTCGCTGCCGATATTCAGGCGGGACGAGTGACGGATTACGCCGCGGCAATGCGACGGCTGGATCGAGCCCTGGAAGCGGCTGGCCGGCAGCAGCAGCGGATCGCACCACCGCGGGCCGATGCACAGCCGGGGCTGTTCGGGAATGAGGGGGAGGGGAGTTTGTTCAGCATGGCGGAGGGGAAGGGAGAGGGC